>Ga0326728_10006057_pt1 | contig 33106 bp, 30 predicted proteins | sample MB3enrmetagenome_FD_207602 | JGI IMG/M metagenome (GOLD analysis project Ga0326728, IMG submission 207602) | Lab enriched peat soil microbial communities from McLean, Ithaca, NY, United States - MB31MN | ecosystem: Environmental > Terrestrial > Soil > Wetlands > Peat | place: USA: New York... | reverse complement strand
CGGGAGAAATCGAGGGGAGAGAGAGCGGCCTGGGCTAATCTAGCGCCTGCCTTCCTCTATATGTCGCCTGCGATACTGCTCTTCGTCGCCTTCACCTTCGTTCCTTTCCTCCGCGCCCTCTACCTGAGCTTTTTCACAGTGAATCGGAACACCTTTCGCCCCGCCCGCTTCGTCGGCCTCGGCTACTACGCGCGCATCCTCGGCCTAGGCGATACGCCTTTCGGCGACCGCTACCTGCGCAGTCTCCTGCGCACCTTCGAATTTGCGCTGATGGTCGTGCCCCTGAGCATCATCCTCGCCCTGGCTCTCGCGGTCCTCGCCCAGTCGAAGCTGAAGCGGATAGAGCTTTTTCGTACGATCTTTACGAGCACCGTCGCCATATCGATAGCGAGTGCCGGCGTGATCTGGTCAGTCATCTTCAGCCCGAGCCTCGGGATCTTCAAGGGGCTCCTCGAGGCCCTGAGGATAAACGCCACTGGCGTGCTCACCGACGCGAGGACGGCCATGCCCGCAGTCGCGCTTACGACCATCTGGACGAGCCTAGGCTTCAATTTCATCATTGCCTTCGCGGGGTTGCAGGCGATACCGAAGGAGCTCTACGAGAGCGGAGTCATAGACGGCGCGGGTCGATGGAGATTGTTCTCGCATATCACACTGCCGATGCTTGGGCCGACCCTTCTCTTCCTCCTCGTCATATCGACCATTTCCTCCTTTGAGGCCTTCACGCAGTTTAAAGTCCTCATCGACAGCGCGGGGCCCGATCAATCGACCAACGTATTCGTCTACGCGATCTTTGACGCGTTTTGGTCGGAGAACAACTACGGCTTCGCCTCGGCGATGTCGGTCGTCCTCTTCGCCGCCCTCCTCGGACTCACTATAGGCCAATTCAAGCTCGATAAGACGGTGCACTACCAATGAGCAAGTACAGGCTCTCCGACATCGCGCGTTACTCCCTCTTGATCATCGCGGCCTTCGTCGTGCTTTTCCCCCTCCTCGTTTGCCTTTCGCTATCGCTTCAGGGCGACACGGTCGCGCCATCCCTTGTCCCCAATTTTAGCAAGCTGGACTTCGGCGTCTTCGGCGAGGTGTTTCGCAAAGAGCACAACATGCTCCGCTGGATCTTCAACTCTTTCGTCGTCGCCGTGGCTGTGACGGTCGGGCAAGTGGTGATCTCGGCCCTCGCGGCCTATCCCCTTGCGACCTTTAAATTCCCAGGGAAAAACCTATTTTTTTTCTTTTTTATCGGAAGTCTGATGATTCCATGGGAATCCACCATCATCCCGAACTACATCACCATCGCGAGTCTCCACTGGAAGGACAGCTACCAGGGCCTTATCCTGCCCTTCCTCGCGAGCGGCTTCGGCATCTTCCTCCTCAGGCAAAGCTTCAAGGCGCTTCCTGCGGAGCTCTACGAAGCGGCCGTGATGGAGGGCTGCGGGAGGACTCGTTACCTCTTTTCGATACTCCTGCCTCTATCCCGACCGGCGATCGCGACGCTCGCGATCTATGCCTTCCTCAACTCGTGGAACCAGTACTACTGGCCTCTCCTTATCATCGACGACCCCGCCTGGAGGACGGCCCAGGTCGGCATCACCGCTTTCCGCTCCTCGGAGATTGCCAGTTTCAATCTGCAGATGGCGGCCAACTTCATCGTCATGGCGCCGACGATAGTCCTTCTAGCGCTGGGACAGAAGCAACTCGTGAGCGGCCTCACTTCAGGCGCATTGAAGGGGTAGCTCATAATTAGGTGATAACTAACGAAGTTCTCATGAGACCTTGACGCGCGAACGGGATAGTGCGGCGATCATCCATAATGGAGGTTCTCATGAGAAAGCTTTCCTGTATCGTGGCACTCGGCCTTTGTTTCGCCGCCTCCTTTTCCCTCGCGGCGCAGGGCACGTCCACCGTCGAAGCCCTTCCCCAGCCTGCGGGTTCGACGAAGGTCTCGTTCTGGTTCGGCCTAACGGGCATCAATGGCGACGTCGTGCGCCAGGTCGTGAATAAGTATAACGCGAGCCAGTCGAAGTATTATGTCGAGGCTATCTCCCAGCCCGATTACGACGCGACTATCAACAAGCTCAACACGAGCCTCGCTGGCGGCGAATTGCCCAACGTCGTGCAGATTTACGACATCGGCACACAGCGTATGATCGATACGAAGAAGATCGTCCCTGTGCAGAGCCTAATCGACAAGGAGAAGCTTGACATCGTCAAGAATCTCGAGAGCGCGGTCGCGAGCTACTATACGATAGCCGGAACTCTTTACTCGATGCCCTTCAACAGCTCGGCTCCCGTCATGTTCTTCGACAAGGCCGCGTTCAAGAAGGCGGGACTCGATCCTAACAAGCGCGTCTGGTCCTACGCCGAGGTTGCCGCTGCGGCCAAGAAGCTCACAGAGAAGGACTCGGACGGAAAGGTGACGAAGCACGGCATCGGTTTCACCCTCTATAGCTGGATACTCGAAGAGGAGCTCGCGACTCAGGGAGTGCTCTTCGCCGATCCGGGCAATGGCCGCAAGAGTCGCGCGCAGAAGCTCGTATTCGATTCTCCCGCAGCCGAGCAGTGGCTCAATCTTCTCAAGTCCACTATCGATAACGGTTCGGGGGAGAACTTCGGCATCGATGGTGGCGCCAACTCGAACGCGCGCGACGCCGCCTTCGTGACCGGGGAAGCTGCAATCACGTTCAACAGCATCGCGGGCCTGCGTGGCTACATCAAAAGCGCGAAGGAATCGGGCAAGGGCGTGGACGTGGGCGTCGCCTATATTCCCAGGCCGGCCGGGGCGAAGGGCGGTGTCATCATCGGCGGAGCTTCGCTGTGGATCACCAACACTGGCAGCGCGGAAGAGCAGGCCGGCTCTTGGGACTTCGTGAAGTTCGCCTCGAGCCCCGCTATCCAAGCCTTCTTCTCCTCGAACACCGGCTACTATCCGCCCCACAAGGCTGCTTATGCCGAAAAGGAAATGAAGGACGCCATCGCTCTCTATCCTCAATTCCAGATTGCGATCGACGAGCTGCGCTCTACTCCCGCCTCGGCCGCGACCCAGGGCGCGGTTCTCGGCACCTTCGTGAAGACTCGATCGAACATCCAGACCGCAATGGAGCAGTTCATAACGGGTAAGATCCCCACCGCAAAAGAGGCCCTGGAAGGAGCCGCGAAGATGTCGACGAGCGAACTGGCAGAATACAACTCGATGGCCAACTAGCCCAGGTATATTCTCGCGTTCTTGAGGCTATAGACCGGAAGGAGCGGCACTATCACCGGCACTTTTTTCGTGTAGGACTGAAACTCCGGATCGGCACCGTAGCGCGCCTCTTGCTTGATCTCGAGGCGGCGCGCTGAGCCTATCATTATAAGGATGATGCAAGCGTAGCCGATGATGGCCGCCGCCCAGGCGAGCGTGGTCCCTAGCAGGGTCGCTCCAGCAATGAGATTACCCGTCCATACGAGTATCTCGCCGAAATAGTTAGGGCAGCGCGTCATGCGATAGAGCCCAGAGTCGCAAAAGCGTTTGGGCGCTTTTGCCTTGGCTGCGCTCTTCTGAGCGTCAGCTATGGACTCGATCGCTATGCCGAGGGCGGTTATGGCGATGCCCACGATCCCGAGAAAGGGCGTGGGATCGGCTGCGAGCTTGGCCTCGGCCGCGAAGCGCGAGAGCGTCGGCATGAACATGAGGACGTATAGGACCGACACCGTGACCCAGATGCCGATCTTCGCCCCGAAGCCCAGGTCGCCCGAGCGATCGCCGTCGGCCGCTTGCGTGGACTGGTAGGCGCTCTTGCCTTCGCGGAGGACGAGGTAGGTGCCGAGCCTCAGCCCGTAAGCGCATAAAAGCAGCGCCTCGATCCAGGTGATCGCGCTTGCGCTGCCGCCGGCGATGGCAAGGCTCGCTATCGACATAGTGGCTATCGAGTAGCCGTATCCGATACTGATGAAGTAAACGTATCTCATGAAACCAATGGAGGAAACGACGAGGGCAAGCGCCGCCAGAACTATCGTAGCGGTCGGCAAGAGGCCCTCAAATATAGTGCTTGTAAACATAGCCAAAATATAATTGAGCGCCACTCATGGAGTCAAACGCTTGTATCTATTCGAAGGCCTCGTATATTTTCTATCAACGAGGAGAATACATGAGCAATAATCGAACACTTTGGCGTTTTATTCTTGCCGCTGCCTTTTTCTTAACGATCCCTCTATCGGGTATGTATGCATGCACCGATGTGCTCGTTAAAACGGAGAATAACCTAGTTGTTTCCGGAAGGAATATGGATTTCAGGGATATCTTCAACTCGCGGATAATTATCACTCCAGTCGGAAAGAGCTTCCAATCAGAGGCCGATGCTGGTCTTCCAGGAGTGAATTGGGTTTCCCGTTATGGATACGTTGGAATTACAGGCGGGACTTCCTATATCGCGGATGGAATGAATGAAAAGGGTTTGAGCATAGCAAAACAAACGTTAGCAAGTACGCATTATCCTGACCCGAGCGCAGAGAAACCGAATCTCATGCTAAGAATGTTCTGTGATTGGGTTCTGGGGAATTTTATGTCCATCGATGAGGTCGAGAAAGCGTTGTCGACAATCAACGTAGTCAGCACTAGCAAACACAGTCCAGCCCATTTTGCCGTGCACGACGCCGAAGGCAATTCCGCCGTGATTGAGTTTATCCAAGGGCACCTAGAATTTCGTATGAACACGAACGGAGTGTTGACTAATGACCCTTCGTTCGATTGGCAACTGACTAATCTCAAGTATTACAAGTGGAAGAGGTCGATGTTTGACTCATCGGTCGCGATACCTGAGGGTTATTTCGCGGCCGAGAGGTTCATCCGTGCAACCATTATGAGGGATTCGCTGCCAGCGGCAAGTACTCCCCGGTCGGCGGTCGCCAATGCGTTAAAGATACTTGATTCCGTAGCGCCTCCCTATGGCATGCCGAGTACGTATACGCCACCAGCGCAGGCGGGCGAGAAACTAAAATATGATTTTACGCAGTGGACGGTGATTCGTGACCATGTCAATTTGGTGTATTATTATAAGTCGGTTGACAATCCAAGCCTTAAAGCCATCGACCTGAAAAGCCTCGATTTCTCTGGGAAAACTGAATATTCACCGATCCCAGTAGAAAACGGCGATTGGTTTGTGCCAGCGCCACTAAAATAGAGTAATTCAGGCTGTCTGGTAACTCGGTTAGTTATCAGACAGCCTCTGTCCAAAAAAAACTTGATGGCGATAACCGCGAACAACGCGAACGCACACGAAGGGATTCCTTTGAATATTTCCTCGAAATTGTAAAACCTCGCGTGCCTTCGCGTATGTTTGCGGTTTCACTCTCCTATTGTTGTTTCCCTTTTTGGGCAGCCCCCTGGTTTTGTTCAACTAGTGGCTATTAGATTACCTTGTAGCGCCTGAGTATATCCTCGACGACCGTTCCCTTGATCTTTTTCAGGGCCGCTTTCTTGGCGATGCCCATCGGGAAGGGGAGCTTCATGTCGATGGGTTTACGTCCATCTAGCATCTTCGCGGTGGAGTCGAGAAGGACACGCACATCGTAGGCCGAACCGAATACCTCGGGCACGCCGCGGTCGATGTCTAAGAGTGTGTAGACCGCCTCCATCGCGGTCCTGACCGAATACTCGGTCGTGAAGATAGTGTCTCGCGCCGTCTCGGCGAACTGGCCGAGGAAGGCGAAGTTTACCGCGCCTTCGGGAACGACATTCGGCCTGTCGCCCTTGGCCCGCGGCATGAAGAATGCGGTGATGTAAGGCAGCATGCAGGGCACGCAGTGGGCGCTTTTGATGGCGAGTTCCTTGATCTCCGATTCGGGGACGCCCATGTGGTAGAGCCACTCCATGGTGATCTCCTGGCCGGTGCAGTCTTTCATTGGCTTCTTGACGTAATCGCCGGGGACGTCGGAGAAGAGGGCATAGACCCATATCACGAGCTGGTCTTTGGGTTGCTCCTTGAAGTGGGGCTGGCGATTGACCGTCCAGGAGAGGAGCCACTTTGAGTCTTTCGCGGTGACTATGCCGCCGGTGACGACCTTGCCCGAGAAGGGATCGCGCTTGCATATCTTCTCGATGTAAGCGGGTATCTTCCCGTCGAGGGTGGTGACCGAGGCAGACTCCCAGTTCGTCTCTTTAATGTTGGTGCAGAACTTGTCGGGGTGCCCGAATGACGGATCCTGTTTCGCAATGTTCCGCCAGAGCTCCCAGCAGCCGCCGCTCGCCGTGTTGATCTGCGCGGGATGGGTGTCGTCGCCGAGAGAGGAATTCTCGGTGCAGCTGCCGTTCGTGACGAAGACGAGGTCGTCCTCTAGGAGATCGATGTGCTCTTCCTCCCCCGTGTGCCAGCAAATAATCCTTTTCGCGACCTTCTTCTTCCCCGAAATGGCGAACTCGACATTAGTCACCTTAGTGTCGTATTGGAACTGCACGTTGTGCGCCTCGAGGTACTTTACCATCGGGAGGATGAGCGACTCGTACTGATTGTACTTCGTGAACTTGAGCGCGGAGAAATCGGGCAGTCCTCCGATATGGTGGATAAAGCGCTGGATGTAGAGCTTCATCTCCAGGGCCGAGTGCCAATTCTCAAAGGCGAACATGGTCCGCCAATAGAGCCAGAAATTGGAGTCGAGTACTTCGCTCGTGAAGACGTCGGTTATCCTCTTGTCATAGAGGTCTTCGTCCCGGGTCATAAAGAGCTTCGCGATCTCCATGGCACCTTTGTCAGAAAGGCCGAACTTCCCGTCGGTATGGGCGTCTTGGCCCCTGTTCACCGTCGCCCTCTGGAGGGAGTAGTTCGGGTCCTTCTTGTTGAGCCAGTAGTACTCGTCCAGAACCGATGCGCCCTCGGTCTCAAGGGAGGGAATCGAGCGGAAGAGATCCCATAGACACTCGAAGTGGTTCTCCATCTCGCGTCCGCCGCGGATCACAAAGCCCTTCTGGACGTCCTTAATGCCGTCGCAGGCTCCGCCGGGGAGGCCGAGTTCCTCGAGTATGTGGATCCTCTCGCCCTTCATTTGCCCGTCGCGGACGAGGAAGCAGGCCGCGGCCAGGGCGCCGAGCCCGGAACCGACGAGGTATGCCGACTTCTTGTCCACGCCCTCGGGCTTGCGGGGCCTGGCGAAAGCTTCATAATTGCCATTGCTGTAGTACATCCATTATCTCCTCGCGAACAATCGCTAAACGGATAGTACTATAGGCTACCGGCAGACTCCCATAGACAGTATTGGCACTCTGCTTGATTTTTCGACAAATGAGCCGGTTTGTCTAAAGTCGGTGCTTGGTGCTGAAGCGCTCGAGCGCGGTCATGATGTCTCCCTGGATCAGCGTGGAGAGACGGTCGATGATGATTGCAGGCTTCTCCATCATCCCCGAGCCGATCCATTCGAGCATCAGGCCCACAAACGCGAATTTATAGAAGTTGGCGATGAACTCCTTGTCGTCATCCCGCACACTCAGGGTTGCCGATCTTTCATCGACGACGCCGATGAGGAGATTGTAGGTCACGTTGTAGAGGTAGTGCTGGAGATGCTCCATGCTGCTCGAGTGGTAGGTTTTAAAGACGAAGTCCCTGTTTTCGAGCGCGTATTGAAATATCTGAAGAAAGCCCTGCTGCCAGGAATCGTAGGTTTTTTTGCCGTCCAACGCCTTTGTGGCCTCGCTCATGTAGATCCAGTCTATGAGGTCGTAGATGTCCTTGAAGTGGTAATAGAAAGTCTGTCTGTTGACCTCGCAGTCCTCGGCGATATCGACTACGGTGATGTTATCGAGCGATTTTTCGGCTAGGAGTTTTTTCAGGGACGCGGCGAGCGCCCTCTTCGTCGTCTGCGACATCGTAATAATGAAACTAATCGATTTCGTCGCTTTTGGAAACCGCCCGAGCGCCCGCCTGCCGCGCTTGACGGTCCAGCGCATGGGGCGTATTCTTAATAAATTATAGGGGAAAAAGTCGAGCGCGACGTAGGCAGCTCCTACGTCAGGAGTAAAAAATGGAAATGCGGCGCAATGCCTTTTCGCTACGAGGCGAGAGCGGGCTGGTAAAAATCGTGAGCGACTCGGTTTTCGATTCAGACAACGATGGAGCGTTTTATATCGATAACGCTCAATGCGACATCATCGTCGAAAGCAACGGCTTCCGGGTCAATAGGACCATAGTCCTCAATATGCCGCAGGTTGTCTCCTTCCTTCGTGAACTTGGCGACATCATGGAGCGCGGTTCTGGGGAGGCCATCCTTCGGACCGAGGGCAACGAGCTCTCCCTCGTCTTTAAAGGCTTTGGGGTCGAGCCACTCGTGCTTTGCGCGATGAACGACAAACGAGAGGGCAAAGAGAACTCCATCCAGGTTAAATTCGCGATCGAGCCCGCTTATTACGCTGATCTGAAGCGGGATTTGGCCGAAGCCAAGATTCTCGCTCCGCATCGATAGATTATCTAACCTCGGCGTCCGTTGCCGCGTTGAAGGCAGAGCTCGATCGCGTCGACGATCTGGCTCCTGTCCGAGCCTTTTTTTATGTAAGCGTAGCTTCCTGCAATAGCCTTTGCCCTCCTGTCGACCTCGTCCTTCCCGTGCGAGGTCATGAAGAGTATGGGTACGGCGGCATTTTTGAGAATCCTTTCCGTCGTCGCTATGCCGTCCATACCCGAACCGAGCTCGACGTCGGAGACTACTAAGTCGTAGTCCCTTTGGGCGAAGAACATAAGCGCCTCCTCGCCCGTGCTTGCCCGATCCACGGAGTAGCCGGCCGCCCTCATCGCGCGTGTCGCGACGAGGGCGATGATAGCCTCGTCTTCAATGAAGAGAACATTCGTAGGCTCTTTGATCATGATTTAGCCATCGACTGTTCTTTTGCTAGAATTCTTCGAAGGCGTCGTCGCTCCGTCTGGCCGGCTTAATAGCGGTATGGCTATGCGCCGCCTGTGCCACTTTCTCGGGGAGTACCCTCGGCTTAGCTGCTATCGGCACGGGTTTAGCTGCGGCGTCGTTCGCGTTCAGCTTGAAGAAAGAGATCGACGAGGCTAGCTGCTGCGACTGGCCGGAGAGCTCCTCGGCCATGGCTGCCATCTCCTCGCTCGCGCTCGCGTTCTGCTGGATCACCGTGTCGAGCTGGATCATCGCCTTGCCGATCTGCTCGACTCCCGTGTTCTGTTCTCGGGAAGCGGAGGCGATCTCCTGGACGAGCTCTGCCGTCTTGCGGATGTCCGGCACTATCGCCTTGATTATCTCGCCTGCTCGTTGGGATATCTGGACCGTGTGCTCCGAGAGGCCCGTGATCTCGCCCGCGGCTATCTGAGAGCGTTCGGCGAGTTTGCGCACCTCGGAGGCGACGACCGCGAAGCCTTTGCCCGCCTCGCCCGCGCGCGCGGCCTCTATGGCCGCGTTCAGGGCCAGCATGTTCGTCTGTCGCGCGATTTCGCTGATGATCGATATCTTGCCAGCTATTTGCCCCATCGCGGCTACCGATTCGGAGACGGCCTTGCTGCCTTCCTCAGCGTCCTTCGCGGTCTTGGCGGCAATGCCTTCGGTGGCCTGGGCGTTGTCGGAGTTCTGCTTGATCGTCGCGGCCATCTCCTCGACGGAACTGGAGACTTCCTCGCCGCTTGCCGCCTGCTCTGTAGCGCCTTGGCTCATGGACTGGGCCGTGCTGCTGATTTGCTCGCTGCCCTGGGCGACGTTGGAGGTCGCACCTTGGACCCCGCCGACTACCGCCGAGATGCTGTCGACCATGCCCTTGAAGGCCTTCGCGAGGTCGCCGATCTCGTCACTCCGGTTAATAAACTTCGCTTGCACCGGCTTCGAGAGGTCGCCCGAGGCGAGAAGGTCAGCGTATTTCACGCAGGCGGTGATCGACACGCTGATCGAGCGCGACAGGAGATAGAGCGCGACGAGAGCGCAGATCATGGCGACAAGCGCAATAACGATAATGAGGTCGCGAATCGAGTCCGCCGTGGCGAGAAACTCGGACTGCGGCATGGTCGCGATGACCTTCCAGCCGATGGAGGGAACTGGAGCGTAGCCAGCTATCTTGCGAGAGCCCTTGTAGGTGTAGGCCTTGATGCCTGTCTGGTCGGCGAGGGCGGCCTTCGCAAGTTCCTCCGCGCCGGCCATCTGCGTGATGTTGAGCTTGAGCGCGATATCCTTGTCCGGGTGAAGGACGACGAGACCATCGCGGTCGATCACCCAGATGTAGCCCGTCTTTCCGAGAGCGAGCTTGGCCATCTCGTCGGTAACGGTGGCAGTGTTCATCGAAGTTGTGCAGAGGCCGATTACCTTGTCTGCGTTGTCTCTCACTGGCGCGGCGATGACGACCGTGGCTAAGCCCGTGGACTTGCTGATCACCATCTGGTTGATGAAGGTCTCGCCGGCTAACGCCTTCGTCGTGTATTCGCGCGTAGATAAGTCGAGGCCGAGAGCCGAGGACTCGGAGCTCGCGATCACCTTGCCCTTGGCATTGATGACATTGAGGGAAACAAAGGAGCTGGCATATTCCTTGGTTTTATTGAGCTTGACCAAGCGCGAGCTGAGGGCCGTTGCGAGCCGAGCCGAAGAAGCGTCCGCTTGGTTGGACGCTTCAATACTGGACGCGACGTCGGGCGAGGAGGCAAGGGCCATACTCGCATGCATGTAGTCGCTGAATGTATTGTCCGCATAGTCAGCCATGCTCGCCGTAAGATTCGTTAGCTGCCCGCTGACGAGCGCCGTTATCCCGCTCGTCGCCTGCGTTGATACGATGATGCCCATGACAGCGAAGGGGATGACTACGATGGCCGCTCCCGCAACCATCAGTCTTCCGCCGATTTTAAGTTTCATGTTTCATACTCCCTTTGTCATCGCAAAGCGGCAGTCCTTTGCCGCCCTGTAAGCTGTACCCCTATATGCCAATTTCCTCAGTTTAGTCTGACTTTAGAGTTTTATATAAACAAGGTGATTATCGATCCATAAATAAACGCCTGTAAATTATTCTTTAGTATGAAGGCGCCATTCTTTAGTCGAACTGAAGTTTCCTTTCATGGATAAAGTTGATCAGCTCAGAGCGCGATTTCACGCCAAGTTTTTTAAAAATCGCCGATAGATGGCTTTTTACTGTGGCCTCCGTGATAGCCAAGTCCATAGCGACGGATTTAGATGTGGCTCCAGCGGTGATGCGGCGGGCGACCTCTATCTGCCTTTGCGAGAGGCCGAACTCGCTGAGGCGCGGGGGCTTGCGCGAGTTCTCGAAGAAGCTCGTACTGGCTGCGAGCTCTTTTGCCGACAGCAGGATGCTTTGGGCGATCCGTTGGATTTCTGCCTTTTGCGCTTCGTTTTCTGTTCGATCGTGCACGATGCAGAGCAACTGGGCGATATGGCCTGCTTCGTCGAAGAGACCAATGACGGTGGTGACGCAGTAGAGGATGAGGTCGTCGGAGCGGCGTAAGGTGATCTTCGTTCGGAAGACCCCGGACGACAGCAGGGAGAGCCTCGCCTCGCTGAGCAGTTTGTTTTCGAATGCCCCGCCTTCGGCGATCATCGCGAGGGGCTTGCCGATGAGCCCCTCGCGATGCGGGCCGAAAAGCGCAACGGCCGCCTTGTTGCAATCGTATATCGTGAATAGCTCGGCGTCGACGATGAGGACCGGCTCCATGTATCCCGACAGGATCCGGGCGACGAGCGGGCCGAAGCGCATAGGGTCTAGGCGCTCGATTGGCCGCGCGAATACGAGCGTGCGGCCGTTGCCCTCCGAACCGCCGGGGATGCGGATGAGCGAAAGCCGTGATTGCTTGATTCGATCCGCGGGCAAATGGAGTGTGATGGTTACGTCCACGATCGCGTCATTGGCGCCCACGAAGGCCGCGGCGAAGGCTCTCGCGTCGGACTCGGACAGCAGATCGGTGAAGATAAAGCCGAGCCCGCCGCCGGGAAGGCCGAGGAACTTACGTGCGGTCGCGCTCGATTTTCGCACGCGAAAAGCTTCGTCGATTACGAAGAATATATCGCTCGATTCCGCGAAAAGGAAGTCGAATAAGGCGGCGGGCACCGGGATTTTTTTGGAAAACATACCCTTCACTATCTGGTTAAAATTTCTTTTTCGTAAATACCGGCCGCGCCGCCTTGCTCGAGGCGATCCGTGAAATAGTGGCGAATACTATTATTTTGCAATAGCGGAGTCAAGGGCGTGGCATGTGCTACATCCCGATATAGCGGACCCGGTGATCGACCTTCGCGCGTTCGACTTGATATTCCTGCATGGCCATGAAGACGCCGAGGAGCCGTTCCTTGTCGGGGTAGTCCTCGAGCCCTGCGCCTTCGAGTGCGCAGAAGAGCTCATGTATCGCCTCGATCGTGGAGAGATAATACTCCTTGGGTTGGCGCTTGATGACCCAGCGGCTCTTCTCGCTCGAACGAAACTGAAGGCGTGGTAGCCTGAGGAGGCCGGGGCTTTCGCGGATGACAGCGTTGGCGCAGGCCCAGGTCGAGTCTATGAGGAATACGACCAGCTTCTTGCCTGCGGTCTTTTCTGCGAAGCCGGAGGCTGCGCCCGGCGCGCCGAGGTCGATGGCCGTCGGGCCGGGATAGAGAAGGGCGGGGTAGTTTCCTGGATCGCCGAGGAGCGTGCGCACGCGAGGATGCTCGTCGAAGGCGAGGCCGTGGAGGAGTTCGCTGTTCGCGAGGTTGAGGCAGGCGAGCCTGCCCGTCCCCGTCTTCTGCCTGCGGTATTCCTTCGGATGCATGAGGAGGACGATGTGAGTCTTCGTCTCGAGGGGAGGCTCGGTCGGGCAGAGGCAGTTGACCTTGGGTCTGCGGCAACGCAGGCAGAATTCCCTAGGCTCGAAAAGTTCCTTCGGCATTCATACTCCTCGGCCGCGATACTACCATTCCTTGACACTGAGAGGGGCCAATCGTTAGGCTTGTTTTATACTATGACATCTCTAAATGCCTCGTGGAAGAGGACGCTCTACTCGGTTTTGATAGGAGAGCTCTTCTCGATCGCGGGATTTTCGACCTCGGGCCCGATCATCCCCTTCTTTCTCGGCGATCTCGGCGTCAAGGATCCGAATACCCTCAAGCTTTACGTAGGCCTGATTCAGGCCCTGCCTGCGATCAGCCTCGCGGTGATGGCGCCGATATGGGGAAGCCTGGCCGACAACTACGGGCGTAAGCCCATGCTCCTCCGGGCGATGTTCGGCGGAGCCATAATCCTTTTCATGCAGGGCCTCGTCACCGCGCCTTGGCAGCTCCTCGTCCTGCGCATGGTGCAGGGCTGCTTCACCGGCACAGTCGCCGCGGCTACCGTCCTCGTCGCCTCGGCTTCGCCCAAAGAAGAGGTGGGCTACGGCCTCGGTATCCTGCAGATGGCCATCTACCTCGGCCAATCCCTCGGGCCCATGCTCGGCGGCTTCGTGTCGGACGCATGGGGGCACAGGATGAATTTCTTCGCCACGTCCATCCTTCTCCTTGCCGGCGGGCTTATCGTATTCAAGTTCACCGACGACCGCTTCGTGCCCCCCATGAATAGGAAATCCATAACGAAGAGCCTCATGCCCGACTTCAGCCCCCTCGTCGGCGCGAACGCCACAGTCCTCTGGGCCCTTCTCGCCGTAGTGGCGGCGGACATGATCGCGGGCAGCATAGCCTCGCCCTTTCTGCCCCTCTTTATCCAGCAGATTTCCGCCGACTCCACGCACGTCGCCTCGAACACGGGCCTCATTTTGGGCTTGGGCGCAATAATGAGCGCGGCGGCGGCTGTTATCGTGGGCAAGTTCAGTTATCGCATCGGTTACCAGAGAGTCCTCGTGGTCTGCTTGATTGGGGCGGCGGTCTTTACGGTTCCCCAGGCCTTCGCCCGCTCTCCGGGCTCGTTATTGGCGCTCAGGCTCGCGAGCTGCTTCTTCATTGGTGGCGACATGCCTGCGGTCAACGCCCTCCTCACGATGCGCACCGAACCGGGTAAGCAGGGCTCGGTCTACGGCCTGCGCACGACCGTTTCCTCGGCCTCGGGCGCCCTCGGGCCGGCGATAGGCACGTCGATCGCCCTGAGCGCGGGCTACGGGGAGGTCTTTATCGCGACGGGCGTCATTCTGGCCGCGTCGGGCATAGCGACCGTGGTCTTCTCGAGGAAGGGGCGCCCCGTATAGTGAGCATGACAATAACTCCGCCACTCGTGCTAGTATCGAAGGCATGGCGAACTCGATCCTCTGGTACGACCTCGAGACCTTTGGCCTCGAGAGCAGGTACGACCGCATTGCCCAATTCGCCGCGCTTAGGACCGACGAAGGTCTGGAGAGCCTCGACGACAAGCTCCTCCTCTACTGCAAGCCTACGCCCGACTACCTGCCAAGCCCCCTCTCCTGCCTCGTCCACGGCATCACGCCCCAGTTCGCCCTGCGCGAGGGGCTATCGGACTACGATTTCGCCAAAGCCCTCCGCCTCGCGATGAGCGAAGCCGGCACAACTAGCTCGGGTTACAATACCCTCCAGTTCGACGACGAGTTCGTGCGCAATCTCCTATACCGCAACCTTTTCGACCCCTACGAGCGCGAGTGGCGGAGCGGCAACAGCCGCTGGGACCTCATCGACCTTATGCGCGCGGCCCGCGATCTCCGGCCCGAGGGGATAGTCTGGCCTGAAGACGAAGAAGGCCGCCCCATTTTCACCCTCGGCGCCCTGGCCCGCGCGAACGGCATATCGCACGAGTCGGCGCACGACGCGATGAGCGACGTCCAGGCAACTGTCGACCTTGCACGATTGGTGCGAGCCCGGCAGCCCAAGCTCTACGAATGGTATTGGAGCCACCGCACGAGGGACTCGCTGCGGCCCCTCATCGATCTCGTCGACCGCACACCCCTCGTGCACAGTTCGGCGGGCTACACCTCGAGCAGAGGCTGCACGACGCTCGTCGCGCCGGTCGCCCTCGACCCGGAGAACCGGAACCAACTCGTGGCGATCGACCTGCGTTTCGATCCCCGGGCCATAATCGGGCTCGATGTCGAGGAGCTGCGACGTCGCGTTTTCACGAAAAAAGCGGAGCTGGAGGTGGAGCGCGTGCCTCTGACGCGCATACGGCTCAACCGCTGTCCCTTCCTCGCCCCCATGAGCACGTTGAGCGACGCGGCGGCCGCCCGCTTGGGCATCGACAAGGCCGAGTGTCTCGAGCACCTCGAGATAATCAAGGCTGAGAGCGAGCTCCTGCAGAAGATGGTCGCGGTCTTCGAGATGCGGGAGCCCGCGTCCGAGAGCGACGACCCCGAGCTGCGCCTCTACGCCGGCGGCTTCTTCTCCGATGCCGACCGAGAGGCCTTCGACAGGGCACACTCGCGCATCGGGGCCGAAGGCGCGGCGGCGGCCAAGGCCGCCCTCTATCGCATGAAGTTCGAGGACGACAGACCGGCTCAGCTCCTGCGCCGCCTGTATGCGCGCAACTTCCCGGAGACCTTAGGCGAAAAAGAGAAGGCCAAATGGAAGGCTTTCTGCGCGAGCCGGCTCCAGCTACCGCCCATCCCCGAGGCGACCGACCTCGCCACCTACGGCAAGATCATCGACCAGCGCCTCGCGGCGACGGATACGCCCGCGCGCGAGAAGGGGCTGCTGCTCGAACTCCTCGCGTACAAGACCGAGCTCGAGAAGGACGTGCTGGGATATTCGGGCGTTTAGCGCGCTTCGAGTTGAGTGTTATTGCGTCGCGCTGTCCGTGGCAGCTTCGCCACTACGCAATCGTACGAATGCCGGATGAGCCACTCGATCTTCGCGTCGGGCAGGTTCCCGTCGAGCCTGACCGTGTTCCAATGCTGGTGGCTCATGTGCCAGCCGGGGACGATGTCGGGCGCTTAGACTGCGCGCAAGTCCGCGGCGAGGCCCGGATCGCATTTGAGGTTGACTTCGATTGGCCTGCGTTGTGCGGCGAAGTGGAGCGCGAAGATTTTGTTATGCACCCGATAGGCTTCGGTGACTTCGTCGAAGGGGAAGTCGAGTGTCGCCCCGGGCAGGGAGAGGCAGAGCTTCTTGAGCTTCGCGCGAGTCATAGAGAGCCCCCGGCCTAGCTAGCGAGAACGCGGTCTATCGCGGCGAGCTCGCCCTCGGAAAAGGCTCCCGCGCCCAATGCCTGGGCGTTCTCGGCGATCTGCTCCGGCCGCGAGGCCCCGATGAGGGCGCTCGTGACTCGGCTGTCGCGCAGAGTCCAGGCTATGGCCATCTGCGCGAGGCTTTGGCCGCGGGCGTTGGCTATGTCGTTCAATGCGCGCACCTTGCCCAGCTTTTCCGCGGTGATGTCTCTCTCCTTGAGAAAGGGGCTCGCGGAAGCGGCGCGCGAGTCCGCGGGCATGCCCTCGAGATAGCGGTTCGTAAGGAGGCCCTGAGCGAGGGGCATGAAGGCGATGATCCCCATGCCTGAATCCGCGCAGGCGTCGAGGATGCCTTCGTGCCCGGCCTCGCCCTCGACGGCGGAGCGGTCGAACATGTGGTAGCGCGGCTGATGGATGAGGGGCCGGACACCCATGGACTTCAGCATCGCCGCCGCCTCGCGCGTCCTCTGTGCGGGGTAGTTCGAGAGGCCGACGTAAAGAGCCTTGCCGGAGTGGACAGCCTGGGCGAGGGCGTCCATGGTCTCCTCGAGGGGTGTGTCGGGGTCGGGCCGGTGGTGGTAGAAGATGTCGATGTAATCGAGGCCCATGCGCTTGAGGCTCTGGTCGAGGCTCGAAAGAAGGTACTTGCGTGATCCATGGTCGCCGTAGGGGCCTTGCCACATCCCGTAGCCGGCCTTCGTCGAGATGACGAGCTCGTCGCGGTAGGGCGCGAAATCATCCCTAATAAGCCTGCCGAGGCTTTCTTCGGCCGAGCCGGGGGGCGGGCCGTAATTGTTCGCGAGATCGAAGTGGGTGATGCCGAGGTCGAAGGCCGCGCGGGCCATGGCCCGCGCTCGTTCGTAAGGGACCTCGCCCCCGAAGTTGTGCCAGAAGCCTAGCGAGAGAGCGCTCAGCATGAGGCCGCTATCGCCGCATCGGCGATAGCTCATGTTTGAATATCGGGAATCGGCTGCGGTGTACGGCATGGGCCTGATTATAGCACGCTTGTGTATTGAATGGCGGAGTCATAGACTAGATATTGTGGACAACGACAACGACAACGTAAAGACATTCGAATCGGGCGATCTCATTTTCAAAGAAGGTGAGGTTGGCGACCTCATGTATGTCCTTCTCGAGGGCGCCGTAGAGCTCAAAATGAAGGTCGAGGGTGCAGAGACTCTGCTCAAGACCGTCGATACGCCCAACGACTTCTTCGGCGAGATGGCGCTCCTCGATGACCGGCCTCGATCAGCCACCGCGATCGCGTCCAAGAGGACGCGCGTTCTCGCGGTCAACGGCCCCACCTTCGAATCTATGATCCTTGCAAACGGCAAGTTCGCGCTCAAGATCATCAAGATCCTCTCCGCGCGCGTACGGCGTTCCAACGATCAAGTCTCCGATCTCATCGAGACCATGCCCAAGGAGCGCCTGGCGCGAGGTATGACCGACTTCGCTCTGCGCCATGGCGAGAGAATTCACGAGGGTGGTATCAAGGTTAATGTCGAGGCGATGAAGGCCTGGATGAACAGCCATCTCGGCGCTGCCATGGGCGATATCGAGTCGGTCCTCTACCGTCTTCTCAAGGACGAGACAATCTCCTGGGCGCCGACGAGCGCAAAGACCAAGGAGAACATCGTCCTGCCCGAGGAGTTCGTGAAGGGGAATGACCACAGGTCACAGCCTTAGCGAGCCTACTCGGCTGGATACTCGCGGGCCGAAGTATCGGATGCTATAATCCCCCTGTGCATCGGATAGAACGAACTGGTCTCGACTACCAGGCTTACTTCTGCGAGGAGAACGTGTGGCGTCTCCTCTCCCGGCCAGAGTATGTAGGCTTCACGAGTTGGGCGGTCATAGTCTCGAACGCCCCGCGCGATGTCGTGCTCATGCGGCAAGTCGCTGGCCGTCCCCTCGACGGGCTGGTGCATTGGGACTATCACGTATTCGCCGTGGTGACCGATTCGATAGCCGGCCGTCTCGCGCTCGATTTCGACAGCGAGCTGCCTTTCCCTTCTCCCCTCTCGCGCTACCTCGAAGATACTTTCCCCCATGATGTGCAGCGTGCCTACGAGCCGCGCTTTCGCGTGATCCGGGACAGCGAATATGTCTCCGGCCTCGTCTCCGACCGCGCCCATATGCGCAGGGCGGACGGGAGTTGGGTAGCGCCGCCGCCGCCCTGGCTTGCTCCCGGTGCGGGCTCGGGAAAGCCAAGCGACTTCATGATATGGACCGACGTGCTCGCCCGCTCGCCGGGTATAGTGTACGATAGGGCCCGCATGGTCGCGTTCGCGAGGGGAGGATCGGAGTGAGTGAAAATAGAGGCGCGGTGCGCCGCGTTACCGGCGCCTTGGTGGGGCTTGCGGTGGGCGACGCCCTCGGCCTGCCCGTGGAGTTCGATCCTAGGTCGGAGCGCGAGGCCGATCCCGTAAGCGATATGCGGCCGAGCGATTCGTGGAGGCTCGCGCAGGGTACTTGGTCCGACGATACAGCCCTCGCGCTCTGCCTGGCAGATAGCATTTGCGAAAAGGGCTTCGATACCGAGGACGCAGGAAAGCGCTTCGTAGCCTGGATGGACAGAGGCTTGTGGTCCGCTACGGGCGAGGCCATAGGTATAGGCGGCTCTACTCGACGAGCCCTCGAGCGCGTCCGCGCGGGGCTGCCCGCGGTCCTCTCGGGCGGGCGGGGTGAAAATGACAACGGCAATGGCTCGCTCATGCGCATACTGCCCGCCTCCATCTGGCTCTCCTCGCTGCCCGAACCCGCGAAACTGCGTACTATCGCGGCATATTCGGCCATCACGCATGGTCACCCGAGGAGTATGCTCGGCTGCTACCTGCACTGCCTCGTCGCGGGCCGCCTCCTCGCGGGCGAAGCTCCTAGGGCCGCCTACACGGCCGCCATGGAGGAAGTTCGCTCGCGCATCGCGGCTCTCCCTCCCTCGCTGCGTGCGGAGGCTCCGGCCTATGGTCGCGTCCTTGACGGCCGCCTTGCCTCGGCGTCCGCTGCCTCGATTCGCGGCTCGGGTTACGTCGTACACTGCCTCGAGGCCGCGTTCTGGTGCCTCCTCACTACCTCGGACTTTCGCTCCTGTGTCCTCGCGGCGGTCAATCTCGGCGAGGATACGGATACGACGGGTGCGGTTGCCGGAGGGCTCGCGGGCCTCGCCTACGGGCGCGCCTCGGTGCCCGAGGAATGGGTCTCCTCTCTCTCGCGCAGGCCCGAGATCGAATCCCTCGCCGGCCGTTTCGCTTCGCTCGTCGCTTTGCCTTCGCCGCTTCCGCGTGCCTATTGGGTCCTGCCGGGCAAACTTCTCGCCGGCGGCTATCCCGGCCGCAAGGCTGGAGAAGGCGGCTCCTTATCTCCCGAACCTGCGGTGCGCGCCCTGCTCGGCGCCGGCGTGACGGCCTTCCTCGACCTCAGCGCGGAAGGCGAGGACTTAAAGGCCGAGAGCTACGCGCCCTTCCTAAGTCCCGGGATCGAGCTCAGACGCTCACCCACCGAGGACATGAGCGCCGATTCGTCCTCGGTGAAGCGGTCGATCGCCGTTCTCGACGAACTTCTTGCCTCGGGCAAGACCGTCTATCTGCATTGCGTCGGCGGCCTCGGCCGCACGGGCACGGTCGTTGGCTCCTACCTCGTCGAGAAGGGGCTTGCCGCCCCATCGGAGGCCCTCGACCTTGTCGCCGCCCTGCGTGAACGAACCGATCGCCCCAAGGCCGAGTCTCCCCAGACTGAAGTGCAGCGTCTCCTCGTGGCCGCTACCCGACCCGGGCCCTCGGCCCTGCCACTGTAAGAACGCATAACGTGAAGGTGATTCTCGTATCCTATCCCGCGACGGACTCGCCCGAAGCGCTGCCTCTTGGCGCGGCCTCGGTCGCAGCCGCGATCGTGCGGGACGGCGGTGCCGATGCCGTCGTCATCGAGGCCGGGCTCGGCGAAGCGCCCGAATCCCTCGCCGCCCGCGTCCTCGCCGAGGGACCGGACGTTGTCGGCTTCTCGGTCTATTCGTGGAGCCGTGACGCGCTCCGCGATACCGCTAAGCTGCTACGATCGTCTTCGCCTGGGCAGCCTCTCTTTGCGGGCGGGCCCGAGGTAACCGCCGACCCGCCCTCCGCTCTTCGCGACCTCGGCCTCGATTTCGCGATCGCGGGCGAAGGCGAGAGCGCGACCGCCCGGGCGATAGCGGCCATCTCCCTAGCTCGTTCGCGCGGCGGGCCCTTCGAGGCGGACTCGTTGCGCAACATCGCAGGCGTCGTCCTGCCGGGCATCGCCCTGCCGGGCCGCGGGTGGAAGCGCGCTCCGGCTGAGGACCCCGCGACACTGCCATCGCCGTGGCTCCTGGGCACGATCAAGCCCCAGGACTGCTGCGGAGACATCGTATGGGAGCTCTCGCGCGGTTGTCCCTTCAAATGCGCTTACTGTTACGAGTCCAAGGGAGAGCCGGGATCGAGGCCCTTTCCCATGAAGCGCATCGAGGCCGAGCTCGAGCTCTTCAAGATGGCCGGGGTCAGCTACGCCTTCATCCTCGACCCCACCTTCGATTCGAACCCCAAGCGCGCGCTCGAAGTCCTCGATCTCTTCCGCTCAAAGGCGCCAGGCATGCGCTGGAAGTTCGAGCTCCGCGCGGAGCTCCTCGACAAGGCTCTCGTTCGGCGCTTCTCCGAGCTCGATTGCAGCCTCCAGATCGGGCTCCAGAGCGCAAGGCCCGAGACCCTCGCGACGGTCGGCCGTCCTGGCTTCGACCGAAAGGACTTCGGCCGAAGGATCGCTATGCTTGGCCAAGCGGGCGTGAGCTTCGGCCTCGACCTCATCTACGGCCTGCCGGGCGACAGCCTGGGCGATTTCAAGGAGAGCCTCGATTTTGCCCTCGGCCTCGAGCCCAATCACCTCGACCTCTTTCCTTTAGCGCTCCTGCCGGGAACCGAGCTCGCCGAGCGAGTGGTGGAGTTCGGCATCGAGGCCGACGACAAGCCGCCATATCTCGTGCGCCGAACGCGCGAGCTGTCGCCCGAAGGCCTCGCGCAAGAGCGGCGTTTAGCGCAGTCCTGCGACCGTTTTTATTCATCCGGCAGGGCCGTGGGCTGGTTCTCGGCGATGCTCAAAAGCCTTCGCTTACGGCCTTCCGAGCTCCTCGGAACCTTCGCTGCATGGCGCGATGCAGCAGGGCCCGGGGCTAAGGCGGGCGAGACCCACGCCGCGATAGAGTCAGAGCAGCTGCTCTTCCTTAAAGGAAGCTTCAAGAAAGCAGGCCTCGACGCCCAATGGCCTGCCGCGAGCGATCTCGTTCGCCTCCACGGTGCCTGGACCCGTGCCCTCGCCGAGGGCGAAGAAACTATCCTCGAGCTAAGCTACGATCCGGAAGAAGCCCTCGGCGCGGCCGAACTTGGTCTCGCGGTCTTCTCGCGAGAGGCTTCCACCTCCCCTGGTCGTTGGCGCATCGCCCCCGACGATGAAGAGGGCGCGACGATCGAGCGCTGTATTCACTAATGATCAGTGAACGAATGCGAAAAATCCGCATTGCGAACTCCACTGTAGTCTTGTACAATAATTTCGCATGGCTGTGATTCTACAGCGAGAATCCGACACTGTCGCAAAGATAATCTTCGGACTCTCAAAGACCCTCGCGTCGACGCTCAACCTCGATGAGGTCTTACTCCGCATCCTCGATTCGATCGGGCTCGTATTACCCCTCGATTCCTGCTCCCTCCTCCTGCGGAGCGGAAATGATCTCAAGATCAAGGCGGCCATAGGTTTCGAGGACGGGAACAAGTTACTGGGAATGCTCCTCGACCTCGATGGGCACCCTCTGAATCGCTTCGTCGTAGAGACTGGCACGCCGATGCTCATCGATGATGTGAATCAGGATCCCCGCTGGAGCCCTCGTCCGGGCTCCTCGCCGATCAAGTCGTGGATGGGTATTCCCCTTTGCGTCTCGGGCGAGGTGATCGGCATGCTCACCATCGATTCGCGAGAGGCCGGGGTATACGGCGACGAGGAGAGGGATCTTGCCGGCGCCTTCGCCGACTTTGCGGCAGTCGCGGTACGCAACACGAGGCTTTTCGCTACAGCGCGGCGGAAGATCGATGAGCTCGACGCGGTGAACCGCGTCGGCGCTGCGGTCGCGTCCAGGCTCGAGGTCGACCGGCTCTGCGAGGTCGTGGGAGAGAACCTCGGCGAGATTTTCAGCTCGGGCTCGGTCTACGTCGCCATCCTCGACGAGCAGAGCGGCACCATTGGGCTTCCTTTTTATTCCCACGACGGAAAGCGCGAGGTCTACGTTGGCTTTCCCTTCGGCGAGGGCCTGACCTCTCAGGTGCTCAAGTCGCGTTCTCCTCTCAACGTGGGCACCGGGCTCGCCGACGCCTCGCGCGCGCTGGGCGGCCGCGCCCTGCCCGGAAGAGTGCCGCTGAGCTGGCTCGGCGTGCCCATCCTCTCGGGCAACCGCGCCCTCGGCGTGCTCTGTGTCCAGTCCTGTGACCGCGAGAACGCCTTCTCCGACGAGGACCTTCGGCTCCTCTCGACGATAGCCGCAACAGTCGGGGCCGGCATCCGCAACGCGAGGCTCTACGAGGAGGCCAGGCGCAACGCGGAGAAAGAGGCGGCCCTCTCCGACTCTGGGCGAGAGATGTCCGAGAGCCTCGAGTTCGACGTCGTACTGCGCAGGATAGCTATGCGCGCGAACACCATGCTCTCGCGCGACAGCGCGGCGATCTTTCTCATCGAGGGCGACCTCTCTCTGCGCGCCGTCGTCGCCGTAGGTCGGCAGGCCGCCGAGCTGCAGGACTTCCGCCTTCCCCCGGGCGTGGGCATCATAGGCCGCGTCGTCGCTACGGGCGAAGGCTTGATCTCCAACGACGCGATAGGCGATCCCGATGCAGTAGCCGTGCCCAGTACGCCTGAGGAGCCGGGCGAGAAGCTTATAGCCGCGCCCCTGACCCTCGGGGGCAGGGTGACCGGCGTCATGGCGGTTTGGCGCGGTATAGGGGAAGAGCCTTTCGCGCGAGAGGATCTCTTTTTTCTTTTGGCACTGGCGCGGCAGGCCGCGGTGGCCATCGAGAATGCGCGCCTGCACCGCCGTGTCCAGGACGAGGCGAGCCGCTCCTCCGAGCTCTACGAGGCGGCGAGCGCGGCGCGGATCGCCGCCGAGGAGGCTAACAGGACCAAGTCGCGCTTTCTCGCCAACATGACCCACGAGCTGCGCACACCGCTTAATTCGATCATCAACCTCGCCTACCTTATCCAAGAGGGAGAGGAGGATCCTCCCCCGTGTATTCGCGACAGTGCGTCGCGCATCGAGGCCGCGGGGCGCCACCTCCTCGGCCTTATCAACGATGTCCTCGACCTGGCCAAGATCGAGGCGGGCCGCATGGAAGTAAGCCCCGAGGAATCCGACTTCCGCGCCGTGGCCCGCGCCGTTCTTTCCGCCGCATCGGGACTCGAGCGCGCCGACGGCGTCGAGATACGCGACGAGATCCCCGAAGGGCTGCCGCCCGTCCTCGCCGATCGCACGAAGCTCCGGCAGGTCCTTTTCAACCTCCTCGCCAACGCGGTAAAGTTCACCGAGGCAGGCTATGTGGCGATCCGGGCCCACCCCGAGGAGAAGGAGCTCGTCGTAGAGGTCGCGGACACGGGCATAGGCATGGACGAGGCTGATTTGCCCAAGGCCTTCGCCGAGTTCGTCCAGCTCGACGACGACATGAGCCGCAGGGCCGGAGGCTCTGGCCTCGGCCTGCCTCTCTCGCGCCATCTCGTCGAACTGCAGGGGGGGAGGCTCTGGGCCGACTCTAAAAAGGGAAAGGGCTCCACGTTTCGCTTCACGCTTCCTCGGGCGGACCTTCCAGGTCGAGAGCTCCTTACGCAAAAGGATGTGCAATGATGATCGCGCTCGAACCCCAGAACGCCCATGTACTCGTCGTCGAGGACGATCCGGATAATAGAACGGTAATCGAACGCCTCTTGCGGATGGCTGGCGTGAACCCTAGTTTATTCATCTCTATCGAGGGAGATGCGGCGGCCTACCTCGCCGCTTCGGGCGAGATCTTCGACCTCGTCTTCCTCGATCTCCAACTGCCTAAGAAAGACGGCTATGCCGTATTAAGCGAGCTGCGCGCGGACCCGAGGCTCGCTTCGACGCGGGTAGTCGCCCTCACCGCCAACGTGACTAGGCGCGAGGTGGAGCACTGCAGGGAGACGGGCTTCGACGGTTTTATCGGGAAGCCCATAGACGGCAGGCATTTCTCCGCGTATCTGCGCATGATACTCCAGGGCGAGGCAGTATGGACGGAGGACTAGGCCCCTCCTCCCTTGAGGATGCCGTCGCGGAGCTCGCCGAGTCCCTCGGCGAGGCGCCGCGCGACGGCGGCTACGATCCGGCCGTGCGGATCCGCGAGCTTTCGCAGAAGGCGCGCGAGCTCGCAGCCGGGGAACGCCGCTCGCGTCAGGCCGCGGCGAGCTTTCGCGCGGCGGGTCTCGCCTTGAGCCGCAGTCCCGATTCGGGAGCCCTCCTCGAGGAGCTCCTCGATTACCTCAACTGGATCGTCGCCTACGATGCCGCGCAGGTCTTTCTCGTCGATGGGACGCTCTCGCGAGCCGAGCCCCAGGCGGCCCGCGAATGGAGATCGGGCGTTAAGGCCCCCCTCGCGGACGAGGCGGTCGCCCTTGCCCGCCGAGCGGGAGGGCGCACTTTGGTCGAGGAGCGGGAGGGCGGGCGCCTGCTCTATCTGCCCCTGCGCGGGCCCGACGGCATCCTCGGGGAGGCGGTGATAGCCCGCGAGGGCGTTCGCTCTTTCGACGAGGAGGAGCTTCGCGAGGCTGAGGCCTTCGCCGGCCAGGCCGCCGCCGCCCTTCGCAGCTCGTCTCTCTATGAACGCCTGCAGAAGGCCAACGTCGAGCTCGTGAACTCCTACGAGTCCAGCATCGAGCTCCTGTCCAAGACTTTGGACCTGCGGGACCATGAGACCGAGGGGCACAGCCTCCGCGTCGCCGAGATGTCGACCGCCCTGGCCCGCGCCTTCGGCATGGCCGACGAGAGCGTCGTCCTCATGAGGCGCGGCGCCCTGCTACACGACATTGGCAAGATCGGGATACCCGACGCGATATTGCTGAAGCCAGGTCCCCTCGACGATGAGGAGATGAATGTTATGCGCAAGCATCCCGCCATAGCGCGAGAGCTATTCGAGGGCATACCCTTTCTGCGCGACGCGATCGACGTGCCTTGGTGCCATCACGAGAAATGGGACGGCTCGGGCTATCCTCGGGGCGTCGCGGGGAATGATATCCCGCTTCCGGCCCGGGTCTTCGCCGTCATCGATGTCTGGGACGCCCTTACGCACGACAGGCCCTACCGCAAGGCGATGGACGAAACCGAGTCACTCGAGATCATCACCAAGGGCGCGGGGAACCACTTCGACCCCGTTATCGTCCAGTTTTTTTTGGGAGCCTTCGATCTGATCTGAGCGTCATCCTTCGTTGGAGGGGCGGGGATTCTTCACCGCCAGGACTCTGAGCACTCCGGGCCCGGCGTTTTTCATCCCATGGGGGACACCGCGCGGACTCGGGATCAAGGTCCCTTCCCCCGCCTCGACCGACTCCTCGCCGAGTGTAAAGCGGCCATGGCCCTCTATCACGAAGAACTCCATGTCGACGGGCGTGACGTGAGGGGCGACGAAGCCGCCAGGCTGCACTGCGATATGCACGATCATAGCTTCCGGGGCCGAGTACATCGCCTTCGCGAGTACGCCCGAGTCGTTTTTGAGTATCTTTCCTTCGCCCATGGCGATTGTCTTCATACCATACCTTCCCAGACCGCGCGCTATTGGATGCGCAGCCGCATTCCGTCCCTACGGATTTTTTCGCAGAACTCGACGAAGTCGTCCGGCTCGAGGGGCTTTGCGATGAGAAAGCCCTGGAAGCCTTTACAACCCATGTCCCAGAGTATCCTCAAGGCGGCAGGCTTCTCTACACCCTCGGCTACGAGGTTGAGGCCCAGGCCATTCGCGATAGCGACGAGGGAGCTCACGATGATCGCGTCGTGGTGGTTCGTGTCGAGGTTCTCGATGAATAGTCGATCGATTTTGATCTCGTCGATGGGGAAGCGATGGAGATGGCTCAAGGAAGAGTATCCGGTCCCGAAGTCGTCGACCGATATCTTCACGCCGAGCTCGGAAAAGCGATCGAGGGTCTTTCGGGTCTCGTCGGGGTTCTCGAAGAGGCTCGTCTCGGTGAGCTCGACGGTGAATCGCTCGCCGGCTATTCCCGTGGCTGCGAGGGCGGAGGCTATCGTATCCGCTGCATCTTCCGAGCGGAACTGCCTGGCCGAGAGGTTGATGGCGAGGTTGATCGACATGCCCATAGCGCTGTGGCCCTCCGCGTCCCATGTCGCGAGACGTCTGGCCGCCTGGTAGATGAGCCATTTGCCGAGGGGAAGGATGAGTCCGGTTTCCTCCGCGAGAGGGATGAAGGCGTTGGGACCGAGGAGTCCCTTCTGGGGATGTTTCCAGCGGATCAGGGCTTCGGCTTCGATCCGCTCGACGCTGACGAAATCGTCGCCTACCGAGGATAGGTAGACCTTGGGCTGAAAGTAGAGCGTGAACTGCTCGCCCAGGCCATCGAGGCCGGATCCCTCCAACCCCTTTATCAAGGCGTTCTGCAGCTCGACCTTTTCGATCGCGCGGGAAAGGAGCTCGGGCTTGAAGAGGACGAAGCTCGTGCGTTGCTCGATGGCCGTGCCCGCGGCCAAGTCCGCGTGGTGGAGTATGTCGGAGCGGTCCTCGCCGTGCTCGGGCCAATAGGAGGCGCCAATAGCAGCCTTGATCGCGATATTGAAACCGGAGAAGATGTGAGGCTCTTCGAGGCGCTCGACAAGCTTGCGCAGGAAGTCTTCGAGTTCCTTGCCTTTGCACCCGGGCAGGATAAGTACGAACTCGCTCTCGTGGGTGTGGAAGAGCTTGTCGCCGGGGCTCAAGATGCTCTGGATGCGGCAGCCCGTCTCGTAGAGGATCCATTCGCTGATGCTGGATTTGAGGGTCTTGCGCACCGTGGCGTAATGGTCGCCCAGCTGGACTATGAGGAGGGTGAAGCCCGCGCGGTCAGCGCGCTTGTGATAGCCGTCGATAATCTCCTCAAGCTCGAGCTCAAGCCTGAAGTGCGTGGGCAGGCCCGTCTGAGGTTGGAGCGAGAGCATGCGCTCGAGTTGGGCGATCCGGCTGGCGAGCCTGGCGTTCTCTCGGCGCATCTTGGTGATTTCATCGAACGACGCTTCGGCCTCGGGTGTTCCAGCGGTGTCTTGCACGTTGCTCTGGCTCCCCTCGTGTCGTTTATACTATCGGCACGTACGGCCTTTTCCCCCGAGGAAAAGGAGGGGAAGTTAGGGCGCCTGCTTGGAGTCCTCGGGTGCGGGTGGGGGGCCTTCGACCGGTAAAGTAATCGTGAACAGTGCCCCGCCCAACTCCGAGGTTCCGAGGGCGATGGTTCCGCCGTGCTTACGGGTGACAATATCGTAGGAAATCGAGAGGCCGAGTCCCGTTCCCTTTCCCGGGGGCTTGGTCGTATAGAAGGGATCGAAGACCTTGAGCCTGCTCTCCTCGGGGATGCCCGGCCCGTCGTCGGCGATCGCGAGGAGGACCCAATCTCCCTCCAGCTTTGTCGTCACGAGTATCCGCCCCTTGTCCTTGCGTCCCTGCGCTTCGATCGCCTGGGCCGCGTTGACTAGGATATTGAGGACGACCTGGTTGATCTCGTTGCCGAGGGCACGTATCGGCGGCATGGGCTCGAGGTCGAGCTCGACCTCGGCCACGTACTTGAGCTCGTTGCGGACCACTACCAGCGTGCTCCTTATGCCCTCATTGAGGTCGTACTGCCCCATGACAGGCTTCGAGTCCAGTCGCGCGAAGGTTTTAAGGTTCTGCACGATATCGATGATGCGCTTGAAGCCCTCGTCCGACTCGGAGATGAGCGCCTCGATCTCCTCGAGGACATAGTCCAGGTCGAGACGCTTGGCGATTTCGGCGTGCTCCTCGGGGGCAATGGCCGTCGCTTCGGTCCAGGCTTGGCGGAGGAGCCTGAGAAAGCCCGAGATCGTTGTCTGGTTGCTGCTCAGGAAGCCGAGGGGATTGTTGATTTCATGGGCGATGCCCGCGGCGAGTTGCCCGATCGAGGCGAGCTTCTCGTGCTGGATCATGACCATCTGCGTGCTCTTGAGCTTTTCGTTCACCTCCGCGAGCTCAAGGTTGGCCTTCCACAGCTCCCGCTCGTCGGCTATGCGGCCGGTGATATCCTTTACGATGCCCTGGACCTCTATGAGTCGGCCGTCCTTTCCCCGCACGGCGCGCGCCGTCTCCAACCCGAAGAGGGTCGAGCCATCCCTCCGCCGGAAGACGCATTCGTAGTCGGTCACGAAGCCGCGCTCTTTGAGCTTCGCGAGGAAAAAATGCCGATCCTCCGCCGAGAGCAGGTGATCGGCGAAGGGGCGACCAACGATCTCGAAACGGTCGGCGATTCCAAGCAGCTCCAGGCCCGCATTATTGATCGATGCTATGATGTCGTCGGCATTCGAGAAGTAGATCATATCCTTCGACTCGGCGAAGAAGGTCGAGAGTCTCTCCTCGCTCCTTCTCAGGGCTTGTTCGGACACCGCCTGTATCGTAGCGGCCCTGGCCTGCTCTTTCCTCGCCTTGGCGTGGACGGAAAAGCTCGCGAATACCTTGGCGAGAATGCCCCGCTCCTCCTCGGTGAAATCGGACTGTCTTCTCCCGATCGCCGCGAAGCCACAGTGGTCGCCGTCGACCTCGAGGCTGATGACGACCGTATGTCGCATCCCGGGACCGAGGAGCTCGATATCGATGCCCTCGCCGAGCGAGGCGCGTCTTAAGAGCTCTATGCTCGCCTGGTTCAGGACGGAGCATTCGAGCCCTCCCGTGCCGCGGGAAACGCATTTCAAGGCCTGCGAGCCATCGTAGTAGGCGATGAGCATGGCGTCGGCCTTGAATAGCCCGAGAATGGCGTCCATCGCAGTGAAGTAGGCGCCTTCCTCGGCGAGCGGTGAGCTCAGTATCCGCAAGAGGGTGTTGCGCAGCTCGAGCTCCATCGTGCGCTGGGCCACGACGCTCTCGAGCTTTCCGCTCATCCTTCTCCGCCCGAGTCATCGATGAATTCGAAAAACGAGGTGAAGCCGAGCAGGTCGAAGACCGCTTTCGTGCGCTCGGTCATGCCGCGGAGGAAGAAGGGGATGCTGTGGCTCTTGGCCTCGGCGAGGATGTTCGCGAAGGCTCCCACGCCGGTCGAGGATATGTAGTTCACCGATGAGAGCTCGATGACGAGGCCCCCCAAGGCTCGCGACTCATGCAGTGCGATCGAGGCCAGAGCGCGGAAGTCGTTCGAGTTGTCGCTGTCGAGCCCCCCTTCTATTCTCATGACAAGGGCGAGGGGCTTCGAGCATTCCTCGAAGGATATGCCCGTGGGCGTGTGCTTTGAGGAGAAGGCGGTGCTTTTTTCCTCGACCGCCTTGGGCACGGCCATCACAGGATCCTGGCCGTGAGTATGGTCACGTCGTCCTCGAAGTCCCCGGAGCCTGAGGCCTTGAGCGCTGCCTCGAGTATACGCTTGTGGTAGTCGACGCCGTAGGGTTCGGCCGCGAGGATGTCCTTTAGGCAAGGGCCGGAAACGCAGGTCCCCTCTTTCGCTCCGGCTTCGATGAGCCCGTCGGTGAAGGCGAAAAACGTGTCGCCCACCAGGAGGTCCTCGGTCCGGTCGACGTATGAGGCTGTGGTTGCGAAGCCGAGCCCATGACCGGATACCGGCAATTCGCGGCTCTGGCCGCCCGAAATGATGAAAGGATGGGGCTGGCCCGCATTGGCATAGGTTATCGTCTGCGCCTGCGGGTCCAGAAGGCCTGCGAAGAACGTTATTATGAGGTCGGAATTCTTGCGCAGCTCGAAATTCATCCGGCTATTGAGCCAGGTGAGGAATGCCGAGGGCGAAAAGCTCTTGCCCCCCGTAGCCTGAAGGTACTCCGGATAGATGATTGCCTTGAGTATGCCAGTGACGAAGGCGGCTTTGACCCCGTGGCCCGCGACGTCGCCAAGGAGTATGAGGAAACGGCCGCTTCCCATGCCAATGACGTCGTAGTAGTCCCCGCTACAATATAGGCCGGTGACCGGGCGGTAGCTCGTGCGGAACTCGACTCCCTCGGAGCTCTGGAGGCTAGGCTTGAGAATGGCGCGCTGCATCTCGCCCGCCCACTTGAGCTCTTCCTCAAGCGTCTTTTTGCGCGCCTGTGCCTCGAGCATCAGGCGCCTGACCTCGAGGGCCTTATCCAGCTCGGTCTTGAGGTATTCGGGCTCCCAGGGTTTGAGGATGTAGCTGAAGATGCCGGCCTTGATCGCCTTCATGAGCTCCTGGGGCTCCGAGAAGCCTGTGAGAAGTATGGTGATGATCGAGGGAAAGCTCGCGCGCACCTCGAGAAGGAAGTCCGAGCCGAGCATCTCTGGCATTTTAAGATCGGAAACTATGATCGCGACTTTGTTTCCGCCCTCCGAATGCAGGAATCTGAGACCCTCGGCCGCCGAGGGTGCGGTGCGGACTTCGATAGATCGCTCTCGCGCCCACTCGTGAAGCTCGCGCTTTATAGCCGAGAGTATATTCGGTTCGTCGTCGACGAAAAGTGCCACACATCCTTCGTTTCTTTCTTTTGTCATGTAAATAGTGTAGTACACTCCGTTCGATTCGCAAGCCTTGACCCCTTCGGGGCCGTGGACCCATGATCTGCCATGCCTCGACGCAATTTTCTTCTTACGCTCGCCTATGACGGAACGGATTTTCATGGTTGGCAGAGACTTGGTGGGGCTAAGCCCGGCGCAAATCGCAGCGTACAAGGCGAGGTCGAGTCGACCCTGGCGAAGGTCCTGGGGCTCCCGCCTCGAGCGGACGGCTTGCCGGCGATAGAGATCGTCGGCGCGGGGCGCACCGATGCCGGGGTCCATGCCGAAGGCCAAGGCGCAAGCTTCCATGCCTTCACTGCCCTAAGCAGCGAGGAGCTCAAGGCCGAGCTCAACGCCGCCTTCCCGCCCGATCTGGAGTGCCGTGCCTGCGTCGAGGTCGATGGCCGTTTCCATGCCAGGCTCCACGCGGTCTCCAAGACCTATCGCTACCGCCTTTTCGTCTCGGAGGATGACGATCCCCGTCTCAAGAAGACGAGCCTGCGCGTGGAAGGACCGATCGACCTGGATGCGATGCGCGCCGCCGCCGGGCTTCTCGTCGGCGAGCGGGACTTCCGATCCCTTTCCAACGCCAAGGGCGAGGACACAATACGTCGCCTCGACGAAGTCAGGATCGAGGAATCCCTGAACCCTCGCGGAGGGACTATCGTTGACTTTTTATTTGTCGGCCCCGGCTTCATCTACAACCAGGTGCGCGTGATGGCCGCCCTCCTTTTGGAAGTAGGGAAGGGCAAGATCAAGTCTGGTCGGGTGCGCGCGATCCTGGCCAGCCGCGACCGCAGGGCCGCGCCCGGAGCGCTCGCGGCCTTCGGGCTCTGTCTCGTCGAGGTGCAGTATCGCGGCATGGTGGAAAATCAAAAGACAGCGGGCCTCTGACGCAATTAGGCTGCATTCGAGGGAGTGAGAGTATGGACGATAGACTTCTAGCCCTACAGATGGCGGCGTGGATGGAGAGCCACCTCGCCGACGAGGGACCCGGCCAGGACCTGGCAAAGGTGTCAGGCTATTCCGAGAACCGCCTTCGGCAGAAGTTCTACAACGTCACCGGCGAGACGCCCGCGGGATACTTCCGCAAGCGGCGCCTCACCGAGGCGGCGCGAAAGCTCATGGCGGGGGCGGACATCGCCTAGGTCGCCCTGAGCTACGGCTACAGCTCTCAAGACAACTTCACCACCGCCTTCAAATCCTGGTTCGGGCTCGCCCCGGGCGAGCTCAGAACCATGGACGCGAAGTACCGGCGCTTCCTCGCGCGGATGAAGGAGCCGCTCAATATCATGGAACTCGCGAACCTAAAGCAATTGGGCCTCAACACGACCCTCATGGGCTGCGTCAAGGGCGCTTCGGATTACTTCGACCTGGACTGGTCGGTACCTAAGCTCTTCGGCTACACGGGCCATGCCTTCCTCCTCAACGTCCATCCCGATCTGTCGCCCTGCTCGCCCTATTCCTGGAACCACGATCCCTTCTACCTCGCGCTGCGAAATATGGGCATACGCAGGCTCGACACCATCTGCATAAAGAAGGGTGACGGGCCCGAAGCCATTGAAAAGACGGAAGGGCGGATCAGGGCTCACCTCGATGCGGGCAAGCTCTGCATCATGGACTTTCTCGAGCACCAGCTCATCGCGGGCTACGACCCCAAGGGCTTCATTTTCCTCCAGCCCTGGGGTTGTTCCCCCGTGGAGCTTCCGGCCTTGAGTTTCGGCACCTGGAGCGAGGCCTTCGAACGAGAGGGCTGGGTGCAATTCACCTTCCTCGAGAAGGAGGCGGCTCGGGCCGACGAGGCCAGCCTCCTCTCCTCGGCCCTGCTCCTGGCCCTCAGGATGAGGGCCGCGCCCGAGGACTTCGCCCTCCGCGGTTGCATGTCGGGCGACTCGGGCTGGGAGGCCTGGTTCGCGGGTATCGACAAGGGGTTTGGCTCCTTGCACGGCCACTGGTGGACCGGCATGGTGTGGATGGAGTGCCGTGCCATGGCCGCGGACTTCTTCGCCGAGATCGGGGGCGAGCTTAAGAGCGGCGCGACCCAGGCCATCTGTGCCGACCTCGTCTCGATCTACCGCGACTGTTCCGAACATATCGGCCTCGCCAAGGAGAAGGACGCTGCGCCTGAAAACCAGAAGAAAGCCCTCGGCGAGTGCCGCGAGCTTGATCGCCGCGCGGCCGAGAAGATGAAGGAACTGTTGGCGGCGATCGTGTAGAATGGCCTGGTTGAGCGGCTCCGGATCTCCGCGAGCCGCTCTCCGATTATCCCGCTATGCTTACGCCGATGAGATGCCCGATGCCGAAAGTCGCGGCCGCTGCAAGAAGGCCGATCGCCACATGCCTGAGGCCGTAGATAAGCGGGTTTTTGCCGGT
>Ga0326728_10006056_pt1 | contig 33106 bp, 24 predicted proteins | sample MB3enrmetagenome_FD_207602 | JGI IMG/M metagenome (GOLD analysis project Ga0326728, IMG submission 207602) | Lab enriched peat soil microbial communities from McLean, Ithaca, NY, United States - MB31MN | ecosystem: Environmental > Terrestrial > Soil > Wetlands > Peat | place: USA: New York... | reverse complement strand
AGCCGCCCGACTTGGAAGCCTGCCGCGAACTCTTCATCGAGCTGGAGTTCACCTCCATGCTACGCGACCTGGCGCCCTCAGAGTCCGCCGCGCCGATCAAGCTGTTGGAAGAGCCGACTGCTGACGAGGTCGACTCGTTTTGTGTTGTGGCGTATGCGCATGGCTTTGCCTTTGCGCTCAATGCGAAACCACCCGCGCCGGAAGAGAATGAAGACGCTGCGCCGCAGAACCTCTCGCTTCTCGATGTGGCTGAAACCGCCGAAAAGCAATCCTGCTTCAATATAGGCGTTTGCGCAGACCCCGCTACCGCATTGCAACTCTCGCTCACCATCGAGATCCGCGCACTGCTGGAAGACGCCGTCGTCCCCAAGCAAACCCACGACTGGAAGACCGCTCTCCACCTGCTCACCGCGCAAGGCGTGGCCCTGTGTGGAGCAGTGGACGACACCATGCTGCTCTCCTACGCGCTCAATCCCACCCATTCGACGCAAGCGTTGGCCGACGTGGCCGCGCGCCATTCGCAGCCCGCGCCCTCCACGCTACCCGCCGGCGCTGCCGCGATTCGCGCGTTGGTTCCGGCGCTGAAGATCGAAGTCGAAAACTCCGCCGTGATGCGCGTCTACGAAATGGATCGGTCGCTTGCCCCGGTGCTCTTCCGCATGGAGCAGGCCGGTGTCCGCATCGATCTCGGCGTCCTCGACGGGCTTTCCAAGCGCTTCGCCATCGAGCTGGAGCGCGTCGGCGAACACATTTTTGAGTTAGCCGGCCGCCGCTTCAACATCAACTCGCCCAAGCAGCTTGGCGAGGTGCTCTTCACTCACCTGGGCCTGCCCGCACCTGTCAGCCGAGGCAAGGGAAAGGCCGTCTCCACCGCGCAGGATGTGCTGGAATACCTGGCGGAAAAGCACGAAGTTCCCCGCCTGGTTCTCGAATTTCGCCATTTATCGAAGTTGAAATCGACGTACATCGATGCGCTGCCGCTGCTTGCCGATGCGGAGTCGCGGGTACATACAACGTTTATGGCGGCGGCTACAGCGACTGGAAGGCTCTCCTCCATCAATCCCAATCTCCAGAACATTCCCACGCGCACCGAGCTGGGCCGCGAGATTCGCGTCGCCTTCACGGCCGCGCCGGGAACGCAACTGCTCTCGGCGGATTACTCGCAGATTGAGCTGCGCCTGCTTGCTCACTTCTCCGGCGACCCGCTGCTCGTCCACGCCTACCAGAACAACGAGGACATTCACACGCTCACCGCCAGCGAAGTCTTCGGCGTACCCGCCGCCGAGATGGACAAGCAGACGCGCAACCGCGCCAAGGCTGTGAACTTCGGCATCGTTTACGGCATCTCGCCCTTCGGCCTGGCCGCGCAGTTGGGCATTCCGCAGGCCGAGGCTCGCGCTTACATCGAGCGTTACTTTGCGCGCTACTCCGGCGTACAAGCCTTCATCGAAAAAACATTGGAGGAGACGCGTAAAACCGGCTCGGTGCGCACGCTCTTCGGCCGCGTCCGTCCCATTCCCGACATTGAGAGCCGCAACCCCAACCAGCGCGGCTTCGCCGAGCGCACCGCCATCAACACGCCGCTGCAAGGCACCGCCGCCGACCTCATCAAGCTGGCTATGATCTCCATCGACCGCCAGCTCGCCGAGCGCGCGCTCAAAACCCGCATGGTCCTGCAAGTCCACGACGAGCTGCTCTTCGAGGTTCCCGCCAGCGAGACCGCCGAAGTCGAAGAGTTAGTGCGCATGGAGATGGAAGGCGTAGCCAAACTCAACGTACCGCTGATCGCCGACCTGAAGTCCGGCCCCAACTGGCGGGATATGAAATAAGCTGCGACTGGCGGCTACACGCCAAGCTCAACGCGTATCGCATCAGCAATCGCCTCCGCGTGCCGCCGCATCGCCGCTTCGCTCTCGGCTTCAATCATCACGCGGGCCAAAGGCTCGGTGCCGCTATAGCGAATCACCACACGGCCTGAATCCTTCAACTCCACTTCTGCGGCGCGGATAGCGGCGGCTACGCTGGGGATCGACTCCAGCGGCCTGCGCTCGCGAACCTTCACGTTGACGATCACCTGCGGGAAGACCTTCAAGTCCGCGGTCAACTCGTCGATGCTCTTCCCCGAGCGAGCCATCAAATCCAGCACCACCAGCGCGGTCAGCAAACCGTCGCCGGTGGTGGCCAGGTGCGGCAGCAGGATATGCCCTGATTGCTCGCCGCCCAATGCGGCATTGCGCGCCAGCATCGCTTCGAGCACATAGCGGTCGCCCACCTGCGCGCGCAGCATCTTGATTCCGGAGCGCCGCAACGCCGCCTCCAGCCCCATGTTCGACATGGTGGTGGCGACAACCAGATCGCCGGTTAAGAGGCCACGCTCTTTCAGGTCACGCGCGGCCACCAGTAGTATCGCATCGCCGTTGAGGACGTTGTTGTGCGAACCGGCCAGCATACAGCGGTCGGCGTCGCCGTCAAAGGTGAGGCCGAGATCGGCTCCGCGGGCGCTCACCTCAATGGCCACATAGGCCGGATGCAGCGCGCCGCAGTTCAAGTTGATGTTGCGGCCGTCGGGCGCGACATTCAGTAAAGTCACCTCGCCGCCGAGCCGCTTGAACAGCCTGGGCGCAACCGCCGCAGCCGCACCGTTGGCGCAATCTGCCACTATCCGCAACCCATCCAGCGAAAGCCCCGGCACGCAGTCGAGCAGGAACTGAATGTAGTCGTCCTGGAAGGCGGCGTTATCATCGACCGTGGGCAGCGTTGCCGGATCGGGTGCGGCGGAGTTGGCCGCGTGATGGAGAATCTCTTCTTCCATCGCCAGCTCCAGCGCATCGGCCAGCTTGAAGCCGTCCGCGCCGAAGAGTTTGATGCCGTTGTCCTGCCAGGGATTGTGCGAGGCCGAGATGACCACGCCCGCCTGAAATCCATGCGTCCGCGCAAGGTATGCGACGGCCGGGGTGGGCACGATGCCCGCACTCTCGACGCGGACACCTGTTTCGATGAGGCCGGCGGCAAGCGTGGCGGCAATCCAGGGACCCGACTCGCGCGTGTCGCGGCCCAGGATCACTTTAGGTTCAGCGGCCGTCTTGTGCAGCGAGTGGCCGAGGGCCAGTCCAGCGGCGTAAATAGTGGCTGCGTCCAGCGGGTACTCTCCCGCCACGGCGCGAATGCCGTCGGTTCCGAAGAGTTTGCGTGCGTTGGTTGCGGTCATGGTCTCATTTCTTGGTTGATTGGTTGGAAGCCGCGGATTCCACGCGGCTGATGAAGGCGCCGTCGGAGAGGCGCGTGACGAGCTTGTCTCCGGGCGCAACCTGAAGCGTGGAGCGAACCACCCCGCCCGTCGCGGTGAGCACCACAGCATAGCCTCGTTCCAGCACGGCCAGCGGCGAAAGCGAGTGCAGCCGCGCGTCAAGAGAGCTGAGATGGGCCGCGGATTCGTGCATCCTGCGCTCTATGCTATGAACGAGGCGCGTCCGGCCACTTGTGAGCCGCTCCCGGGTCTGGGCTAGCCCCTGGCGGGGATCGTGACGCAGGACGGCGGCGGCGAGATCGGTGACATTGCGCTGATGCTGCCGGAGTTGCTCGCTGACGACTGCTTCCATGCGCAAGGAAGAATCGTCCAGGCGTTGTTCAAGCTGATAGAGCATCGAATTCACGCGCCCCTCGGCGCGGCTGATGGGCAGGCGGCTGAGACGCTGGCGGGCTTGCAGCAACTGAAAGCGGGCGGCGCGTTCCAGCCGGTGCGATTGTTCGGCCACGCGCTCGCCGATCTTGTGCTGCGCCTCGGTAATCAATTCCGCGGCGGCGGATGGCGTGGGAGCGCGCAGATCGGCGACGAAATCGGCGATGGTGAAGTCTGTTTCGTGGCCGATGGCTGAGACCACCGGCAGTCGCGATGCGGCAATCGCACGGGCCACGCGCTCGCTGTTGAAGGCGGCCATGTCTTCGAGCGAGCCTCCGCCGCGGGCGACGACGATCACGTCCACCAGGCCCGAGGCGTTCAGTTCGTTGATTGCCGCCTCAACCTCGGCCGGCGCGGAATCGCCCTGTACGCTGACCGGGCAGACGAGCACGCTCAGGCCGGAGTGGCGGCGGGCGACGATGTTGAGGAAGTCGCGAATCACCGCGCCGGTGGGCGAGGTGACGATGCCCACGGTGCGCGGAAAGCCGGGCAGCGACCGCTTGCGTTCGGCGTCGAAGAGGCCCTCGGCCTTGAGCCGCGCCTTCAGTTGCTCGAAGGCCAGTTGCAGCGAGCCCGCGCCGACCGGTTCCATCGTCTCGGCCACCAACTGCATCTGGCCGCGCTGCTCGTAGACGCTGACCCGGCCGCGCACCAGCACGTGCAGGCCGTTTTCTGGACTGAAGCGCAGCAGCATTGCCTTGCGGCCAAAGAAGACAACTGGCAGTTGCGCATCGGCGTCCTTCAGCGTGAAGTAAACGTGGCCGGAGGGCGCGGGGCGGAAGTTGGAGATCTCGCCCTCTACCCAGACGTCGCCGTACTCCTGCTCGATGAGTTCGCGCACCTGGCCCACCAGCTCGCTCACCGGCCAGATGCGGCGTGTCTGGCTCGGCTCGTCGAAGGTCAGTCCGAGTTGGGAGCTGAGGTCAAGCTGCGGCGCGGAGGTGGCTTTCCTGGTCACTCATAAAGTGTAATTGCGCGGGGCTGTCCGGAGTTGCAGAAAGAACAGGGCGCCAGCGTCGATGGAGCGCCCCGGCCGTGCGGGAGGCGATCAAGGATGTACGCCGGCCGCAGCCAACATCTGGGAGAATTGGCGACGGGACCGTTGGTCGACGGCCATGGCCACCAGCTTGCCTTTTCTGTTGAAGACGAAGCTTCTGGGAAGGTTATCGACGTGGAACCGCTTGGCAGCCTGGGAGTCGGAGTCGAGCAGAACGGGCGCGTGATAGTCAATCCTATTCACAAAGGAGTTGACCTTTGAGCTTTCCTCACTGGTGAGGGAAAGGACCACCAAGCCCTGGGAGTTGAAACGGGAGTAGAGGTCGTTCAGGTCGGGCATTTCCAGAAGGCAGGGACCGCACCAGGTTGCCCAGAAGTTGACCAGAACAACCTTGCCGCGGAGTTGCGAGAGGGTGACATCATGGCCCTGAAGGTCCTTGAGGGTAAAATCCGCCTTTTCGAGATCGGCGTCGTCAGCAATCAGTTTCTGAATAGCCTTGGCGAGCAAAGGATCATCGAGGGTTACCTTAACGTGCTCGTAGTGAACTAATTTGGCCAGGTCTATGTAGGGCATGGAGGGTTCGTTCGTACCGGACAAGGGAAATTCAGCCAGCGACTGGGCCAGTGTGTCTGCTACAGCTAGAAGGGCTGGCAGGCCTGGGTCGCATCGGAGGGCCAAGTGCGCGAGAATGTCCGCGAGCTGGAGCTTATGCTGACTGGCAGGCAGGGTACTAATTTCGGAGGCGATCTTGATAACCGCTGCCGGAGGCTGGGGTGTGGTGGCCGTAGCAAGACTCTTTAGCTCACTCATGACGGATGATTCGTTCGCCTGCGCATGAAGCAAAGGTGCGGAGAGAAGGACTGTAGCAGCGGCGAGCAGAGTGCGATGGATTGGGCTCATAGTTTCTCGTTGATGGAATGAATGGAAGTGATTTTCGCTTCGGCGAAATTATATTTCACGGCGCGAGGTTCGCGGGCGAGGATGCTCTAGCTCCGGTGGCCAGCATTGCCAGCCGCTCGGCAACGGCTTCGACGATCTGTTCGTGGACCTCGTCGATGCTCAGGTCGCCTTCGATCAGGACGACGCGATCCGGCTCGCGAAGGGCGATCTCCCGGTACTTCCGCCAGACGCGGCCATAAAAGACGTCCTGCTCCGCCTCGAAGCGGCCTTCGTCCGGGCCGCTCAGCTCGGCGGTACGCTTATTGCGGCGGCGCGCGCGGTGGAGCGAAGCCTCCAGTCCGGGCAGCAGCAACAAAGTCAGGTCGGGTTGAAGGTTCGAGCAAATCAGCCGGTGCAGTTCAAGAACAACCTCGGAGCCCAGCTCACGGCCGCCGCCCTGATAGGCTTCGGTCGAGTCGGTAAAGCGGTCGCACAGGACGATCTTACCGGTCTCCAGGGCGGGCTGAATCACCTCGGCGATGGCCTGGGCGCGGTCGGCGAACATCAGCGCCATCTCGGCCATGGGCGCCAGATTCGTCGCGCGCGAGTCGAGCACTAAAGAGCGGATGCGGTCGCCGGTCGCAGTGCCGCCCGGTTGGCGGGTCACCAGGATGCTCTGACCGCGTTTTTTGAGCCAGGCAGCCAAGAGGGTGATTTGCGTGGTTTTCCCCGAACCATCCAGGCCTTCGAGGGTAAGAAAGAGTCCGCGCCGCATGGGCTGAGTCTACCACTGAAATAAAGTTGAAGACGACTCTACTCCCGTTGTGTTACAAGGGGTTGAACAGCAAACCTCACCGGAGGCAGGCGACTGCACTCCACTGGAGTCGAAAAAGTGAAAGATTTCGCCATGCACAAACTAGCTCTTTGCGGGCTCCTCACGGTCGGCCTGCTCGCCACCCGGCAACTCAACGCCCAGCACCTGACGCTCGAAGGCCAGACCGGCGGCTTTCTGACGCCCACTGCTTACGTCGTCGAATCGGCCAAGGGAAAAATATTTTCCTACCCCGCTGTCGGCGTCCATTTCATCAATGCCGCCACAGTGATCGGCAATATTGAGACCTTCAGCATCACCGAAGGTTTCGCCAATCGCGCCGAGGCGGGTTACACGCGCAGCGTGCATCAGCTCGGCAACACCCCGGCGGCCACTGCGACCAATGCCGCGACCAGCAGCCTCTGGGACTTCAACGGCATGAATGTCATTCACGGCAAGGTTGTGGGCATCAAGGACGGACAATTCGGACCCTGGACGCCGGGCGTGGCTATCGGCGGCGTAGTCCGCACCGGCGATAAATTCGTCACCGGCGCGGCCATCCCGCAGGCGGTGGGACTCTACGATGAGGTCTGTGCTGCGACCCCAGGATGTACCTTGTTGGCCATTCCCGCAGCCAAGGCCTATACCAACGGAGACGTTTACATCTCCGTTACCAAGACCTGGGCGCATCCACCTGTACCCTTTCTGGTGAACGTCGGCTGGAAGGCCACCAATGCTGCCATCTTTGGCATTGGCGGCGAGTCCACCCGCTTTGGCGGACTATTCTACGGCGGCGTCGGCATTCCGCTGCCCATCGCTTTAGGAGTGGTAGCCGTGCCATCCGTAGGATTCACTCAGGAGCCGCGGACGGTCAAGGGTCTGGGTCCCACCCCCCCCACCGGTATCCCACTGGTCGCCGGCAGGGCCGATCTCCCGACCACGATTGACTATGCCGTCCGCGTGACGCAGCGTGAGCATCCGCACTTCAGCTTCGATATCGGCGTCGGCCAGGTGGCGGGAAATATCGGCGCGATCCCTGTCCCAACCGGCTTGCCTGCGCCCTATCCTGCCGTTGTCAATGTGCCGGTCAATCTGGAGGCGCGCCACGTCGTGGGCATGGGGCTCAGCTACCGCTACTGAGCGGTCGAGTTTGAGTCGAGCATACTGTGCAATTTTGGCCAGTGCGGGATGAGGGCTGGCGGGTACGCTTGCTGCGAAGTACCCAGGCCCTCGTCCCGCGCAGGGAAAATCGAATTCTACAGCGGAGCGAGCGCCAAAGAACCAGGAGGTTCTTTCGATGCAAATCTTCCGCTCCACGCGTTGGCTATTGCTGACGCTTCTGCTCTCTCTGCTTCCAGCCTCTTCGTACTCTCAGATCTCCATCAGCGTCGGCTTCGCTCCACCGGAGCTGCCAGTCTATGTGCAGCCTGAATGCCCCCAACCCAACCTGATATGGACGCCCGGCTACTGGGCCTACGATCAGGATGAGGGCGACTACTACTGGGTGCCCGGCGCCTGGGTTCCAGCTCCCTATGAGGGCGCTCTGTGGACGCCCGACTACTGGGACTGGTCCGACGGCCACTACGGTTTCCATCGCGGCTATTGGGGCCGCCACGTCGGCTACTACGGCGGCATCAACTATGGCTTCGGCTATGGAGGCATCGGCTTTGCCGGCGGCGAGTGGCGCGGCGGCTCCTTTGCCTATAACACCGCGGTTATGCATGTGAATGAGACCGTGATCCACACCACCTACATTGACCGCACGGTTGTCGAGAGAGGCATTGTCGCCAACCCTCATCACGTGGCCTACAACGGCGGTCCCGGCGGCATTCAGCACACAGCCAGCCCCGCGGAGCGGGTGGCCGAAAAAGAGCAGCATACAGCTCCGTCCAGCGTCCAGACGCAGCACGCGACCGCGGCCAGGGCCGACAAGACCTCCTTTGCCAAGGCCAATGGCGGCCACCCCAAGACCTTGGCTGCCCAAAAGCCTCTGGCCGAGGAAAAGCACGGCGCGCCAGCTGCGGTGAAGACAGAGGCCAAGCCAAAGGCTGAGCCGAAGTCGGAAGCCAAGCCAAAGGCAGAACCCAAGACCGAAGCCAAGCCAAAGGCCGAACCGAAGGCCGAAGCTAAGCCAAAGGCAGAACCCAAGGCTGAAGCCAAACCGAAGGCTGAACCAAAGGCCGAGTCCAAGCCGAAAGCTGAACCTAAGCCTGAATCTCGTCCTGCCCCGACAGCTCGCGTTGAGGCAAAGCCCCAATCGCATCCGGCTCCAGCATCGCATCCTGCTCCAGTGGCGCGTCCGGCCCCTACCTCTCATCCCGCGCCGGCAGAGCATTCCGCGCCCCAACCGCATCCTGCTCCAGCGGCGCGTCCGGCACCGGCAGCGCATCCGGCCCCAGCGGAGCGTGCAGCTCCTGCGGCGCGTCCAGCCCCAGCGTCTCATCCCGCGCCGGCATCGCATCCCGCGCCCAAGGAAGAACCCAAGCACTAGTAGAGCGGTTGTCACTTCAAACCAAAGAGGCCCACGGTTACCCGTGGGCCTCGTGGCATCTCGGAGGGGCGTTTTCTGCCTGTCTAGAAACGGAAAGAGCCGCCCGGCAACAGGGCAGCTCCTTCCTCAGGGAGAATAGTTCCAACGGAGGCAAAACCATCAGAACTTTCTGGCTGCATAGTAGGTGCGATGGAAGGGAGTGTCAAGGATAAATCTGCGAAGAAATATATTATCTATAATCAACAACTTACAAAATATCGCCGCAAGGATTCACAGGGGATATCTTCGTCTTTTTATCGCCTGTTAACTTCCGCAGTCTCAGGTCTTTCGGTGTGTATCCTAGGGTTTATCAAGAGTTTTTCAGCGATTTATCCCGTCCTGTTAACTCCTCGGGTACTGCTTCGTCCTTCCCGGCAAAATCCTCTCAGTCCCGCAGATTCAGCCGGATGAACTCCACATCGAAGACCGAGGAGACCGGCTTGCCTCTCGCCATGCGGTACAGCGCTCGGAAGCCGCCCAGGAAAAATGCCAGCAAGAGCGACGTACCGCAACAGATCAGCACCAGGAGGGTGATCCCCATCAGCAGCTTACCCGTCTTTGCCACCTCGGATTCCATCGGCTGCGGAATCGATGTCAGATCCGACTCGTAGTGCACCGTGGCCAGCAACTTGTGGCTCTCGTCGGGAACGGCATCCCCGGCGACCAACGCCACCAGCGGCCCGCTACGCCGCACCTCCAGAGAGACCAGGTCCGACTCCTGCAACGCCTTGGTCCAGCCCGCCTGCGTCTGCTTGTCCGCCTTTTTGCACGCATCGATGTAGGCGCGAATCGCCGTCTCTTGCGCGGCGGCCATCTGCGGCGTCGGATAGTCGATGATCGTCAGTATCGCCGGCCCCGAGCGCAGCGTATAGTTCGCGGTCACCGCCTCCGCGCCGCGATCAAAGCCCACCAGCTCCGCCGGCAGCACGCCGCCCGCGCCGCTGTAGCTCGCCGGGCCTACAGCATAGTGCGTCGTCTGCCCGTCCAGTTTGGCCTGCGGAAGGTTGGCCAGGATCGGAGGCGTCAGCGCCTTTCCCCCCTCCGGCAGCGGCAACCCTGCAGCCAATTCGCGCAGCTCCGAGCCGGACATGGGACTGATCCGCGAAAAATTCGCATCCACCACGGTGTTGCCCACCCAGAAGAGCACCTGGTTGTGGTTCGATGTAGCTCCTGTGCCGATCTCTTCTTTCGGCCAGCCATTCTGCCGGTAGTACGAATAAGCCCCGTAGGCGCCGCTGGCGTCGTGAAAGCGCAGCGCGCGCAGACTCAGCGTCTCGCCGCCGCGCTTGTACTCGCCCAGCGCGCCGTCGGTAAACTCGTATTCCTTCAATGCCGCCGCATTGGCCGCGTCCGCCAGCGTCGCATCGGTCAGCATCTTCGCCGCGCCTGCCGACTCCCATCCGGCAAACGACTCCGGCAGCAGTGCCTTAGGTACAGGCGGCAGCATGATATGCGTTACCCCCTGCGAAGCCGGAGTCTTGGCCGGCGCACTCTGCGCCTGAGCAGCGCCCGCGCCCCCCGCCAGCATTGCTAAACCAACCAAAATCGCAATCCAACGCATCCCAACGCTCCAGTCTTCAGGGTACACGCAGTCACCCCAGCCCGTTGCCGCGGCTTCCCTGTTTACTTGGACACTGACGGAGGCGAAAATGTTCCCTGGAGTGCGCTCTCAATCTCTTTAAGCGGCGTTGTCTTTTCCGTGTTGCAGTCCGGATTGCCTTCAAAAAAGGGATGACCATCAGTGCATGCGCCAAAGAGTGCCATGCAAGTCAGGATCTCGTGTAGCGCTCACCGCGCCGGAAATAAAGCATCCGCCCCGGAGACAGAAGCCGGCCACGGCGAGTCGCGCCGTCTGCCTCACCCGTTCCTGTGAGAAAATCAGAGCTTGCGGACGCACTCCAACTTTCGCTTGCTTGTGGTTCGGCTAGGGGCCATGGGCGATATTCTGCACGCGCTTCCGGCGGTGACGGCGCTGCGGATGGCCCATCCCGGCTGGGTGATCGACTGGGTCGTCGAGCCGCGCTGGCGGGCGTTGTTGGCGGCGGAATCCATGCTTTTGCAAAGCGGTCGTAACCCCGCTCAACCGCTGATCGACCACCTGCATTTCGCCGCCACCAAGAACTGGCGCAAAGTCCCCTTCAGCCGCCAAACCATCCGTGAATTCAGGACATTACGCGCGGCGTTGCGGGCCGGCGAGTACGACGCGGTGATCGACCTGCAAGGGGCGATTCGCTCGGCGCTGCTGGCGCGGCTGGCCGGTTGCGGCAGGGTGATCGGCGAGGTGGAACCGCGCGAGCGCGCGGCGCGCTGGCTATTCACCGAGCGGGTGGCGACGCGGGGCCCGCATGTGATTGAGCAGGATGTGGAGCTGGTTTCGGCCATCGCCGGCGATGCGCTGAAGCCCGTCCAGCCCTGGCTGCCCGTGGACCCCGCCGCCGAGGCCTGGGCCGACGCAATCCTGCCGCCTGTAGCAAAGTCGCCCGCCGTGCTCATCAATCCCGGCGCCGGATGGGGCGCCAAGCGCTGGCCCGCGGAGCGCTATGCCGCAGTGGCGAAGGGGCTGATCGAGCGCGGCTGCCGCGTGCTGGTCAATGCCGGTCCTGGTGAGGAGCCGCTGGCGGAAGTCATCACAAACCAGACCGGCGGCGCGGCTACACCGCTCGCCTGCTCGCTCGCCCAGCTCATCGCCCTCACGCGACGCCTGGCTCTGACTGTCGCCGGCGACACCGGCCCGCTCCACCTGGCCTGCGCGCTCGGACGGCCCGTGGTGGGCATCTACGGCCCCACCGATCCAGCCCGTAACGGCCCATTTGGGACTCAATTCAAAGTGCTGCGCAGCCCCCAGAGCCGCCGTGACCACACCCGCTATCAAACTCCAGAGGCCGGTCTGCTGACCATCCAGCCAGAGGACGTGCTGCGCGCGGCCGCTGAGTTGCTTTATCCTTAGACAGCCCCAATACTTCACTATGAACCAGCCCGCGAACTCCCAACCCGACTGGATCGCCCGCTGGCAGCGAGCAGCCCGACGCATCCGTGTCCCGCTTGGCTTTCTAACGGCGGCGCTCTATCTCTTTGAACTCGTCCGGCGCGCGCCCCATCCGCAGGCGGTGGCCTGGAGCCTGGCGCTGGTTGTGCCGGGGTTATGGCTGCGCGGCTACGCTGCCGGCACGGTGAAGAAGAACCGCGAACTGACGGTGAGCGGCCCTTACGCGCACACCCGCAACCCGCTCTACCTGGGCTCCATGCTGATTGCCGCCGGCTTCGCCGTGGCGCTGCTCAGTTGGCCGGTAGCGCTGTTGCTCGCCGTGGGCTTTGCGGTGATTTACGTGCCGGTGATTGCCTCGGAAGAGCGTTTTCTGCGCGCCAACTTCCCCGGCTTCGACGACTATTGCCGGCGCGTGCCGAGGCTGATTCCCCGGCTCACACCGTCGAGCCACCCCGGCGCTGGAGCGGGAAGTTTTTCCTTTACGCTCTATCTCCATCACCGCGAGTACAATGCAGGGATGGGGGCAATGCTGCTTTATCTCTGCCTGCTCTTTCTGCGGCCGCTGCTCGCCGCGTATGTGCATCTGCCGCGATGAGCGGCGTACGACCCAGCCGTTCACACAGCAAGGAGCCAGCCCGCCGGTGAAGACGCGCTCAATCGCAATAAGCATTCTTGGCGCGCTCGCGCTGGCCTCCGTAGCTTACGCCCAGCAGACGCCCCCGCTGACGCCCCCGCGCCCCGGCTTCAGCTTTCCGCTCAAGCAGACCCTCACCTACGAGGTTGACTGGCGGGTTTTTCCCGCCGGGATCGCGGTAGTGCGCTTTGAGGCAGACGGCGAACGCGAAAACCTCACCGCCAGCGCGGACACCAGCGGCGCCATCAACCTCATCTATCACCTCAGCGACCGATTCCAGTCCAGCTTTGACCGCGCCGGAGGCTGCACCGACGACTTTAACAAGCAGACCGTCGAGGGCCGCCGCCAGATCAGCTCGACGCTGCACATCGACTACGCCCAAAAGCGCTCCGTCCTCAACGAAAAGAACCTCGTCACCGGACTGAGCAAGCTGGTGGAATCGCCCGTCCCCGGCTGTGTCACCGACCTGCTCACCGGCGTCTACTACGCTGCGTCGCAGACCATCGCGCTAGGCCACAACTTTGTGATTCCGGTGGAGGACGCAATGCACATTGTGCCCGTGACGATGAAGGTGGAAGGCCGCGAGGTGATCAAAACTCCGCTCGGCGTCTTCAAAACCCTGCGCGTCCAGCCCACCGCCGACACCGGCGTAGTCAAAAATCGCGGCAACATCTGGATCTGGTACACCGACGACGAACGCCACCTGCCGGTACAGATGCGCGCCCGCTCCTTCTGGGGCACCATCACCTTTCGCCTCACCGGCAACGAAAACAAATAGGTTTTCCCGGTTCCGACAGTGCCGTCCGCGGGATTACTCCCGTTACTCTTTTTGTCGCAAAGTACGAAATTTCAATGTTCTATGAGTCTAAACTCGTGGTAACATTCTGCGAATGCCCCATTTTGAGGGCTGTGCTGCATCGGCTGATGTCTCTGGTTGTAACGCTTTCCCGATTTCAGACACTATGAGCAGAAATCAGTCAAGTTGCCAGGTTTTGATTTTCCAATGGAGGACAACTTTCGTGAAGCCAGCCGCAGTTTTTCTGCCACTTCTCCTTCTCGCCACGACCTCGACCCTCCCCGGCCAGTCGCCCAGCACGCCCAATACTCAGGCAGCCGCCAAACCCGCTGCCAACCCTGCCAAAGCCGCCGCCGACGCCAAGGCCGCCAAGAAGGCCCGGAAGGCCGAGGTTCAACTCAAACCGTTTTCCGCAGTCGCCTTTGGCGGCGGAATGTCGCTGATGGGCGTCAATCTGCAGGCCGCAACCAACGTGAACCGCTATCTGAACCTGCGCGGCTCCGGTAACTTCTTTGATTACACTGCCAGCAATATCTCCACCAACGGCTTTAGCCTGAACGGCAAGGTGAATATGGCCACCGCCGGCGTCTCGCTGGACTACTACCCTATCCCCAGTATGGGATTCCGCGTGAGCCCCGGAATGCTCTTCTATAACCAGAACGGGATTACCGCGACCGCCACTCCCCAACCCGGACAATCCTTTTCTCTGAATGGGTATGATTACTATCCAGAAGCCGGTACTAATACTCCTTTCCAGGTGAACGCCAACCTGGGGCTGAACACTCACCAGCAGGCCTTCACCCTCACCACCGGCTGGGGCAACATGATTCCCCGCAAGCGCAAGGAATTGCTCTTCGGGCATCTCTCCTTCCCCTTTGAGATCGGCGCGGCCTTCACTGGCGTGCCTACGATCAATATGCAATTGCAAGGTTTTGCGTGTGATATAAATGGTGCCAACTGCGTGAATATGGCCACCGACCCCACGGCGCAAGGCCACCTGAATGATCAGCTCGCGAAGTGGAGGTCGGATCTGAATCCGCTCAAGGTCTACCCCATCTTCTCCGTCGGCGTAGCATACTCCATTCGCACCAAGTAAACTCCCGCGCATCAAGACCAAGGGCTGCTTCCTGATCGGAAGCAGCCCTTGTTGTTGATCCATAAGCGCCTGGGTTTCCCAGGTCTGGATTATCAGACCTGGGAAACCACGAACCTCATGGCGCGCAAGCGCCGTCTGCCGCACCGCAGGCGCTTAAGCCAGCAACTCCCCGACAATTCCCGCCGCCGCCTGGAGTGCCGCGTCGATCTGCGCCTGCTCCTTGCCGCCGGCTTCTGCGATCTCCGGCTTGCCGCCGCCGGATCCGCCGACCAGTTTAGCGACCGAACCAACCAGCTTGCCGGCCTGAATGCGCTTGATAAGACCCGGCGTGACTCCGGCGATCAGGGCGACCTTGCCCTCCGGCTGCGCTGAGGCCAGCACGACGACGCCCTCGCCCAACTTCTGCTTGAGGTTATCGACCAGCGTGCGAAGCTGGCCACGCTCCAGCGAGTCAACGCGCAGCGTTACCAGACGCACGCCCTTGATCTCCACGACGCGGGAAAGCGCCGCGTCCAGCGCCCCGGCGGCGGACTTCATGCGGGCTTCTTCCAGCTCGCGGCGCAGGCGCTTGAGTTCGTCTTCCTGCGCGGCCAGCTTGGCGCGGAAGGCTTCTGACGGGCTGCTGCCCTCAGGAGCTGGAGCAAGCTGCGCGACGATTTGAGCGACGTCATAATCCTGGCGGAAGGCGGCCAGAGAGCCCAGGCCGCTGATAGCTTCCAAACGGCGCACACCAGAGGAGACCGAGCCCTCGCTGACGATCTTGAGGAGGCCGATCTCGCCGGTGGCGCACGTATGCGTGCCGCCGCAAAGCTCCGTCGAGAAACCGTCGGAAAGTTTCACCACGCGCACCTTGTCGCCGTACTTTTCGCCGAAGAGTGCCATCGCGTGGTACTCATTCACGGCCACGTCGATGGGCACGTCCTCGATGGTGACGACCTCGGCGTTGGCCAGCACCTCGCGGTTGACGATGGACTCGATCTCTTCGAGTTCCTCGTCGGCCACTTGCGCAAAGTGGGAAAAATCGAAGCGGAGGCGGTCGGGATGAACGGCCGAGCCGGCCTGCTTCACATGCGTGCCGAGGACCTGGCGCAGCGCGGCGTGGAGAAGGTGAGTGCCGGTGTGGTTGCGGCGGATCGCGTTGCGGCGGTCGGCATCCACGACGGTGCGGACATGATCGCCAACGGCCAGCGGCTCCTTCAGCAGAGCCTTGTGCGCGCGCACTCCCTGTACCGGCAGCACGCAGCCCTGAATCTCGGCGACGGTGGTGTTGCCATCCGGCGAAGTGAACCAGCCGGTGTCGCCGGTCTGCCCACCGGAGTCGCCGTAGAAGCTGGTCTGATCGAGGACAACCTCAACTAAATCACCTGCGTTAGCAGCAGGAACGCCAACGCCGTCCTTCACAATGGCCAGCACCTCAGCGCCGGGGGCGGTGAGCTGTTTGTAGCCGAGAAAGTTGGTCTTGGGTAATTCACGATAGGCCGGGCTGGCGGATTTCTGGCTGCCGCCCTTCCAACTGGCGCGGGCGCGGGCCTGCTCTTCAGCGCGGGCGGCTTCGAAGCCGGCTTCGTCGAACTTCACACCAGCGTCGCGCGCCGCATCGACCATGAAGTCCAGCGGCAGGCCAAAGGTTTCATAGAGGTGAAAGGCCTTTTCGCCGGTGAAGCTGCCTTGAAGCTCCTCGTTTAGCCGGGTAACACCGATCTTCAGCACACGGTCAAACTGCTTCTCCTCCGCTTCAACCACCTTGGCAACGCGCACGGCAGAGTCAGCTAACTCCGGATATGCGCCCTGCATCAATTCGCGCACGGCATAGACCATCTGATAGAGAAAGGGCTGCTCCTGCCCGAGGAGCCGCCCATGCCGAATCCCGCGCCGCAGAATCTTGCGCAGCACATAACCCCGCCCTTCATTCGATGGCAGCACTCCGTCGTTGATCAGGAAGGTAGCCGCGCGGGCGTGATCGGCGATGATGCGCAGGCTCGCATTGCCCACGAACTTCGCCAGCTTCGCTGCGATAGCCGGTTTCGCCATCACTGACTCCGCTGCCGCCAGTTCCGCTAACTCCGATAACTCCGCCAGGCTGGTGACTCCGGTCAACTCCGCAGCCGTCACAATCAACGGCGTGAACAGGTCGGTCTCAAAGTTACTAACCTTCCCTTGCAGCACAGCGGCCAGGCGTTCCAACCCCGCGCCGGTGTCTATCGAAGGCTTGGGCAGCGGGGTCAGCTTGTAACTCGTCTTGCCGTTCTCGGTCACTGCGCTCCGGTCAAACTGCATGAAGACGAGGTTCCAGATTTCGACGTAGCGGGCTTCGTCTTGGCCGAAAGGCTTGTCTACGCCCGGGGTCTCGGCGGCCTCGATCCCCATGTCGTAGAAGATCTCCGAGCAGGGGCCGCAGGGGCCGGTCTCGCCCATCTGCCAGAAGTTGTCCTTGAGGCCGAATTCGAAGATACGCTCTTTGGGCACACCGGCTTCGATCCAGTAGTCCTCAGCTTCGTCGTCGCGCCCTACGCCCTCCGCGCCCTCGAAGATCGTCACGTAGAGGCGGTCCTTGGGAATGTTGAACCACTCCGGGCTGGTCACCAGCTCCCAGGCGTAGGCGATGGCCTCGCGCTTGAAGTAGTCGCCGAAGGAGAAGTTTCCCAGCATCTCGAAGAAGGTGTGGTGGCGGCGCGTGAAGCCGACATTCTCCAGGTCGTTGTGCTTGCCGCCCGCGCGGACGCACTTTTGAGAGGTGGTGGCGCGGGAGTAGTCGCGCTTCTCGGCTCCCAGAAAAACGTCCTTGAACTGGTTCATCCCGGCGTTGGTGAAGAGCAACGTCGGGTCGTTGACGGGCGCCAGCGAGGAAGAGTGCACGCGGCGGTGGCCCTTCGACTCAAAAAAGCGCAGAAAGGCTTCGCGGATTTCGTTTCCAGAGCGGATTTCCATACCGTTATCAGTGTATCCAATACAGCTCATGCCTTACACCGCCCAATCATGGGAGAATGAAGGAGTAGACCGCTATGACAAACGAGATTAACGAAGGAACCCTGCCCACCCCCGAAGCCACGCCAGAGCCAGCCGCCGAGGCCGTCGAAGATGTCACGTCTCTGCCAGCCGTTGAGCCGGTCGTGGAGTCGATTGCCGCTCCTATCGTCGAGCCAGAGCCTGAGCCCGTCGCCGCTCCTATCGTCGAGCCAGCCCCCGCACCCGCAGCCGAGCCCATTGAAGAGCCAGAAGAGTCCTTCGCCGACCTGCTCCGCGCCTTCGAGCGCAGCCACTCCCACCGCGGCGATCCCGGCCAGCGCCAGCTCAAGGGCGTCGTCGTCTCGCTTACCACTGAGCAGGTCTTCCTCGACATCGGCTACAAAACCGAGGGCGTGTTGCCCCGTTCGGCCTTCGACAACAACGCAGACAGCGTCAAGCCCGGCGACAGCTTCCCGGTCTCGGTCACCGGTCGCAACGAGGAGCACTACTACGAGCTTTCGCGCTTCAAGGTGGCGCAGCCCCGCGACTGGTCGGCTCTGGAGACCGCCTTCGCCGAGAAGCTCGCCGTCGTCGGCACTGTCACTGAGGTAATCAAAGGCGGCGTTTCCGTGGATGTGGGCGTGCGCGCCTTCATGCCCGCCAGCCGCAGCGGAACCAAGGATGCTGCGGAGCTGGAAAAGCTGGTGGGAACGCAGATCACCTGCCGCATCACCAAGCTCGATGTCACCGACGAAAATATCGTCGTCGACCGGCGCGTGGTTCTTGAAGAGCAGGCGCGAGGGCTCACGGAAATCAGGCGCGGCGCGATGAAGGAGGGCGACACGGTCACGGGCACCGTTCGCAGCATCATGCCCTACGGCGCGTTCATCGACCTGGGCGGCATCGACGGCCTGCTGCACGTCTCCGACATCTCCCACATCCGCGTCACCAAGACGGAAGACGTGCTCTCCGTCGGCCAGGAACTCCAGCTTAAAATCCTCAAAATCGATCCGGAGACCAAGAAAATCTCCCTCGGCCTCAAGCAGCTTCAACCCGAACCCTGGCAAACCGTCAGCCTCGCCGTCAACCAGCGCATCACCGGCACGGTCACCCGGCTGGCCGACTTTGGGGCCTTCGTCGAGATTGAACCCGGCATCGAGGGCCTCATCCACATCTCGGAGATGTCCTACGGCAAGAAGCTGCGCCACCCCAGCGACATGCTCAAGCAGGGCGATCGCGTGGACGCTGTCATCCTCGGCATCAAGCTCGAGGAGCGCCGCATCTCCCTCGGCCTGAAGCAGACGCTCACCGACCCCTGGACCGAAGTGCAGCGCAACTTCCCTGTCGGCTCGCAGATTGAAGGCCCCATCACCAAGCTGATGAACTTCGGCGCTTTCGTGCAATTGGCGGACGGCGTCGAAGGCCTGGTCCATATCAGCGAAATCACCGCAGAGCGCCGCCTCAACCACCCCTCGGATGTGCTGCGCGCGGGGCAGAAAGTCAAGGCGCAGGTCCTGGCCATCGACCCGGAAAAGCGCCAGATCAAGCTCAGCATGAAGGTTTTCGTCCCCACCGAGATCGACGAGTACATCGCTGAGCACAAGGTTGGCGACTCCGTCTCCGGCCGGGTCATCGAGCAATCCATCAGCCTGATCCACGTCGAACTGGGCGACGGCATCCGCGCCATCTGCCGCATTGGCCAGAGCGGAGCGGCCACCGGCGGTGGGGCAGGCGCGCCTGCGACGCCTAACATTAAGACGGATGCTGCTGCGGCCGCATCCTCGAAGCCGAAGTCGAAGTCCAAGGCTAAAGCAGTAGCCGAAGCCAAGCCCGATATGTCAAGCCTCTCATCGATGCTGAAAGCCCGCTGGCAAGGCAACGCCCCTGCCCAAGCAAAACCCGAGCCACTCAGCGAAGGCCAGATCCGCAGCTTCAAAATTACGAAGCTGGAGCCCGAAGCGAAGAAGATTGAGGTGGAGCTGGCATAGAGCGTTCACTCTGCTCTCCGTCAACTAAGTTGGCCTCTGCTCACGCGCTCCAACCCTTCGCCCGCTCGACGGCTCTCTGCCACAGCCCGCGGCATTCGGCTCGCTCGGCGGCGTCCATACGCGGTTCAAAGCGCGTGTCGCCCTGGCGCTTGGCGCGCAAGGCTTGCGGATTGGCCCAGAAGCCGGTCGCTAGGCCGGCCAGATAGGCAGCGCCCAGTGCGGTCGACTCCGTTACCAGCGGACGCACCACCGGCACGCCCAGTACATCGGCCTGGAACTGCATTAAGAGGTTGTTCACCGCCGCGCCGCCGTCGACGCGAAGGGCAGCCAGCGGCGTGGTCTCGCTCTGGACGGCTTCCAACACGTCGGCCACCTGGAAGGCAATGCTTTCCAACGCCGCGCGGGCAATGTGGCCCGGCGAAGTGCCGCGGCGCAGGCCGATCAGCATTCCGCTGGCGTGCGGGTCCCAGTGCGGCGCGCCCAGGCCGACAAAGGCCGGTACAAAGACCACTCCGCCGGAGTCGGACACGCTAGCCGCGAGCGCCTCCACCTCGGCCGAAGAGCCGATGAGCTTTAGGTTGTCGCGCAGCCATTGCACTACCGCGCCGCCGATGAAGATGCTGCCTTCGAGCGCGTACTCCAGCCGGTGCTCGGCGCTAGCCGCGAGCGTGGTAATCAGCCGGTGCTTCGAGCGGACGAAGCCAGTGCCGTTGCCGTCCACGCCGCTGCCGATGTTCTGCAAGAGGAAGCAGCCGGTGCCGTAGGTGTTTTTGGCCTCGCCCGCCCGCCAGCACAACTGGCCAAAGAGCGCCGCCTGCTGGTCGCCGGCAATGCCCGCAATGGTTACGCCGCCGAGGCCGAGGGTGGTGGTCACCTCGCCGATGCGCTCGCTCGACCAGACCACCTCTGGCAGCAGGCTGGCGGGAATGTTGAAGATGCGCAACAGCTCCGCGTCCCACTCGCCCCTGACGATATTGAACAACAGAGTTCTGGATGCATTGGTCACGTCAGTCACATGGCGCTGCCCACTGGTCAAATGCCAGATCAGCCAACTGTCCACGGTGCCGAAGGCCAGCTCACCGCGCTCGGCCCGCGCCCGCGCACCGGAGACGTTGTCCAGAATCCAGGTGATTTTGGTTGCGGAAAAATACGGGTCGAGCACCAGGCCGGTCCGGGCGGAGACCGCATCCTCCACGCCGCTGCTGAACAGCTCCTCGCATTGCGCGGCGGTGCGGCGGTCCTGCCAGACGATGGCCGGGTAAATCGCCTTGCCGGTGGCACGCTCCCAGACAATCACCGTCTCGCGCTGGTTGGTGATGCCGATGGCGGCTATATCCCTAGGCAGCGCGCCGGCCCGGCCCAGCGCCTCAACCGCGCAGGCGAGCTGACTGGTCAGGATTTCCGTGGGGTCGTGTTCCACCCACCCGGCTTGCGGGTAGAACTGTTCGAACTCATGCTGCGCCGTCGAGGCAATCGTGCCCGCCTCGTCAAAGAGAATCGCGCGGGAACTGGTCGTGCCCTGGTCGAGTGCAAGGATGTATGCCATTCTGTCGACTCCGCCTTCGGAACTCAGTCAAACACGGATGACTACGATAGGGCAAGCGGCCAGAGTCGATAGCGGAAGCCAGATTTCGAATCAACCGCGATTTAGCTCAGTGAGAAAAAACTATAGGCGAGCAGTCGGCGAACAGCCGCGCGCGATAGCTTCGCAGAGCACCTTGCGCATAGAATCAATCGCCTCTGGAATCTCGCCGCCGCGGGAGACCGGGCCATGGCCGCCAACCACGAAGCCGGGCTTGAGCCGTTCGATCCGGTCCAGCGATTCGAGCCACCGTTGCCAGTCTGCGCTGCTGCCCGCATCCAGATTCGGAAGATATTCGCGCACCACGCAGTCGCCGGAATACAAGGCGCTCTCCTCCGGAACCCATACCGAAAGATTCGTTGCTGTATGTCCGGGAGTTAGCAGTATCTCAGCCTTCAAGCCACCCAGATCGAAGGTGGTCTCTTTGTGAATCGGGCAGTTCGGATTGGTCAAATCGGTCCGATAAAAAAAGGCCTGCGCCTCATGGCGAGCGCGGCGCGCGGGGTCGGGAATCGCATCGTTGAACTCTGCAATCTCCGCCTGAAATTCATCGGGAGTGCGCGCGATTCCCGCATGGCCCCACACGTCAATCCCCTGTTCGCGAAAGTAACCGTTGCCGCCGATGTGATCGAAATGCTTTTCGGTGTTGATGACACGCAGCTTGTTTGCGGGCCGCGCGGCGCATGCGTAGCCGTGAATAGTTTGCGCGGCGAGCGTGTTTCCGCCTGTGTCCACCACCAGGGTCATTGCGTCGCCTGCGATGAATCCAGCATTGACGCACCAGGGCAACGAGTATCCCAGTCCGGTAATCGCGTAGCAATGATCGGTGAGTCGCATACGGATAGATTATCGCGTTCCTCCGGAATACTCCGGCGAAAAATGCACTGCGAAGACATTGCAGAATGATGAAAATCGCCTCTTCTGATCACTGAAGAGATACGCCCATCGCGTCAGGGGATAGCTATAAACGCAGAAACTCTGTATCATCAAGATGATGCCCCGTATGTTGGCGGCAAATCCAACGGAGGTAATACACAATGGCAGATACTGTGAAAAAAACTAAGGCTACAGCGAAACCGCGCAAAACCGCAACCAGGAAAGAGAAAGTTGCTCAGCCTCCCCAGCTGGCCATGCCCTCGCGCTCTGAAATAGAGGCGCTTGCACAGAAGTACTGGGCGCAGCGCGGCTACACCGATGGCTACGCGGAGCAGGATTGGCTGCGAGCCGAGCAGGAACTGCTCCAGATGGCTTCCTAACTTCAAACCCATCGCCCGGAGTTTTCACACACTTACTTTGCAGTGAGTGCAGGATAAGTGTGAGTTACTGAAAAGCCGGCTGCCAGCCATCCTGCGCTGTACGCGGGATGCGAGGCCTGTCGTCCAAACAAAGACTGATTTCAACTCGCCGGGGTCAGCTTGCTGCCGGCAGCTTCCATCAGGATGCAGAAGGCCTGCGCCTCGGTCGAAGTTCCGGGGCGGTCGAAGCTTCTGGTCTCCCAGGTCTCGATGATGAGACCTGGAGAACCATGAATCCCATGCGAGCGACCAGCGAGCGTTTGCCCCACCGCAGATGGTCAGCCGTTGGCGCGCTGCGCCACCACCATGGAATCAAGAATCTGCTCCGAGACCTCCTTGACGGAGCCCGGCGAATGCGAGAGAAACAGCGTGTTGGTCTTGTCGCTTTCGCCGATGGACTTCAGCGTGTCAAAGTACTGCGTGACCATCACCAACTGCATCACGTCCTTTGACGACGCGCCATCCACCACCTTCTGGAACTGCTCGATGGAGACTTGCAAGCCTTCGATGATCGCCTTGCGCTGATTGGCGATGCCCTGGCCCTGCAGCGCCTTGCTCTCGGCCTCGGCCTCGGCCTTCTTGACCACCAGAATCTTCTCCGCCTCGCCGCGGGCGTTAGCGGCCACCTGCTCGCGCTGGGCAGCGTTGATGTCGTTCATCGCCGACTTTACTTTTTGATCGGGAACGATGTCGGTAACCAGCACATTGACAATCTCGAAGCCGAAGGTGGCCATGTCGGCGTCAAGCTCCTGCTTGACGGCCGCGGCGATGCTCGATTGCGAGGCGAAGACCTCATCCAGCGTCATGCCGGGAACGTGGCCGAGAATCACCTGTTCGACGTAGCTCTTGATCTGCGCCGTCGGGTCGGAGAGCTTGTAGAAAGCGTCATAAACCTTCTCCGGGCGCACGCGATTCTGCACCGAGATGGGGATGGTGACGAAGACGTTGTCCTTGGTTTTTGTCTCCATGGTCAGCGAGATCTGGCTGACGCGCAGACTCACAACGCCGGCTACCGCGTCGAAGAACGGCAACTTCCAGTTCAAGCCTGGAGTGGCAATCCTCTTGAACTCGCCGAAGTGCGTGATTACGGCCACCTCCGCCGTGTTGACGGTGAAGAAGCTGCTGAGGAAAATGATGAGAACGACGAGAGCCACGGCTCCCACGGGAATCAGAATCATCGGGTCCATTCAAAGCCTCCGTTGCCTAGTTTTGAGGCAACGGAAAATTATACAGGAGCGTGATTAAGGCTCGTCAGGCGGGCGGAATTGAATAGGCGCGGCTTCAGCCATGTCATCGGACTTACCGTTGCAAAACCTTCCCGACGAAAACCCCGAACGGCCCTAGGTGTATTTCTTTGAGCGAGTCGGGATCGGCCGCGCCGGGAGTCTTCAGCAGCGTCTTGAGCTTGCCGTTGAAGCCGGGAACGCTCAGGCTGACCGTCTGTGGCTGGGCGGTGAAGTTGACCGCGACCACCACCGGCGGGCTGCCCGGAGCCTTGCGCATCCAGCTCAGGACTTTGGAGTTTTTTGTGTCCAGCATGGTGTTGCGGCCGCGCTCCAAGGCGGGGATCGTCTTCTTCAGGCAGATCACATTCTCGTACCAAGCCAGCAGCGAGTTGGGATCGCGACTCTCGGCGGCGACGTTAATCGCAGAGGCGCTGGGAGGCACGGGCAGCCAGGGCCGGCCGCGCGAGAAGCCGGCATTCACGCTTGCGTCCCACTGCATCGGTGTGCGCTCGCCGTCACGGCCCTTCTCGCGTGGCCAACCGGTGATGCCGATGGGATCCTTCACGTCTTGCTTGCGCGTGGGCGGCGTGGTCATCATGCCGATCTCGTCGCCGTAATAGAACTGCGCCGCTCCCCGGCTCAGGAACAAGACCGTCGCCAGCGCTCGCTGAATATCTAGGTCGTGGACTCCATCGCCGTAGCGAGCCTGCACACGCGGGTTGTCGTGGTTATCAAAGAGCAGCAGCGGTATGTTATCGCCTATCCCGGTCTCCACATCATTTAGTTTGGCGCGGAAGGCGGCTACATCCAGCTTGTTGATGAAGGCCACCTGCGTATCCATCGGCAGATGAAACTCCGGCTTGCCAGCCCGGCCGTACATCTTGGCCAGCTCGGCGACGTTGGGCAGGTAGGTCTCGCCGATCAGCACGCGCGTGCCGGGAAAGGCCTCCGATCTGAACGTATCCGCATAGGCGCGCATCTCCTGCATCACCGCATGCACGCCGGGCAGGTTGTCGGTCTTCGAGTCGTTCAGCACCGGGTCGCCGTAGGTGTTGATCAGCGGCTTGCCGTCCTTATCCTTGAGAATCTCCTCGTCGCTCAGGCTGGGGTCTTCATAGAGCGCGGTGATCGCATCGAAGCGGAAGCCGGCCACGCCGCGCCTGAGCCAGAAGCCGATGATCTCCTTGAAGGCGTCGTGTACTTTGGAATTGTTCCAGTTCAGGTCCGGCTGCTGGATGTAGAACCTGTGATAGTAGTATTGCCGCGTGGCTGCGTCCCACTGCCAGGCCGAGTGGCCGAAGAGCGACTCCCAGTTATTCGGCGGCGCGCCTTTGTCGGTCGCCGTCTCTCCCTTGCCATCCTGCCACATGTACCAATCGCGGTAGGGATTCTCGCGCGAGGAACGCGACTGCAGGAACCAGGGATGCTGGTCCGAGGTGTGGTTCATCACCATATCCATCAGGATGCGAATCTGCCGCTTGCGCGCCTCGGCCACCAGCCGGTCAAAGTCGGCCAGCGTGCCGTATTGGGGATCAATGCTCTTGTAGTCGGAGATGTCATAGCCGAAGTCCACCTGGGGCGAGGGGTAGCAGGGGGTCAGCCAGATGGCGTCGACGCCGAGCTTCTTCAGGTAGTCCAGCCGCGCGGTGATGCCGTTCAGATCGCCGATGCCGTCGCCATTCGAGTCCTGAAAGCTGCGCGGGTAAATCTCATAGATGACGGCGTTCTTCCACCAGTCGCGCTCGCCGGCGGAGGAGGCGCTGGCGTGATGCCGGGAGGGATGGGCTGGCTGCGCACCCGCGGTAAGCGTTGAGGCCCCCAGAAACACGGCCAGGGCGACGCGCCAGATTGCTTTTGTATGCATTGGGCTCCTTGTTAGCCTCACGCCGAAATCAGATTCAGTAATGGCGCTGAAAGTGAAGCTATCACGCCGGCGCGGGCCGAGGGAACCATGCCGCGCTCTCTATTCTCCACGAGAAATCACCCATAGCTGGAGTAGAAACTGCTTACTTCCGGTCAATATCTATCCCAAACTTCGGCTCCTCGCGCGTTCCTTCGATGTGGATTGGAACCTCGGTCCCCGCTCCTTCTTTCTTAAAGTGGCGGTCGACCGGCGTGAGCAGCAAGCCCTTCCAGCCACCCACCATCTTCGAGACCGAGGCCTCCATCTTCGCGGTTCCATCAAAGTTCAACGTGCCGCCCTCCAGCGCATACGTGCCTTTGAGTTGAATCTTCGCTCCCGGCACTGTGTAGTCGAGCGCCGGCAGTGTGATTATTCCGCCCGCCAACTGGAAGTTGCTTTCCATCTGTGAAAGGATGCTCGCCGGATCGGTGGTCTTCAGTTCATCAGGCCGCCCCTGACCGCGCAGGCTCAGATCCGCGATGCGCCCCTGTATCTTCGCGCTGGTAAAGCGCGCCTTATCCAGCGCAAACCAGCCATCCAGATTCAACCGCTCATGCAGCGGCGCCGGCCCCGGCGGAATGTGCAGTTTGGTCTTCACCGTCACATCGCCGGTCAGGAGAACTTTGTCGGAATTGCTGGCCAGGCGCAGAAAATCCTCGATCCGCGCCCGGTCCACGTTGACCGTGAGCGCAATGTCGTGGCCGCCGTACTGCTGCGTGCCCCCCACCACCGCTCCCCGCACACGCACAATCGCTCCCTGCGCGGTAAAGTGCGAGTGGCCCAGCGTTGCATCCACCGGATCCAGCCAGGTGTCGCCATTGGTCCCATCTACCCGTGCGTGAAAATGAGTGGTGAGCGCGAGGGTGTTGCCATAGTGCGTCAGCCGGAAATCGGGTGTCCGGGTTTCGCCGTCCACGGTCAGATCGCGCAGCGTGCCCTCGAAGTGCCCGGTGGAGTCAAGAATTCCCGCAATTCCCTTGAATGTGGCCAGGTCCGCGTGCTCGAAGCGGTAGTCGCCTTGCAAGGGAAGCTCTCCCAGGTCTGCTGCATGGAATGCTCCAAAGCTGCCTGTGGTTTTGATCGTTCCCCGCGGCTTGGGGTTGGTCAATTCGGCGTCAAAACCGATCGCTCCGCCCGAGGCAATGTTGGTCAGCTTGAGGCGCGCAATCGCAAATTCCAGCGGCAGCTTTCCGGGTTTGTCCGTCTCCATCACTAGCTCGGCGCCGTTGCACTCGATTCTATCGACGTCGAAACTCACCAGCGCCGCGCTCGTGGGCTTGCCAGCGGCTTCTGAAGCGCCCGCGTCAGCCTCGACGGGATGCTCAAAGTGCGACCGCGGCGGCAGATGGATGCTCAGCCCCTTCAGTTCCACCACCGAAACGTGAATCGCCTCACCCGGCCGATAGTGCAGCGGCGCGTGAAAGCGAAAATCCTCGAGGCGAATCAGCGGCTCGCCCTGGCCTTGGGGAACCGCCACGCCTGCGACTTGCGCCGGCGGCCAGATGCGCAGTCCCTTGCCCTCGGCCCACAGCCCTTTGACCAGCGACACGTGAAAGCTGTCCAGCTCCACCCGGGCGTGGAATCGGCTTTCAAGCCCCGACACAATGCGCGCGCGTAAAAACGGCTCCGCGCGGCGCAGCCCGAGGTCCACGACCACAGCCGCCACGGCCAGTGCCAGCAGCAGCACGCCCGCAACCCACTTCGCCCATCCGTGCCTGCGCCAGAACGATTTCCGAAGCGAAGTCAAGCCCGCCTCCCGTTTGGCTATTATTGTCGCAGAGTTCCATCAACCAAATAGGATATATCCCTGGCACAACGGGTTTTTCGGCCGCAATCTGAAACCAGATTGGGGGCGAGAGTTAGCCGCACGATATCTGTCCTTTCCCGTTGCTCATATTGCGAATGAGAAATCGCGTCTCGCACGGTTACTTTGCCGTGAGTACAGAGATAATCTGAGATTCCGTGCGAGTGGATATACCGAAACTGCGCAAGCAGATTATAAAAGTTATCGAGGATTTGCAAGGTATGGTTGAAGCCCGCTTGCCTTCCGATGATCCTGTCTGCAATTATGAACGGCGGAGGAAAATAGCATGAAATACTTCTTTGCAATTCTGCTTCTGACCCCCGTTCTGGCCTGGGGAAAGCCGAACCCGGCCGAGTACACCGTGGCTGTCCATGTGCAGTCCTCGCACCTGGTCAACACATTCAGCTACGTCTTAAGCCACTCCTCTTGGGACCAAAAACAACAGCTCGACGTGGTTATCGATGGGAAGAAATACGAAATGATCAGCAAAGATTACCCCAGTTTTGCTCTTATGATCGGCGACTATAAAGCAAAGTTGCTCCCGGACGATTTCCAAGAAGGGGAAAACCTGCCTAAAAGCTACGAATACCACCAACAATACGAATTACTCTTCCCCGACGGCAAAACCCGGAAGTATGTAGTCGTGGGCGCAACGGAATAGGCCGAATGCCGCAAGTTCGGATTTTCGGCGCTCGAAACCCTGAACCCCGTGAGAGCGCACATTGAGCGTCTGGCCCACCGCAGGCAGGATTTCATGAACGGCCGGTCAATGCCTTAGACTTGCAAGCACGGATGCTAGCGCAGATTGAAAACCTCGTAAAGCTGCAAGCGGTGGAGTTGGAGCGCACCCGCCTGGCCACAGCCTTGCGCACCCTGCCGGCGGAAGTCGCCCAGGCCGAAGCTGCGCTGGCCGCCGCCCAGAGCCAATCCGCCAAGGCTTCGGATGTCCTCAGCCGCGAGGAGTCGCTGCGCACCCGCCTGGATCGCGAGATCGCCACCCACCGCCAGAAGGCCGCCCGCTATCGTAGCCAGTCGGACACAATCAAGACCCCGGAACAGGCTGCTGCTGTAGAACACGAACTCAGCTTTGCGGAGGCCGAGGCCGCGCGCCTGGAAGATGAGGAGTTCACCAGCCTGGAGCGCACCGAAGTCCAGGAGACCGCCCTCGCCGCCACCCGCGCCCAGGTGGAGTCGCTGGCCGCCACGCTCGACAACACCCGCGAACGCGTCAGTCTACGGCTGGCCGAAGCCGCCCGTGAGCTGGCCGCGCTCAACGCCGAGCGCGAGGCCCTCCGGCCGTTGATAGAGCCGGATGTGTTGAGCCGCTTCGACCGCCTCTGCGCCTCCCGCGGCAGCGGACTGGCGCGCGCTGAGAATCAGCAGTGCACTGGCTGCCGCATGGGCGTACGTCCGCAGACCTGGAACCAGCTTCGCGAGGGCGAGTTGCTCACCTGCGACAGTTGCTTCCGCCTGCTCTACTGGGATCCGGCGATGGCGCCCGCACCCACGCCGCCGGAGGCCGAAGCCAAGCCAAGGCGCAAAGCCGCCAAAGCCCAGCCCGAAGAGTAGAGCCACCAGCCGAGCTTCCGGCAAGCAGCTTGCAAACCTCGCTATCTTGGAATACAGATAGACTTTTTCTTTCGCCAGGCACAACTTTCGTGAGAAAATCGCGTCCATACGGCCAGCGCGGGAGTTCGTTTGTGCTGTGCCTGCTCTAATCTTCCCGCATCCTTCTAGCGCCATAAGTGCCCAGAGGCCGTGCGGCCAGCGGAGCCGGGCAAGCTCTATTCTCCGCAAGACCAGAAGTACGTGAGCGAGCGGCCCAATCCAGGATCAGCCCCTCGTCTCCAGGAGAGCTGCAATGAAAAAAGCTTTCTCCCTCCTCCTTGTCTCAGCCATCCTCTCCTCACTGCTGACCGGCTGCGGCTCGTCTTCACAAGTATCTTCTTCCGGTAACGGATCTTCCGGTGGGAGTGGGAATCAAACCTCGCCGACCGTCCCCGTCTCCCTAACTATGACCGACGACCCGCCCTCCGGTGTCTCTGTCCTCTTCTTCCAGGTCAGCCTCACGGCCGCCACTCTCACACCCGCATTGAGTACATCCACATCGGGGACGCCCATCTCGTTGATCACAACCCCGATCCAGGTAGACGTCACCCAGCTTCAGGCGCTCTCCGCCTTTCTAAGCACCGCCAATGTGCCCGCCGGAAGCTACACCAGCCTGAGTCTCACCTTCGCTTCGCCGCAACTGGTGATTCTCAACACCTCGGATCAGGCGATTGCCAGTACGTGCGCCGTGGGAAGCGTTTGCCTGCTCACGCCCACGCTCGACAACTCCGCCACGGTGAATCTTTCCTCGGCTCCTTTCCCGGTAACCGCCGCCGCAAATAATCCTCTCGGTTTCCTCATCGACTTCCGCCTGAATACCATCATCCAATCCGATCTCTCCGTCAATCTCGGAGCAGCCAACGGCGTCACGCTCGCGCAATTGCCTCCAACGGCGCCCTCGCAGCCTCCGCCATTCGGCTTTGTGACGGGAACGATCGTAAGCCTCAACGTCAGTCAAACCCAATTGACCATACAGACGGCGTGGGGAAAAACCTTCACCATCGATACCGACAGTAATACACGGCTTGTTGATTGGCCGCCTTGCGTCTCCCCTGGGGGCCTCGCTTGCCTCACTGCCGGGGATGTTGTGCGGGTTCAGGTTGCCAGTGTGGAGAGCAATGGAGACCTGCTCGCCGCTTCGATCAGATGGCTGCTCAGCGCGGCCAGCCCGCAAACCGTGACCGGAACGATCGTGGGGTTCAGCCCTAACCAGTTGAAACTGATTCTGCACAACAGCCCAGCCAGTAACAGCGGCCTGCCTCTCGGCGGAGAGGCCACGGTTACTATCGCCAGTGGCGCCACGTTTTCCATTGATGCCAACGGCTTCACGATTCCCGCGGGATCGATTTTTGCAGGATTCTCAAACCTGACCTTTGGCCAGACCGTGCAAGTCAACATCGTTGCCGGTTCACTGACCAACCCAACCGGTCCCAGCAATCCGGGCGGCTGGGGACCTCCGCAATCGCTCTCTTTCACCACCAACAACATCCAGTTGGAACCCAGTCAATTCACTGGCGCTGTCTCTGATATCGGTTCGTCGAGCTTCGCCCTCGGCGGCTTCCCGAGCTTCTTCTTTGGCCTAGGCGTTGCCCCCGCAGCACTCGGGCAAACAACCGTAGATACAACTTCGCAGACAACCTACCAGGGATTTACCACAGACAGCTTCTCCGACTTGGCGGACAACGATCTAGTCTCCGTCAGCGGCTGGCTCATTGAACCGGATAACGGCATTCTGGACCCGGCCATCGCTTCACCCTTTATCCTGGCGCAGACTGTCACCCTTCACCCGGATGGGTGGTTTTAGCCATAAAACGGAGACCGCTGCCTGAAGAATCTTTCCCTGCGGCCTCATCCGGTTCTGCAAACGCATAACCGGATGAGGCCGTAGTTTTGCCATCACAGAGTGCTCCTCCTCTGCGGTTTCTGGAGTTGTACCCCCTCAGTTGCTATCCTTTTCGTGGGCGATCCCCGCCCAGGAGATGAGCTGTGCAGCGCATCTGTGTGGACATGGATGATGTCATGGCGGACACGCTCGCCGAGCATATCCGCCGTTACAACCAAACCTTCGACGAAGACGTCACCCCGCAGGACCTGGCCGGCAAGGGCCTGTGGGAGATCACGCCGCTGGACCGCCAGCAGCAGCTTCGCGCCTTCCTCGACGCCGAGGATTTCTTCGAGGATCTGGCCGTGATACCCGGCTCTCAAGAGGTGCTCCAGCAGCTTTCAGAGCGTTTTGAAATCTTCATCGCCACCCAGGCCATGGCCGTTCCCAACTCGCTCGGTCCCAAGTACCGCTGGCTGCAGCGCCACTTTCCCTTCATCCCGCCCAGCAACTACGTCTTCTGCGGCAACAAGTCCATCCTGCGCGCCGACTATCTGATCGACGACCTGCCCAAGAACCTGCTCCGCTTTGAAGGTCTGGGGCTGCTCTACACCGCACCGCGCAACCTGGCTGAGACCGTCTTTGTGCGCGTCAACAACTGGGCGGAGGTATCTGCGTACTTCGCCGCCATTACTTCCTGACGGCGGCTATGCAGTCTGCGCGGATGTGGAATGCCACTAAATGGGATGCGGAGATGTGTTGCGCGCGTTGGTGATATTATCAGCCGCGTCGTTGAAGGATTTGCCCTCTCCGTAGGCGGACTTCTGGTAGCTGGAGCCGGCCTTGCGGATCGCATCGCGCCAGCCGTCTTCCCAGGTGATATGCGCCTCGCCGTTCACATATTCCCACCGGCCGTGCTTGCCGCCGATTGACTTCAAGGCGTCGCCGTCGTCATAGAGGGTGATGAAGAAGTTGTTCCCCGAACCATCGCCCACCTCCCATTTTCCCAGGAAGTGCGCGCGGGATGGCCACGAGGGGTTGACGGGTACGCTCTCAACGGCCGCGGCAGTGGTTGCGGGATACTCCACCCGCTCGATTTCGGAGAGATTGAAGCTCTGCCGGTGGCCATCCTTGAAGACGATCACCATCGTGCCATGGCTGTTCTTGGGGGCCGGTGGAGCGGCGGCATAAGCACTGGAAACAGCGAGACAAAGCAGGGTTGCCAAACCGGCAACGCGGACGGTTGTGCGCATGGAATTCTCCTTTGCAGTCAGCGGCGCGACGCGCTTCAGGCTCAGCCGCGCCAATCTACATCTACGCGGAACACGTATGAATTGTTCCCGTGATTTCAGATCCCAGGCAAGAAAACGCGGAACTATTGCGGAAGAACTTCGATTCCGGTCACTGTCGCATAGCCCTCGACCGGAACGAAACTCAGCAGCAGTTTCCCCTGGGCATTTGGCTGAAGTCCGGTGAACTTGCGCAGGACCACGTCCGCCTGGCGCGCCTCCTGGGGAAGGTTGAAGTTCTTCATGAGCGCATTTCCATTGCAGAAGACATTGAAGAGATGAGCGACGGCTGCCCGGGCATCGTCCGACGGAGTTAAGGGCTGGTCCCAGCCGCCGTGGCGCACCGCGAAATAGAGCGTGACCGAGTACTTTCCCGACGAGACTGGAATAGCATAGGAGAAGTTGCCCCAGCGCTCGGTTTCGTAGAGTTCCGCGTCGTCGGTCCCTTTCACCGGAGCAGTATACGTTGCCAGTTGCCCGCCCTGGAAATAGTTATCCGGGCTCCACCAGTGGCTATCGTTGGAGTAATACGGCGTCTGCCGGGCGAGCACGCGCACCGGCCGGATGTGTCCTAGGAATCCAGGCAGAATCTCGATGGCCGAGAGAATGGCCTGCTTGCCTTCTTCGCCGGCGAACTCCAGATGCAACTGCCCATCCGCCGCCGGTTGAGTGTCGGTGAAGACCTTCACATCGGCGGTACGGCTGGCTCCGGCATCGGCCACCACGTCAAAGCGGGTTAACAGCGTTTTGCCGTTGGCGCGCACCGTCATCAGGCGGCTGCCTTCCCCACCCGTTCCGGTGGACTCGGGGTCGTAGACCGTCTCGGCAAAGTGCAGGCGCAGTTCGTAGATGCCCTTTTTCAAAGGAATGTTGTAGCGGAAGCTGCCCTGCCGGCTGGTGCGATAGAAGTCAGGATTCTGGGTGCGCCAGATGTTCTGCACCGAGCTCTTGACTGCCGTGCCGCCCTCATACCAGGTATCGGCGCTCCACAACTTGCCGGCATGATCGACAAAACTGCGGCTTGCGCCGGCAAGGATGCGTACCTCCTCGCCCACCGGTGGGCCTAGCTCGGATTCCGCGGGCTGGGCAATGAATTGATTCGATCCTGCCGGCGGTGGGCTCTGTTTCCTTTGCCACAACATCAGCAAGGCGTAACCGAGCAAGACAGAAAGAAGCGATAGCGCCGCAATCGGCCACCAGTGGCGGACGCCGGAGAGGCGGGAACTCGTTTTTGT
>Ga0326728_10006052_pt1 | contig 33113 bp, 26 predicted proteins | sample MB3enrmetagenome_FD_207602 | JGI IMG/M metagenome (GOLD analysis project Ga0326728, IMG submission 207602) | Lab enriched peat soil microbial communities from McLean, Ithaca, NY, United States - MB31MN | ecosystem: Environmental > Terrestrial > Soil > Wetlands > Peat | place: USA: New York... | reverse complement strand
AGATCGCCGGAGGCCGCGATTTGCAGCCCGTGAACGTGCTCCGCCGCAGCGGAGAGGCGCGCAGCGGCGGCCTGCGCTGGGCCAAAGTCCAGCGAGAGTCCCTGCCCTTTGGATTTTTGTTTGGCCGCTTCGATATACGAGCTGATCTCGCGCGAGTAGGACACGTAGTCGTAGGGCAGCACATCGGCGTCGGCCATGCGCAGCGCTTCAAGGCCGAAAACGCGAGCCATCTCCTGCAAATAAACGAAATCCGGGTCGGCGTTTTGGGTATACCAGGCGTAGTTGTCGAAGACCGAATGATAAACGCCATAGGGACCGCCGGAGCTGATGTCAGTGGAGGGTACGCCAATGTGCTGCAGGAAGGGTGTGAAGTCGGAGCCGGAGCCAAGGTCGCCCACATGTACCTCTTCGCCGGCAACGGGAGGGGCGTTGGAGCGGCGATGCTCATTCCCGCTCGCGGAATTAATCCTCCATTGCTGGTAGACCGTCCCGCCAAGAGGGCTGGGAACCGAGCGCGTCAGCTCGCGGAGAAACTCCTTGAGCGAGGGAACGGCGGCGGCGGAGAAATCCGGCCCGGCGACGCCCACGTCGGTGTTGAAGTAGGCCACGGCATGCTCCAGGGCCTTGGCGTTCTGCTCCACCCACTCCGTCGAACCGACCAGACCCTCCTCTTCGGCGTCCCAACTCGCAAAGACAATCGTCCGCTTTGGCCGCCAGCCTTGTTTCAGCAACTCGCCGATGCCGTGAACCGATTCGAGCATGGCCGCGGTGCCGCTGCTGGGATCAACGGCGCCGTACACCCAGGCGTCGCGATGATTGCCGATGACCACCCAATCGTCGGGAAACTCCGATCCTTTGATCTTGCCGATCACGTCCCAAATGATTCGTCTCTGATAGTCCTGCTGGCTGACCAGGTGTACCTTGACGCTGCCCTGCCCCGCAACCGTTCCGATGTGATAACGGAAGCCCAGCCCGCCCTGCCAGCCCTTGGGCACGCCGGGCCCTTGCAATGCCTGCAAGATGGGCGCGGCGTCGTGATAGCTGAGGGGTATGGAGATGATGCGGGGCTGGCTGCCGTAGGGCGAGACGCGGGCTGAGTCTGGAAGGTCGAGCGTCGAGGCCACGCCGGGAGTCTCCGGGTCGCCCGGATACTCGAACATGTATTGCACCGAGCCGCGCTGCACGCCCGTCTCCGGACGCCACGGCCCAGCGGGGTAAGCGTCGCCCTTGGTGAAGCCGTCGTCTTGAGGATCAGAGTAGATCAGCACGCCCGCTGCTCCGCGCTGCTCGGCGATGAAGACCTTCACGCCGCGGAAGTTGCCGCCATAACGCGTCAGCACTATTTTGCCCTTCAGGTCGATGTGCCGCGCCGCCAGCAGGTCAAAATCCTCCAGCCGCCCGTAGTTGGCGTAGACCACCTCGGCGGTCACATCGCCCGACCCTGATGAGCCGTTGAACGGCATCACCACCCGCGCATCGTCTTGGTAGGGATCGCCCTCGACGTGTTCCCGCGTAGGACCGTTCATCAGCAGCTTGCCGCTAGAGTCCCAAGCCTCCACGCGCACCGACTGAGGCTGGTTTTTCAGGGGCTGGTTCAGCAGCACGCGGAAAGGGACGATCTCCGTCTTCAGGCCGGCCGCGCGAAACTTCCGCGCCACGTAATCTGCGGTCTTGCGGTCTTCCGGGGTCGCGGCCAGATGCGGCTCGGCAGTCAGCGTCTTCAGATGCTCGCCGGCCAGCTTGGCGTCGGGAATGGCCAGGAACTTCTCCTCAATCTTCGCCTGCGCGGCGAAATCAGCGTAGCCAAAGACAGACGGCGCGGCAGGCTGAGCTGCGGATTGGGCCGCGAACTGCCGGGAAATAAAAGCGGATGAAAACAGCGCCAGAAAAACTAGTGAGGCAAGCGGCTTGCGCAACATCATGTGCAGAACCTCGTTCAGAGTGAATGCGGACTTCATTCCTGATACTTCTCATTTATTTTGCTTGGATTCCAGCCTAATCCCGCGGCCCGTTCATCCGCCCGGGGCGCATATTCTCCAGGTGGCTCCTGTCAATCGGGTCCGGATCCTCGAATTCGGGAAAGACCGGCAGCCCGGCACGCAGGCCGCTCCACTCTTCTGAAACCACGATGCTGTTCTGGGGATGACCCGGCTGGTAACGCGCCGAGCAGGGAAAGCCTGCCCGCACCTGAGCCGCATCCACCACGCTGAGCAGTTCGGTCACGTCCTGAGAGGATTCGTAGTCCACGCCGCCAATGCGATAGCTATACAACAACATGGTCAGAGTGCGGCCCGGCACGTTTTTGGATTTGGCTGCAACCTCGACCTCGCAGATGTCCAGCAACATGCCGTCCACCACGCGCCCAGAGCGGGACAGGAACTGACGGCGCGCGCGTTCCCGCTCTTCCGGCGTGGGGCCTCGGCGCAACAATAGCCAGAGTCCCGCTGCCAGAAGCACGGCGACAAAGGCTCCTGCGGCGATAATCTCCCACGTGTTGGCGCTGAGTTGAGTCATTCGAGGCGGGGTGCTATCCCTGCGGTCCCATACTAGAGAATACCTCAGCGGGGTCCTTTGAAGCCGAATGAGCCATGCATCTGGCTACGGTTTCATGTCGCCACATCCCGGCTCTTGCGCTGCGATATACTCTTTACTGCATCTTGATGGTGTTTTGGACCGCAAGATGCCCTATTTTCAGAGGTTTTTTCATGGCTTTTCGCAAAAATCCCGTTGTGGCGCCTGATTCCCAAAAGCGTGACATGTCGCGTGACCGAATGCGTTCCACCACCGTGATCTGCGTCCGCCGCAACGGCCAGGTGGTGATGGCCGCAGATGGTCAGGTCACGCTCGGCGACCATGTGCTGAAACATTCGGCCAACAAGATTCGCCGCCTCTACCAGGACAAAATTCTGGCCGGGTTTGCCGGCTCCACGGCCGACGCCTTCTCGCTATTTGCGCGCTTTGAGTCAAAACTCGAGCAATACGCCGGCAACCTCAACCGCGCCGCCGTCGAGCTGGCCAAGGACTGGCGCACCGACAAGATGCTGCGCAATTTGGAAGCATTGTTAGTGGTAGCCGATGCCGGGCAAACCTTCCTCATCTCCGGGTCCGGCGATGTAATCGATCCCGACGAACCGCTGGCCGCCATCGGCTCCGGCGGACCCTATGCCACCGCCGCCGCCCGCGCATTGCTCGAAAACACGGACTTCAGCGCCCGCGAAATCGCCGAAAAAGCCATGCAGATTGCCGGCGAAATCTGCATCTACACCAACCACCACGTCACCATCGAGGAGTTGAAGTAGTCTATCGCCATTACGGCTTTTCATTGCCTATCGAGATTCTCGATGAGGAAAAGCATGGAAGATATATACGAAACTCGATTGCAGGAAATCGGAAGGAAACTGATTGAAAATCGTAAGACCCTGAGTGTACAAGGTTCAGACTGGGGGAGGATAAAGGACTATTCTCCGAGTAATTGCCCGATTGAGGTAGCGAATGAATTTCTTCTCTGCTGCTTGATAGATTATCGTAGCGACACTTTCGCGGCATGGCGGAACGGTATGACATACTTCAGGAGTCTCCCAGCGGAGGATAGAAATTCGCTATGGAAGATGATTTCAAGCATCCCCAAGGATGTCTGGGAATCTGAGGATAAATACAGACAGTGTGGACTACACTGGATGCGTCCAGCACACAATCGTCTTTGGCGAATTGCATACGATGTATGTTTATATTTTGACGGCGACCCAAGAAATATCTGGCAGGGCGATGATCCGTTCGATGTTTTTTGCAGGCTCTACTACATCGGGGCTGGACCTCAGATTTCGAGGATGATTGTTGGTGCGCTAAAGGATTGCATGTACATTACTGGCAAAGGGGATGTGAAGGCGGACACCCATGTATGCAGGGTATTAGCACGTATCATAGAGGGAATCAATGAGATCCCTGCTCTCGATGCCGTTTATTTGGCGCGCAAGATATACCCTTATGACCCATGGCTTTTAGACTGGCCGCTTTGGTACTTAGGGCGATCAAAATGCAAGTCTGACTCCCCATCCTGCGAGGAGTGTTATCTGAAGCCAAAGTGCAAGTTCGCGGAAAAGTATCATTACGCGAACCACGCATGATTGACTCGAAATTGAGTTGCCACTACTTCTATATACATTGATATATATCGAGTGATATAATGGTGTCTCGAAGGAGGTTGTATGGCATCAACAGTAACAACACGCCGGATTGCTCCGGTCAAGCGTGGCGCGGTGAAGAAGCCCTTGAAGGAGCGCGTGCTGATCGAGTTTCCCGCCGCGGCTCTGCGCAAGACCGATAAGGCAGCGCGCGCCGAGGGAGTCAGCCGTAGCGAGTTCATCCGCACCGCGGTCGAGCAGCGGCTGGAAGCCCTGACGATGGCGGAGTTCGAGCGTGAACTGGAAGCGGCATACAAAGCGAACGGTCAAATGAACCTTGAGATTCTCAAGGAGTTCGAGCACGTCGACCGCGAAACGTGGGAGGCGTTGCCGTGACGGCGCGCCCCGTACGCGGGATGATCGTCGAAGTCGATCTCGATCCCGTCGTGGGCCATGAGCAAGGATGCGCACGCCCTTGCATTGTGGTTCAGAACAATGCAGGCAACCGATATTCGACTATGACCATCGTTGTCCCGTTAACCGATGCTACTCGCATCGGCAGACCATCGCCTATCTATGTACTGCTTCACAAAGGCGATGGGGGAATCCGAAAAGACAGCATTGCCCTGACCGATCAGATTCGCGCCGTCGATCTTCAACGAGTTGGCCGCAGTTTTGGCGTCCTTACTCCCGAGACCATGGGCAAGATCGATCACGCGCTCCTGATCAGCCTTGGCCTCGCGCGCGGCGGCAACGCCTGAGAGAATAGAGTAAAGAGAAGATGGCCATCTACCTGCCTGCATCCGCCGAAGAACAAGAGCTCTCGCTCGACGAGCTGACCCCGCGCGAAATTGTCTCTGAACTGGACAAGCATGTCGTTGGCCAGAAGGCCGCTAAGCGCGCCGTGGCCATCGCGCTCCGCAATCGCCAGCGACGCCAGAAGCTGCCGCCCGACATCGCCGACGACATCATGCCCAAGAACATCATCATGATCGGCCCCACCGGCGTGGGCAAAACGGAAATCGCGCGCCGCCTCGCCAAGCTCACCGGCTCGCCGTTCCTGAAGGTGGAAGCCTCCAAGTTTACCGAGGTCGGCTACGTGGGCCGCGATGTGGAATCCATGATTCGCGACCTGGTCGAGATTGCCATCGACATGGTGCGCGAGGAGCGCCTGGAAGAGGTGGAAGACCGCGCGGAGATGAACGCCGAGGAGCGTTTGCTGGACGTGCTGCTTCCGCCTCCTCCGCCCACGCCGCCCGCGCAGGAGGGCCAACTCACGCTGCCCGGAACGGAAAGTTATCAGCGCTCTCGCGAAAAGTTGCGCCAGCAATTCCGCGAAGGCAAGCTCGACGAGCGCATGGTCGAGCTCGACGTGCGCGAGCGCGGCATGCCGCAATTCGGCATCATCAGCAACCAGAACCTTGAGGAAATGGAGATGAACCTCAAGGACATGCTGCCCAACATCTTCGGCGGAGGCTCCAAGAAGCGCAAGATGAAGGTGGCTGATGCATTCGATTATTTAGTGGATGAGGAAGAGGGCCGCCTGATCGACATGGATTCAGTCAACCGAGCGGCGGTGGAGCGCGTTGAATCCAACGGCATTGTCTTTCTCGATGAGATCGATAAGATTGCCGGGCGCGAAAGCGGCCACGGTCCTGACGTTTCGCGCGAGGGCGTGCAGCGCGACATTCTGCCCATCGTCGAGGGAACCACCGTCAACACGCGCTACGGCATGGTGCGCACCGACCACATCCTCTTCATTGCCGCCGGAGCATTCCACGTCTCCAAGCCCAGCGATTTGATCCCCGAGCTGCAAGGCCGCTTTCCCATCCGCGTCGAACTGAAGTCGCTTACCGTCGATGACTTCCTGCGCATTCTTACCGAACCCAAGGCCTCGCTCACCAAGCAATACTCGGCCTTGCTGGAAACCGAAGGAGTGAAGCTGGAATATTCTCCCGACGCCCTGCGCGAGATGGCCGAGTTTGCCTTCAAGGTCAACGAGCAAACCGAAAACATCGGCGCGCGCCGCCTGCACACCATCATGGAGCGGGTGCTTGAGGATGTAAGCTTCCTGGCCCCCGATGTAGCCCGCCGCGTGCCCGACGAAGCGGCTGCCGCGGCGCTCAAGGAGGCCATCAAAAACGAGTCTTCCACGCCCTTGCCCTACGAGGAACGAGATACATCCTCCGGCCCGGAAAAGGTTTTTCTCATTGATGCCGAGTACGTGAAGCAGATGGTTGCTTCCATTGTGAAGGACCAGGATCTGTCGCGTTATATCCTGTAACTCGGTAGCAAGCAGCTAGACCGGTTCACCACTCACACTTCCCCATGATGCCTAAAAACACAACGCATGTTACGAGATCACTGTGCACTGCAGCCTGTCTCCTGCTGGCAGCCTGCGCACCTGCTGCCTTTGCGCAAGCGCCGCCCGCCCAGCTTCCTCATCCCACCGAAACCATGGTGGTTCTTGGTTCGGCGGTTCCCGTGCCTTTGGCCGAATCTTCCGCTTCGGTCGTGGTGCTGCCCGTCGAAGGCAAGACTCTCACGCTGGAGTCGCCGCAGGAGTTGCTGCGCCAGGATTCGTCGGTCTATTTCGAAGAGCGTGGCGCGGGCGGCGGACAAGCTGATCTGGTGTTGCGCGGCGGCTCCTTCGAGCAGGCCCTCGTTCTGTTGAACGGCTTTCGCATCGACGATAGCCAGACCGCGCATCACAACCTCGACCTGCCCGTTCCCCTCGACGCCATGGACTCAATTCAAGTCTTGCACGGCGCTGGCTCCACGCTGCATGGCGCGGACGCGTTGAGTGGCGTCATCGACTTTCTCACCGCCGCGCCCTCCGCTAACTCGCTTCGTCTTCGCTCGGGATACGGCAGCTTTGGTTCCAATGAAGAGTCGCTTCTGGCCGCACTAGCGCGCAGGCAATGGAGCAGCCGGTTGACCGCAAACCGCAACTTCTCTACCGGCTTCATGCCCGACCGCGATTACCGTAACGAAGATGCTTCTTCGGAGAGTTGGATAAGTTCTCGCCTCGGCATCTCCGACCTGCTCTTTGCCGCAAGCGACCGCTCCTTCGGCGCAAATCAGTTTTATGGTCCTTATAACTCATGGGAACGAACTAAAGGCTGGTTCGCTTCCGGGCGTCAGGAGTTAGGCAGCCGCACCGTGGCCGCCTTTGGTTATCGCCGCCACACCGACGAATTTGTCCTGCTGCGCAATGCCCCGTCCGTTTACGAAAACAATCACATCGACGGCTCCTGGCAGGCTTCTTTGCGCCATACCCTTCCCATCGCAAACTCATCCGTGCTCTTGTTAGGTCTGGAGTCAGACGGCGACAGCATCCGCAGTAATAATCTCGGCCTTCATGCGCGCAATCGCGGCGCGGGTTATGTTGATCTCGACCTGCGTCCATCTAACTCCCGCTGGAACTTATCCGCGGGCCTGCGCGAGGAGTTATTCTCCGGCGGCTTGCAATACGCCCTCGCGCCGCATCTGGCTGGCAGCGTGCGGCTGGCTCACCAATTCAAGCTGCGCGCCAGCGGCGGCTATGGTTTCCGCCTGCCCACTTATACCGACCTTTATTACTCCGATCCTGCCACCATCGGCAATCCGAAACTGAAGCCCGAGTCGGCCTGGTCCGGCGAAGCTGGCGCTGACTGGGCCTCGTCCAGCCGCTTCTCGCTTTCGGCCACTGGATTTTATAACCGCCAGCACAACACCATCGACTATCTCCGCGCCGCGTCCCTGCCTAACTCGCTGTTACCCGCCTCATGCACAGTTAATACCTGGTGCGCGGTAAACTTGAGCGGCCTGCGCTTTGCTGGAGCCGAGACCTTTGCTAACTGGATTCCTGCCAGAGGAGAGAAGGTGCAGATCGCATGGACGCAGCTCTTCGGCGCGCAGCCGCCTCTGAATGGCCTGCAATCCGAGTATGCCCTCAATTATCCGGCTCAAAATCTTCGTGTCATATGGACGGTCGCGCTGAATCACTCTTTAACTGTCACTAACTCTGTAGCACTGACCAAGCCTTATCAGCAACCGGGCAACCCGCCATGGAACGCCGCGCCTTATCCCGTCTGGAACGCCGCCGTAACACGCGACGCGGGAAGGCTTCGCCCCTATCTTCGCCTTGCAAATCTAAGTAACACCGGCTATCAGGAGATCTACGGCGTCGCCATGCCCGGCCGCTCCATTACCGGCGGCATTTCGCTCTGGCTGGGGCGCTGATTTTTCCACAAAGATTCTCTGCTCATTCGCAAAATTCTGCTAGCCTGTACTTGTACCTCGCGAGTCCGCGGCCGGCAACAAACCAGCGGGTTCTACCTGCACTCTCCAGCTCTTGAGGGAATGTGGATGGGGGCGCTTCGAGAGCACACCGGGGAAGGGTGTGCATGCGCCTTGTATCCGCGCCGCCTTTCCCTTGACCCCACTCATTACAAACAAAAGGAGAGAATTCATGAGCAATCCAGCACTGCACCACAAAATCACCTACATCGAGTTCACAACCACCGACATCGAACGGACCAAAAAGTTTTACTCGACGGTCTTCGGCTGGAGCTTCAAAGATTGGGGTCCGGATTACATTGACTCTACCCCGGAAAGCGCCGGGATAGCCATCGGCTTCGCCAAGGGCGCGCCGCAACAGGAGCAACCAAAGTTCGCGCCTTTTGTGGTGCTCTACTCCGCGGACCTGAAGGCCACCGAAGCGGCAATCGTCGCGGCGGGCGGCAGCGTCGTCGTGCCCACCTTCGAATTTCCCGGTGGGCGCCGCTTTCACTTCTCCGATGGCGCGGGCAACCTTCTGGGCGTCTGGTCGGAGTAGATGGTTGCTGTGATTTGAGCTGGACGAGTTCCGTGGTTTCCCACCCTAGCCGCAAAAACAAGAACGCGGCGAGGGTGGGGCACCCAATTGTTATAGCTGAATCAGACGGCCGCAGTTTTATCGTTTTCCAACTCGACCAAGCGCTGGGCAAACAGCGTTTCCAGCTTGACCAGCGCCGCCGAAAAGCCTTCTATGCCTTCCTTCAGCTTGTCGTTGGCCATGCGGTCGGCGGCGTGCATCGCGTCAAACGTCGCCTTGTCCACGGAAATCTTTTCGATCGGCAGCGCCTTGGCCGCATCAGGCGAGAGCTTGCGCGGCAGCTCGCCAACAGTCGATTCCAACTCAGCCAGCAGTTGCGGCGAGATAGTCAGCAGGTCGCATCCGGCTAACTCAGTTATCTCGCCGATGTTACGAAAGCTCGCGCCCATCACCTGCGTTTTATAGCCAAACCTTTTGTAGTAGTTATAGACCGTAGTTACCGACTTCACGCCGGGATCGTCCGCGCCATGGAAATCTTTGCCGGTATCTTTCTTGTACCAATCGAGGATGCGCCCCACAAAGGGCGAGATCAGCGTGACGCCGGCCTCGGCTGCCGCAATGGCCTGATGCAGTCCGAAGAGCAAGGTCAGGTTGCAGTGGATTTCCTCGCGCTCCAGCACTTCGGCGGCGCGGATGCCCTCCCAGGTTGATGCAATCTTGACCAGCACGCGCTCACGCCCGATGCCGGCCTCGTCGTACTGCATAATAATGCCGCGCGCCTGCGCGATAGTGGCTGCGGTGTCATAAGAGAGGCGCGCGTCCACCTCTGTCGAAACGCGTCCCGGAACAATCGCCAGAATCTTTTTGCCAAAGGCGATGGCCAGCCGCTGAAATCCGAGATTGGCGACAGCCGCGCCGGTCGCGCCCGCGCCCAGTTCCTTGCGCGCGGCCAGCAGCACGCCGTCCACGATGGGACGGTATTGCGGCAACTGCGCCGCCGCGGTAATCAGCGATGGATTGGTGGTTGCATCCTGCGGACGAAACTTCTCCATCGCCTCGATGTCGCCCGTGTCGGCGACAACCACCGTGTACGTGCGCAATTGTTCCAACAAATTCTTCGGCATGATTCCTCCAGGGGAATGGAAGTTACTGGCTGCAAACGCCCCCGCCATCAGCGTAATGCAGCTTCAATCAATCTGGCAAACAAGAACGCGAGTGCGGCTCAGGCTCGCGGTTCTCCCGGCTGGAAGCTGTTCGCCAGCACGCCCAATCCGGGGATGCTGATTTCCACTTTATCTCCAGCCTTCAGCGGACCCACTCCGGCAGGCGTTCCGGTCAGCACCAGGTCACCCGCCTCCAACGTCATCGCCGCCGTAATATAGGCGAGCAGTTTCGGAATCGGAAAAATGAAGTCCAGGGTCGATCCCTGCTGTCGCAGCTCGCCGTTCACGCGCGTCTCCAGCGTCAGGCCGGCTTGAGGGTCCAGTTCATCGCTCACCACCGGGCCGACGGGGCAAAATGTGTCGAAGCCCTTGGCGCGGGTCCATTGGCCATCTTTGTTTTGCAGGTCGCGAGCAGTCACGTCGTCGGCCAGTGTGTAGCCGCGCACCGCCAAGCGCCATTGTTCTTCTTTAAGGTTACGAATTCGGCGGCCAATCACTACTACCAGCTCGCCCTCAAAGTCCACGCGAGCTGAAACAGCGGGCATGCGCACCACGCCTCCCGGCCTGTTCAGCGCCGACACCGGCTTGAAAAACAGCAGCGGCTCGGCAGGCAGTTCGCTGCCCATCTCCTTCACGTGATCGCGATAGTTGCGCCCCACGCAGACAATCTTCGACGGTGTGACCGGCGCCAGCAGCTCGGCAGCGTCCAGCGGCATCGGCTCAAAGTTGAAGCTCCAGGATGTCTCCCGTCCGTACGCTAGCCGGAAGGCGCGGTCTTCTTCGGGAGCCTCGATCAGGCGCACGATCCACGGCTCGCCCTCGCGATCTTCCACCGCGCCATAATGGGTCTGATTCTCGAAGAGAAATCGGCAATATCTCATGGCAACTCCTACCTGCGCGGCATAGGCCGTCAGGGGTTGGGCACCGACTCTTCGGTCTCCGCCGAGCGGGCGCTCTCGTTTCCGCTTTGATCGATTGCGCTGACGGCGTAGCGGTAACTGTGGCCCGGCTGGACTTGAGAGTCGTGGAAGGCCGGGGCAACCAGTGGTCCGGTGGGCGAGATGCGCTGCCACCCTCCGTCACCCTCACGGCGATAGACCACGTATCCGGCCAGGTCCGTATCCGTAACCGGCTGCCAACTCAGATCAATTGCGTATTGGGGCGTATTCCCCGCGCCGTTTTCGCTTGTGGTGGCCACGGCCGCCAATCCGGTGGGCACCGCGGGAGGAAAGATGTCCCGGGCCTCGACGCGCACCGGAACGGAGAGTTCGCCTGCCAACTCCAGCGTGTTGCCCTCCACAGTGATTCGAGCCACGCGCTGGGCGCGGTACTCATAGACTTGGCCGAAGCGGATGCTGCTATCCAAAGCGCGGCAGCCCCCTTTGCCTGCCTCCGGCGCGCAGGAATCCACCAGCAGATTCTGCTCCACTGGCTCGGGCGCGGGCGTCAGCAGTCCCTGTTGACCTTGTTGAGGCTTGGCCGGCGGAGGGTTCAGCAACTTGCGGTGCAATCGTATTTCCTGAGTGGCGGTCTCCAAAGGCGTCCAGCGCAATACCACGCCTGCCTTGCGCACCTCGGCGCTGAGATTAGCCACCGGCGCGGGTGCTTCTCCGGCCAGCACCACGGCGGCATTCGACAGGCCCGCAGAGCGTCCGTTGCCATTCCTCAGTTCGACAAAGTAGCTCAGCGGGCGCGGCGGTCCGGCAGCCAACTCAGCAGGCAGTGTCTCGATAAAGGAGCCCTCCGCTCCCGGAGCGACCGGCACTTCGCCGCCAGCCGCGACGCAGTTGCCGCCTGCCGCTTCCTTACGGCAGACATACACCGGCACGTTGCCCTTCAACAGCAGCTTGTCCGTGTTCTTTTTGGGCATGGTCCAGTGAAGCGTCACCTGGCTGCCCGCACGGCTGGCGGCCAGGTCTGCCACCGGGACCGGCAGCTTCAGCGAGGGTGGTTGCGGTGCAGCCGGTGTTCCGCAACTGGCCAGCATCAGCCCTGCGGCCAGCGAGGCAGCCAGGCCCGCGGCGGCAAAAGCGGCAAATTGAATTGTGTGTGTGGTACGCATCGCCTTTTCAGTCTAGAGCATTGCCCGGGATACTGCGTTTTAATTTAGTTCCTGAACAGGTCGCTGCTCCCTGTTGGTCGCATTGACTTGAACGCAGTGGCTTTGGGATAAACCATCCCTGGCAATGCTGTACCGGAGCGGCGCGGAAGTGGCCACAAAAGATACGGGCGAATGCATCTCCGGCATCACACAAGCGCGAGCGCGTAAAATCCATCTTGGATGCATGAACTTTCCATTGTAACCAGCATCGTGGAGACGGTGACCGAAACGCTCGCGGCCCAGCCTGATTCGTCCAGGGGCTCTCGGGTTCTCGAGGTCAGGCTGCGCGTCGGGGCGCTGGCCTCGGTAATTCCCGAGTCGCTGGAGTTCTGCTGGGGCATTGTCAGCGAGGGTACGCCGCTGGAGGGTTCGCGGCTGGTGGTTAACATGCTGCCGGTCGTGGTCCACTGCGCTTCCTGCGGTCAGGATGCGACGCTGGAGGGCGTGCAAAGCTTCCGCTGTCCGCGTTGTGGCGAGCCATGCAGCGATATGCGCCAGGGGCGGGAGCTGGAAATTGACTCCATCGAGATTGAAGATGGCGAGGTTAAGGTATGATATGGCATTTATCGATGTACCCAAACTTTATAGTTAAGGGTGGTGGTATATGACAACACGTATTGTCGAGCTGCGGCGGGGGATTTTGAAGAAAAACGATGAGCTGGCAGCGGGGCTGCGGGCCAGCTACGCGGCTGCCGGCGTGCTGGTGCTGAACCTGGTCTCCAGCCCTGGCACGGGCAAGACTGCATTCCTGGAGCGGACGCTAAAAGAATTGAAGGCAAAGGGTTTACGGGTGGCTGCGCTGGTAGGCGACCTGGAAACCGACAACGACGCCCGCCGCCTCGCCTCCAGCGGCGCGCCTGTGCGCCAGATCAATACCCACGGCATCTGCCACCTCGATGCGGAGATGATCGGCAGGCACTTGGACGGCTGGGAAGGCGTGAAGCTGGAGGGGTTGGACTATCTGTTTATCGAAAATGTGGGCAATTTAGTGTGCCCATCCAGCTACGACCTGGGCGAGAAGATTCGCGTGGCCCTGCTCAGCGTGACCGAGGGCGAGGACAAGCCGCTGAAGTATCCCACGCTCTTCAACTCCGCCGATGCCGCCGTCATCACCAAGATGGACATCGCCGAGGCGTGCAGCTTTGACCGGGAGCTGGCGCTCAGGAATATCAATGAGATACGGCCGGGGATTCGGATCTTCGAAACCTCCGCTAAAACCGGGGCGGGGATGGAGGAGTGGCTGGTATATCTGGCGGCAGAGCGGGCTCTGCGGAGCGGAACACCTGATTTTAAGTGATTTAAATCACCCCAAACGCACCCCAAATCCGGCATAATAGAAACCATGTGTCTAGCGATTCCGGGAAAAGTCGAGGAAATCACCACCGAGGGCGATCTCCGCATTGGGCGGGTAAACTTTGGCGGCATCGTCAAGCGCGTCTGCATGGACTATGTGCCGGAGGTCCGAGTGGGCGACTATACTATTGTCCACGTTGGCTTTGCGCTCTCCAAGATCGACGAGGAGACGGCGCTTCAGACGCTGGAAGACTTCCGCGCCATGGGCATGCTGGACCAGGAGCTGGCTAGCGAAGAAGAGGCCTTTGCGCGGGCCGCCGCTGCGCCGCAGTCTCCCTGCCTCGATGGAATCTGCTCCGCAAAATGAAGTACCTCACCGAGTTCCGCAACGGCGAGATCGCGCAGCGCATGGCGCGGGAGATTCACTCTGTTGCCACGCGCCCCTGGAAGATCATGGAGGTCTGCGGCGGGCAGACGCACTCCATCATCAAAAACGGAATCGACCAGATGCTCCCTGCCGGCATCGAGATGATTCATGGGCCCGGCTGCCCGGTGTGCGTCACTCCTCTTGAGCTGATTGACAAGGCGCTGGCCATCGCCGCTCAGCCGGGCGTCATGTTTTGCTCTTTTGGCGACATGCTGCGCGTCCCCGGCACCGAGGGCGATTTATTTCAAGTGAAGGGAGCGGGCGGCGACGTGCGCGTGGTCTACTCGCCTCTGGATGCCGTCGAGCTGGCCGTCAAAAATCCCGGCAAGCAGGTGGTTTTCTTCGGCGTGGGCTTTGAGACCACTGCCCCGGCCAACGCCATGAGCGTGCACGTCGCCAAGCGGCGCGGGTTGAAGAATTTTTCCCTGCTCGTCTCCCACGTGTTGGTGCCGCCGGCGATTGAAGCCATCCTGAGCACGCCGGACCGCAAGATTGATGGTTTTTTGTTGGCAGGTCACGTCTGCAGCGTGATGGGCTACTGGGAATATCCGCCGATCGCGGAGAAGTATAAAGTCCCGCTGGTAGTCACTGGCTTTGAGCCGCTCGATCTGCTCGATGGTATCCGGCGCTGCGTGATTCAACTTGAGGCTGACCGCCACGAAGTCGAAAACGCATACGAGCGCATCGTCACATTCGATGGCAACCGCGCCGCGCAAAAGCTGTTGTCCGAAGTCTTCGAAGTGACAGACCGTGCCTGGCGCGGCATTGGCGTCATACCAAAGAGCGGCTGGCGGCTCAGCAAGCCTTATCGCGCCTTCGACGCCGAGGAGCGCTTCCAGATTTCCGGCATTCACACGCAGGAGTCGCCGCTCTGCCGCTCTGGAGACGTGCTACGCGGGGTCATCAAGCCAGCCGAGTGCGCCGCCTTCGGCAAGCAATGCACGCCACGCCATCCGCTGGGTGCCACCATGGTATCCAGCGAAGGCGCCTGCGCGGCCTACTATAACTACGGCCGCTTCATCTCGGCGGAGGAGTTGAGCAGCGCGGGTTCAACATTGTCCAAATGATAAGTTGGTTTGGAGGAGCATTTCAGCCATCATCGGAATAAAAAGAGGTACAACCAGTTATGAGAAGTAACATCGAAAAGCTTGTGAGCCTTAATCTATATGGAATAGCGCCAAAGGCCACAAAAGCCGCAAGTACCATATTGCAGAATCTCCTCAATTCAAAAGAACGGAAACACGTACAGGAAAGTTCAGTGTTTATCAGTTTTGCGTTTGAAACGAAACTTGTTTCTGATCCGTTTGAGCATAGCAATGAGAAAGACCCGAAACCGGATATACTTACGCATATCAACAACAGCGATTACTTCTTTGAACTCGGTGAGATCACGGATGAAAGATTTGCAAAAATTGGAGCCGATGCAATCAAGTCTAAGACAAAACAGGTCTTCGGCAGTGCTCTCTCACAGGAGGAACCTCTTGCAAAGATGTTGAAGCAGAAATGTGAAAAATCGTATGAGACCGATGGCGCTCCGGTGGACCTATTGCTTTATTACTGGAGACAGGGTCCCTACAAGGAAACCATCGACAAGTACTTGAATAAGAATTGCCTTGAAATTGACAAGCTACACCTCAATAGCCAATTTGCCAAAATATGGATCTACGATTTGAAGTCTGAAACAGTTCTTTGGAAAGCAGAAAGAAAAAAGGACTGAATGTAATGACTTTGTTCCCTTTCAAAGAAGAGTTAACAGGAATCATAATATGGTTGATGATTTGCAATTAGCCACACCCGATTTCTCCAACTGGTCCTGTCCCCTTCCCCTTGCCGATTATCCCACTATCGTGATGGGCCACGGCGGAGGAGGCAAGCTGGGCAACGAGTTGGTGGAGCACCTTTTTCTGCCCGCCTTTCGCAATCCGGAACTGGAAAATCTGGGCGATGCGGCGCTCCTCGACCTCGGCGAAAGCCGGCTGGCGATGAGCACCGATTCGTATGTTGTGCAGCCATTGTTTTTCCCCGGCGGCTCCATCGGCGAACTAGCTGTGAATGGAACGGTCAACGATCTAGCCGTCTCCGGCGCCGAACCAAAATTTCTCAGCGCCAGCTTCATTCTTGAAGAAGGCTTTCCGCTGTCACAGTTGGCGGCGATTGTTGAAGCTATGGCCAAAGCCGCGGCCACAGCAGGCGTCAAAATTGTCACCGGCGACACCAAGGTTGTCGAGCGTGGCCACGGCGACGGCTGCTACATCAACACGGCGGGCGTGGGCCTTGTGCGTCCCGGAATCACGGTCGGCCCGCATCGCGCCCAGCCCGGCGACGCGATTCTCGTCTCCGGAACCATTGGCGATCACGGAATGGCGATTATGAGCGTGCGCGAGGGGCTGGAGTTCGAGAGCCAGATTCGCTCCGATTGCGCCGCACTGAATGGGATGATCGCCGCCGTTTTGGATAAGTTGATTCTGGCAGCCGCCGGCGCATCGGTGCACACCATGCGCGACCCCACCCGCGGTGGCCTTGCCTCCACGCTTAACGAAATTGCCACTGCCTCCGGAGTTGGCATCGAGATCGACGAGCCCAGCCTGCCGGTGCGCCCCGAGGTGCAATCCGCCTGCGAACTGCTCGGCCTCGACCCGGTCTACGTCGCTAACGAAGGCAAAGCGGTTTTTTTTGTTGCTGCCGAAGCCTCCGAGCAAATTCTCAAAACCTTGCGCGCCCATCCGCTAGGCAGGGACACCGCGCGCATCGGTCGCGTCACCGCCGAGCATCCTCGAATGTTAATAGCGCGCACAGCCATGGGCGCCAATCGCGTCATCCCTATCCAGATTGGCGAACAGTTACCGCGCATTTGCTAGATGTGTTTATAAGTTATGTATCATGACGCGAATTGCTGCATTGTGTGTCGTAAAATGGCAGCATGAAAAAAGTTCTCATCATTATTTCACTCTGCGTTTTGGGGTTGAGTTTTGCGGTTTGCTTTGCTGTCAAGGAGCTCCTGACTTATGCCAAGGTTAATAGCAATTTGCATTGGGGACCGGAACCTCGCGTTGTGAAGATTACTTCAGCGAACGAAGTTTCCTTCAATGTCTTTTATGGGCGCGACGGCGCTGCCGCTCAAAGCGACATCAGCAAGATTTCAGCTCATCACTATTATCGTGCCACGGCGATTGATGCGAGTTCCGGAGCAACACTTAACTGGAAACTCAGTTGTGACCAGCTAATTCAACCACCAGCAACCATGACCTATACACCTTATGGGGCTGAAGCCGAGCCCCGCCTCGAGATACGCGCTGTAGTCAGCGGCCCATACAGGGACGAGCAGGAAGCGGCGGCCGCCGTTGGCGTTAACGGCATACTTCCAGCAGATGAGGAGACGAAGAAGTTCGTCGGGGTGGTTGAGGGCCGGATCAATGATGCTAGCGTGTATGTTTTGCAACGCACCTCAATCGTGGCCGGCAACGATTTTCGCTACGCCGATCCAAGCACCAATCCCAATACCGGCCAGAACGAAGTCATGTTCACCCTGACCTACGAAGCGGGCAACAGATTTCATGACTACACCAGCAAGAACGTGGGACGCGACATGGCGGTAGTCATGAACGATAGTATCCGCGAGGTGGCCGTCATCAAAGGCGCAATTCGCGATCGAGGCGTAATCGAGGGCACTTTCAGGCAGGAGGAAGTCGTAGCGTTGTCAAAGCTGCTGCGAACCGGCGCGAATCATCGTGCTGAAAACTATGGATCTCTAGCTGGCGCGGGCATCTCCAACACACAAAATCATTGCACTGTTTCCGCCGACGATGGGTTTGATTTTCTTGGTTGGATAACCCGATGAAGCGATGGAATCGTTTTATCCGAGCATCTCAAAGGCTTGCCGAATCCGCTCCGGCAGCTTCGCCGGCTCCTCAACGAGCTTGAAGCTGAGTTCCAGAACAATGGCGGGCGGCGCGGCGAGCGCGTTGAGGGCCTCGGCTGCAACAGGCCAGTCGATAGTACCGTCCTCCGGCCACAAATGTTCATCCTTCATTCCGTGGTTGTCGTGCGCGTGGACCTGAACGATGCGCCCGCCCAGCGTAGCGATGGCCGTGGGCACGCCAACCGTCATGTGAGCGTGGCCCAGGTCCAGGCAGACGCCGATCTTATCCAGGTGGCCGGTCTCCAAAATCTCAACCAGATGCTCGGGAGTGGTGGGTTCGCTTAAAAGATTCTCCATCAGCGGACGGACGCCCAGCGGACGCGCAAAGGCGCCCAGATGTTCGAGAGCCGTCAAGGCGTACTCAACGGTGCGCGGCGACCATTCATCGCCCTTATCGCCCAGGTGTACGACCAGGTTGCGGAAGGGAATCTGCTCGGCGGTTTCTAGAGCCCGCTTGATCTCGTCCATGGCCTCGATGCGTCGGTTTTTCTCCGCGTGCAGCAGGTTGAGGGCGGCAGCGCCAGAGCTATGCATCCCGCCGGCAGCGTAGATTGGAGCGTGCATCGACCATGCCGTGAGCGCGTTGGACCGGAACCATGAGGCCAGTTCCGACCCCTGCTCTGGGCTGGTGTAGTCGAAATGTTGACGCGCCGCAAAGATCTCCACCGCCTCAGCGCCCGACTGGGCGGCCAGCTCCAGAAGTCCAGGGTGCAGGCGCTGGTTAATGAACAGGTGCGTCGATAGAACGCGTAGCTTGGCCATAGATTTCCCTCGCGCCGGAAGCATGGGATCCGCCAACCCGGCGTTACATCTATTGTTGCATCTTTGCAACAACTTACGGGTTATCAGGTGTTGTGGAAGAAGCAGGGAGGCCGCTGGAAGCTGAAGGGAGACAGGCGCGGAGTTGTGCCGTTCTTCGATTTTGCATAGGTTTTTCACAAAATCTGAAGCATTTTCGACTTATTGAATACTATGAGGAAAAACATGAGCAAAATTGAACAGACCTATCTGCTAAATTCGGGGAAAATATAGAAAAATTGTGTGATTGTGCTCAAACCTGGGGTAAGAAAGGCGCGGTAGGGGATAGATCAATCGAATGGCGGATATAACACAGACAAGGTTTGATCCGGCAGTTTTCCTGGCGCAAGCCGGGCTGGGACGGAGAATTGTCCGATTGAATTCCAAGGAGGTTTTCTTTTCCCAGGGAGATCCGGCCGATTGCGTCTTCTATCTGCAGGATGGCCGCGCAAAACTCACGGTGATTTCTAAGGAAGGCAAAGAGGCAACCATCGCGCTGCTCACAGCGGGCAACTTTGTGGGCGAGGATTCAATGGCGGGGACACCGGGGTTGCGTATGGCGACGGCCACGGCCATCGCCCCATGTTCCGCGCTCAAGATCGAGCGGGCGGAGATGATCCGCGTGATGCACGAGGAGCACACCTTCAGCGACTTGTTTCTAAAGTTTTTGCTGGAACGTAGCATGAGAACCCAGGCGGACCTGGTCGATCAGCTCTTCAATTCCAGCGAAAAGCGGCTGGCGCGGATTCTGCTCTTGATGGCGGATTTCGGACAGCCCGGCGAACCGGAGTCTCTGATTCCGAAGATCTCCCAGGAGACGCTGGCAGAGATGATTGGCACAACGCGGTCGCGCGTCAGCTTCTTCATGAATCGCTTTCGCAAGCTGGGATTTATCGACTATAACGGCGGCATTAAAATACACAAATCTCTGTTAAACGTGGTTCTTCACGACTAGAGAAGCAGTTCCCTCCCCCTGCCGTGGTAAAAATCCTGCCGTGGCGTGCTACCCTTCCGGGTGGAGCTGTAACGGGAGGAATTCATGCGTTTTTCTTTACCTCAATTGGCTGCCATCGGACTTGTCGTCGGATTCAGCATTGGTTTATCCGCGCAGACGCCTGCGCCCACGGGACAGGCCGTAAAACCTTCCGCGGCAGCATCTTTAAAGCCAGCGATGCCTGCGCAAACAGCCGGGGAAGCCAACAATCCAGTCGCCGATCCAAAAGCCGTCGTGACTGTGGGCAAAGCTAGATTTACCGTGCTGACGCCGGAGTTGATCCGCATGGAGTGGGCAGCGGACGGCAAGTTCGAGGACCACGCCTCGTTTGTGTTTCTAAATCGGCGGCTGCCGGTGCCGAAGTTCGAGAAGACGATCTCGACCGACGGCCGCGACACTTTGAAGATCAAGACAGATGCAATGACACTGCGGTACACCGATATGCCGGAGGGCAAGCCATATCCATACGGTTGCTGCGGCTTCACGAGGGAGACCCTCAACATCACCCTCACCGTCGATGGCAAGCCCGTGGTCTGGCATCCGGGCCTCGCCGACCCTAATAACCTGCAAGGCACCACGCGCACGCTGGATGGCGCGCTGGGATCGAAGACTGTGGAGCCGATTGAGCCGGGCCTGATTTCGCGCTCCGGCTGGGCAGTGGTGGACGATTCGACAAGGCCGCTCTTCGACTCGGCTGACTTCAGCTTCAAGGCGGGCGAGAAAAGTCCTTGGCCGTGGGTTCTGACGCGGCCCGCAGGCGAGCGCCAGGACTGGTACTTCTTCGGCTACGGCCATGACTACCGCAAGGCTCTGGGCGACTATGTGCGCGTGGCAGGGCGCATCCCGCTGCCGCCGCGCTTTGCCTTCGGGGCGTGGTGGTCGCGCTACTGGGATTATAGCGACCAGGAACTCGATGAGCTGGTGCGCGGCTTCCACGAGAACGATGTGCCGCTGGACGTGTTCGTCATCGACATGGGTTGGCACATCAGCAAAGACCAACTGCTGGCCTCGGGCGAGACGGATCAGTCCGGTCATGATCTGGGATGGACCGGCTACACATGGAACAAGGTGTTGTTTCCAGATCCGGATGATTTTCTTGCCAGGCTCCATGCCGAGGGACTGAAAACAACGCTTAACCTGCATCCTGCCTCGGGCGTGCAACCCTGGGAAGCGGCGTATCCGGCGATGGCCAAAGCGATGGGCATCGATCCGGCGACGAAGAAATACGTACCCTTCGACATCACCGACAAGAAATATGCAACCAATTACATGAACCTGCTGCATCATCCGCTGGAGCGGCAGGGCATCGACTTCTGGTGGCTGGACTGGCAGCAGGAGCAGAGGACAAAAATTCCCGGCGTGATGCCAACATGGTGGCTGAGCTACGTGCACTTTACCGACCAGCAGCGCGAGGGCAAGCGGCCGCTACTCTTCCATCGCTGGGGCGGGCTGGGCAATCACCGTTACCAGATCGGTTTCTCCGGCGACACCGTCTCGGTGTGGGATTCGCTGGCTTTTCAACCGTGGTTTACAGCCACAGCGGCCAACGTGGGCTACGCTTACTGGAGCCACGACATCGGCGGCCACATGCCCGGAGCCGTGGAGCCGGAACTCTTCACACGCTGGGTGCAGTTTGGCGCCTTCAGCCCCATTCTGCGTACCCACACCACCAAGAATCCCGAGACGGAGCGACGCGTATGGGCCTATCCGGAGCCCTATTCGTCGATTCTGCGCTCCACCTTCCAGCTTCGTTACGCGCTGGAACCTTACCTCTACACCGAAGCGCGACGCACCTACGACACCGGCGTGGCCTTTTTCCGGCCGCTCTACTATGACTGGCCGCAAGAGCCTGCCGCCTACGAGAGCAAGGGTGAATACATCTTTGGCGATCAGATGCTGGTGGCTCCGGTCACCGCTCCCGCCGACAAAGTGAGCAGCCTGGCCACGGAAACCGTGTGGCTTCCCAAAGGCGAGTGGATCGAGTGGCCGACGGGCAAGCGCCTAACCGGGCCAGCTACATTCGAGCGCAGCTTCTCCATTGAGCAAACGCCGGTCTATCTGCGCGCCGGGGCGATTGTGCCCATGCAGCCGCCCATGCGTTATACCGGCGAAAAGCCAGTGGACCCGCTGATTGTGAATGTGTGGCCGCTCGCGCCGAGAACGAATTCGAACTACTCCGTCTATGAGGACTCCGGCGTTGCGGTCGAATACCAGCGCGGCGTCTTTGCGCGCACGCCGATCAAAGCCACGCAATCCGGCGACACCCTGCGCGTGGAGATCGGCCCAGTTGTGGGTAGCTATCCAAAGATGCCGCAGACCCGCGGCTACGAACTGCGTCTGCCCGCCGACTGGCCGCCTGCCGAGGTCACAGTCAACGGCGTTGCGGTCAAGCGCGCCGGGCCAACAGGCAAGGGCGGATGGTCCTTCGAGGGCAACACGCTGACTACTGTGATTCCCGTGCCCAGCCAGAGCGTTGCAACCAAAGTGACGGTAGTGGTGCGCCGTGCTCCCGGCCTCACAGTCCGCCGCAATGAGTTGGACAGCTTTGCCGGGGCCATGACCCGTCTGCGCGGCGCTTACGACTCCTTGCACCAGACCTGGCCGGTCTCCGATCCGCCGGATGTTCTTACCGATGCTATGCAAACCGGCGACCGTCTCAGCTATCACCCTGAAAATGCGCAGCAGGAGATTGCACGATTCCACGATCTGCTGCCCAAGGCACGGCAAGCAATTGCCGAGATACGCGCAACCTTTGCGCCGCGCATGGAAGAGTACGCCAAGCGGCTGATGGCCAGCAATTGGCGGCCGACGATCACGGATATGGAAGCTCAAAAGCAACGCCGTCTCGACGCCGTCGCCCGGGCCGAACGGCTGGTGATGGAGGCGGGCAAGTAAGCGATTCTTATCAGAGCGTGTTTCATAAACCCGCTTTGTGTTAGGGCACGACTTCAGTCGTGCCGAAAAGGGTCAAAAAACAAGGGGTTTTAACCCTTGAGGGATTGCAAGAGAGACATGGCTGCTATTTATGAAACACGCTCTACGGACGCGGCGCTGGAGTTTGTTCCCCATGCGCCGCATCGTACTGGCCCGCGCTGAGCAGGTTAGCCAGCAAACGATAAGCTCCCGGCACTAACTCCGGAAGCTGCCGATAGAGCGCATAGGCGACATAGATATACGTTCCCTTGCCGGGATTCGCCACCAGCAGGCCGCCGCGTTGCGCGTCCTGGCCGGGGTCGGCGGTCTCGGTCAGCGCAGTGTAATGCGCGTCCCAGCTATCGAGGAAAGAGTGGCCGCGCTCTTCAACCCAACCGTCGAAGTCCGCATCGCCGATAGCATTGGGCCAGCGAAGCAACGGATGCGCCGGGTCGAGAAACTTCACCGGAGCAGTTTCGTCCACTACGCGCTCCGCCATGCGTCCCATCGACAACGGAAAAGGCGCGGGGAAGTTGCCGGTCTGGTACTGCACAACTAACGTTCCGCCACAGCGAACAAACTCGTCGAGGCGCGGCTGTGTCGCAGTTAGCTCGGGGCGCTCGGAGTAGGCGCGAATGCCGATAACGATCACGTTCCATGCAGAGAGATCGCCTGAAGCTAGCTCCGTGGCTGTCAGCAGGCGCACCGTCGAGCCCAGCCCTTCAATGGCTTCGGGAACCAAATCGCCGGTGCCCATCACATAGCCAATGCGCAGCCCCGGCGCCAGTTTCACGTCCACCTTGCGCGTCTTCAACTGCGCGGGCTTGTATTGGTTGTAGGGCCGCAGGCCGCTGTAGCCAACGCTCTGCCAGCCGGTCTTGTAATCTTGCCCGCCGGAGCGCGCGATGGCGTTGATGGCATATGCGCCAGTCTCAGCACCGTTCGTCGTAATGGAAAAAAGCAGAGGCGCCGTGTCGCCCGCGCTGTCGCGATAAAACCTCGCTACTGCCGGTTGAGAAGTCCACCCTGTGGGCAACTCGAGCGCTACTGTTCCCTCGGCTGCCGCCTGCGTATGAACCGTCACCCGCACCGGCAGCGCTGAGCCGTCGAGCGGCAGGATGCGCGCCTCTGTCTCCATGCGCACACCGATAGCCGGCGTCACCACCAGCGGCTCATAGACGCCGCCCACGCCGGGAACGCGCTGCAGCGTCTGGACGACCTGGCCCACACGAATCGGTAGGCCGTCAAAAGTGAACTCTGCCCAGGCCGACAACGGATACGGCGCAAAGGAACGCAAACGCCATTCCGGATGGGTCAGGTCGTAGTAGGGCTGTTCGATGTTGGGGCGCGTGAAATAGGGCTGCGTCGGCTCGGCGTTTTCGGCTACCAGTACACGGAAGATCGGATCGCTGACGGGAGCCGTAGGGTCAATCGCTCCGGTCGTGCTCTCAGCCTTCCAAGAGTCGCCGCTGCGACTCTCAAGCCAGATGCGGTTGAGCTGTGTCTCCGGCGTCGCTTGCGTGGCGTGGACCCGCACCAGGAACTTCTCTCCCGGCGAGACACTGCGTGAAGCCTCGTCGGCCGAGCCGCCACGGAAAGGTCCTCCATCCAGTGCATTGGTGGATTTCGTTCGGAAGGCGATCATATCCAGGCCGAGCAGGTCTTTCAGCGCCACCTGAAACTGCTCCAGCTTCGCGTCTAGTTCACTTAATGTCTTCGAGTCTTCCCTGTAGCTGCTTCGAATAACATCATTTTCAAGTTGGATTGTTTTGCGATATAGAACCGACAGCCGATGCGCCGTTTCAAGCGTACTGATCCCGCTGCGGTCCTTTTCTAACTGGGCCAAGCCATCGTCAATCTCACGCCAGCCATCGACAAGCCAGCCAGTATGGTGGTCTGCAAGATGCGCTATGCCGGCAACCGATGTATCGATGTTGGCCTTGCTATTGTGAAAGAGATCGTCGTTCCTCGAATTCGTTCCTGGCTTTGCCACTGCTTCCGGAACCACGGCCCACAGGTGATAGTTCGCCGCCGACGAACCGATCAGCGCCGGATTTGCGCCGCCGTTCTGCGACTTCTGCTCGCCCCATCCCTGGCGCGCAATCTGCTCATAGCTGCGTCCCAGCACCGGGTCCAGCGTACCCACCTGAATCGTCACGTCGGTCGAGGGCGCGCCCTCCGTCCATTCGCCGGTCACATAATTTTTGAAGCGCGCAGGAGCCCACTTGCCGGTAGCGTAGTCGAACATCTTGCCGTCTTCAATGCGCGCAAAGGGCGTCCTCGAGTAGATGGCCAGTGGTTGCCAGGGCTGCAAGCCGTCTTTGAGCTGCTCGGGAAAGACCATCGGGTCGCCGGCTGCCTTGAAAACCTCCTGCGCAATCTCGCCGGAGACCTGGTGATGGCCGTGGCCGTCGCTCACTCCACCGACGAAAGTGGAGACAATCACCTGAGGCCGCTCGCGGCGGACAGCCAGGACGGCATCATAAAGCACGCGATCATGTCCCCACTTGGCGAAGGACTCCTCTTGCGTCTTGGAGAAGCCAAAGTCGGCCTCTGTGCCCCAGAGCTGCTTTGCGCCGTAGTATTCGCTGGCCTTGAGCAGCTCGTTGGTGCGGATCAGCCCCAGCGTGTCATAACTCTCCTCGCCCATGGCATTCTGGCCGCCCTCGCCGCGGGTGAGCGTCAGCAGTGACGCTCGCACGCCCATGCCGCGCGATAGGTAGGTCAGCAGCGCGCCATCCTCATCGTCCGGATGCGCAACAATCACCATCACGCTGGCGGTGGTCCTGAGACGCTTCAGCGATTGCTCCAAAGCCGCGGCGCCGCGGTCTTCCGGCAAGGGCAGCGCAATCTCGCTGGCCTCGGCAAGTGGAACCAGCGCAATTAAACTGTCCTGCTGCTTGGGTTGTTGCGCTGCCAGGCCAAGCGCCCCCGCCAGCATCAGCCCCGCAAGAACCGCATCCGTTACTATTCGTTGAACCTTTTTGGGAAAAATCATACTTCCCGTCAGTGTACAATCCGGGGAGCGAAACTGCTTCATGACGCTCACCTCCGCCACCTCCGCCACCACCCTTCAGCGCCGCATCGGCCTGCGCTCCGCCGTGGCTTTTAACATGCTGGAGATGATCGGCGTCGGCCCTTTCATCATGCTCCCACTGGTGATTGCAGCGGCGGGCTACCGGCTCTCGGTGTGGGCCTGGGTGTTGGGCGCGGCCATCGCCGTGGCCGACGGGCTGGTCTGGGCCGAGTTGGGCGCAGCCTTTCCCCGCGCCGGCGGATCTTATGCCTTTTTGCGGGAAATCTACGGCCCGCAGCGCGCCGGCAACTGGCTCAGCTTTCTCTACGTCTGGCAGTTGAGCTTCACCGCGCCGCTGGCCATCGCTTCGGGATGCATCGGCCTCTCCAGCTTCCTTGCCTGGTTCTGGCCGACGCTGGACCAGGAAGTTATTCCTGCTTTCCACAATTACATCTTCAAATTTTGGGACATACGCCTGCCGCTGTCGCTGCCGCTCGATTTCCATTACTCCAACCTCGCCGCCGCTGGAGCCTGCCTGCTGATCACGGCGCTGCTCTATCGCAACCTCAGTTCCATTACGCGGCTGGCCTGGGTGCTTTTTGCCGGAGTGCTCGCGGCCATCGCCGGGGTCATCGTCTCCGGCTTTGCACACAACTGGCAGATGCCTTCTTCGCCCGCGCTCACCCTCCCTACAGCACTCGGCGGATTAGCCCAGGCCACGTTGATCACCACGTATTGCTATTGGGGCTACTACAACATCTGCTTTCTCGGCGCCGAGGTGCGCCGTCCGGAGCGAACTATCCCCCGCGCCATCCTGCTCTCCGTGCTCTTTGTCGCCGCTTTTTACGTAGCCATGAACATGGCCGCGCTGCCTTCCATGCGCGACTCCTCATCTCACGTTTCCGCCGGCGATACCGTCCGTCTGCAACTGGTGGCCGACATCGCCAAATCCGCCTTTGGCAGCGTGGCCGGCCGCCTGATGGCCGCGCTTATCATCTGGACCGCCTTCGCTTCGGTCTTCTCGCTATTGCTGGGCTACTCCCGCGTGCCCTACGCCGCTGCCCGTGACGGCAACTACTTCCATGCTCTCGCTGCCCTTCACCCGCGCCACAACATTCCTCATCGCTCGCTGGTCGCCCTCGGCCTGGTCGCCGCGTGCTTTTGCTTTTTCTCGCTGACGCAAGTCATCACCATGCTGGTTATCACTCGCATCCTGCTGCAATTCTTTTTGCAACACGTGGGTGTAATCCTGCTACGCATTCAGAGGCCGGAGTTGGCGCGGCCCTTCAAGATGCCGCTTTACCCGCTGCCCCCTTTGATAGCCATCGGCGGCTTTGTCTTCATGCTGGTGAACCGCAGCCACGCCCTCGGCGGCCTGGCCGTTGCCGCCGCAATCGCAATCTCTGGAACGCTGATCTACCTCATCCGCGCCCGCCGCCTGGGCCAATGGCCCTTCGACTTCAGCAAGTAAGCCAAATTACTCTCTAGAATCTGTTATTAACTTTATTCCTTTGCAGTCAAAGGAATATCCAAGCGGCCCGTCGTCGCCGGTGATGGAAGGATGGGAAACAAGGGTCAGGTCGGTTATCCGAGTGACGTAAGTGATGAAGAATGGGTCCTTGCGGCGCCGTACCTGGCACTGTGCAAAGAGAACTCCGAGCAGCGGGATTACCCTTTGCGGGCGGTGTTCAACGGCCTGCGCGCCCTGAATGCAAACTTCGGGAACTCCAAACATGGCGTCTTCACCAAGCGGCCCGAAATACTGACCAATGATTTCTTCGTGAATCTCCTCGACATGAACACCAAGTGGCAGAAATCCGCCACATCCGCGGGCGTGCTGGAAGGCCATGATCGGGCCACCGGCAATCTCAAGTGGACAGGCACCGTAATCGATCTTGTCTTCGGCTCAAACTCTCAGCTCCGAGCCCTCGCGGAAGTCTATGCGTGCGGCGATGGGCAGCAGAAGTTCGTGCACGACTTTGCGGCGGCCTGGAGCAAGGTGATGAACCTTGATCGCTTCGACCTCGCGTGATCTCGGAGAAGAACGTTTATTTCAGGCGCAGCCTCGACGGGTCATCGGGTTTTCCCGAACCAGGTCGAGGCTGCGCTTAAATTCTTCTCCGCCGACATAAAAATCGGTTATCATGGCCCCAACCTCCATCCCCTGGGTCCCGGCGCAGCAAGAGGGCCAGCCATGAAACTCTTTCTCTCCTGTGTCAGTAGCGAGTTCCGCTCCTACCGCCTCAAGCTCGCCAACCAGCTCGGCGCGCTCAAGCACCAGCCCTATGAAGTTAAAGTCCAGGAAGATTTCACGCAGGGCGGCTTCACGCTCCTCGACAAGCTCGCCGAATACATCCGTGAATGCGATCTCGTCATCCACCTCGTCGGCGATGCCTGCGGCGCGCGACCCTCAGACGAGCACGTCCGCGCTCTCTTCGATCACCTCAACATCCCCGCGCCCTCGCCCCTGCCTGAGCTCTCCTACACGCAGTGGGAGTACGCTCTGGCGCAGCGCTTCGTCCGCCCCATCCTCTGCTACATCGCCAGCGAAACTGCCCCCCGCGACTGCGTCCCCGCCGTCCAGCAACCTGAAGCTGACGCCCTCCTCCAACGCGACCACCGCACCCGCATCGAAGCCAGCGGTAAGCACTATGAAACCTTCTCCAGCCACGCCGAGCTTGCCCGCCGCGTCTTCTTTGATCTCCACCTCGAAGCCGATCTCAAAATCAACAACCTGCCCGACAAAAGCCTCGGCACCCTCTTCAAGGGCCGCGAAGAGTTTCTCGCTCAACTGCACCACACTCTGGGCGCTGCCGAGCATCTCGGCCATCAGCGCGCCGCCGCCATCACCGCCACGGCCACTGCGGCCACCATCCACGGCCTGGGCGGAATCGGCAAGACTCGCGCCGCCATCGAATACGCCCACCGCTATGCCGATGAATACACCGCATTGCTCTTCGTGCAGGCCGATCCCCCCTCCAGCCTGCAACAGAACCTGGCCTCGCTCTGCGGGCCGATGGTTTTGGATCTCGTTGAGAAGGATGCCCGCGAGACCGAGGTGCAGGTGGCCGCGGTCCTCGATTGGCTCCAGCGCCATCCCGGCTGGTTCCTCATCCTCGACAACGTCGATACCGAGGAGGCCGCCACCGCCGTGCAGGCCCTCCTCGCTCGCCTCACCCGCGCCGGCCAGGTCGTCATTACTTCACGACTCAGTCAATGGGAAGGCGCGGTCGAAACCCTCGCCCTCGATGTCCTCACCGTGGAAGACGCGGCGGCGTTTCTGTTGGAGCGCACCGAACGGGGGAACAATAAGCAGGGCGGTCGCCGCAAACAAGCTGACGACCCTGCGCAGGCACGTGTGCTGGCCGTCGAACTCGGCCAGCTCGCTCTGGCCCTCGAGCAGGCCGGCGCATATATCGTCCGTTACAAATCCACCTTCGCCAGATACATGGACGAATGGCGTCAGCGCCACGAGCGCGTCCTGGAATGGTTCGACGAGCGCACCATGCAATATCCGCGCAGCGTCGCCATCACCTGGCAAACCTCCTTCGACCGCCTCACCGGTCCCGCGCGCCAATTGTTGCGCCTCTTGAGCTGGCTCGCCCCCGACCCCATTCCCGAGTCGCTGCTCGAAGCGGGTGGCGGACCCTTCGCGACGAACGTCACGGAGGGAGGCGGGGGTTTCAACCCCCGCATAAAGCCCACAGAATCCAAGCGGGCTTTAGCCTCGGAGGAATTGATTTCTTCCGCGCCTCCCGATCCCCGCGACGCACTCGCCGAACTTGCCGATCACTCACTCGTGCAGCGCTCCGACGATGAGCCGCTCTTCTCCGTGCATCGCCTGGTCCAGGACGTAACCCGCCGCACCCTCCCGGAAGCCGAAAAGTTGCCCTGCCTGAAGCAGGCTTTGCAATGGATCAACGATGCGTTCGAAGGTGATCCGGAGGATGTTCGCAACTGGCCGGTCCTCGAGCCGCTTGCTCCCCATGCGCGGGCCGTCGCAGCCTTCGCGGACCAGCAGAACGTGCCGGAGCCGACAGCAATACTTATGAATCAAGCCGGCTTACTGCTCAAGCAAAAGGTGCAGTTTGTTGAGGCCGAGTCGCTGATGCGCCGTGCGCTTGAAATTGACGAGAACTCCTGCGGGCCCGAGCATCCTGCGGTTGCCATTCGTCTTAACAATCTTGCTGCGTTGTTGCTGGGCGCCAACCGTTTGGATGAGGCTGAGCCGCTGATGCAACGCGCGCTGGAGATCGACGAGCGGTGCTTTGGGCCGGATCATCACTCCGTTGCCAGAGACCTTAACAACCTCGCGATGTTGTTCCAAACAAGCGGACGATTGGATGAGGCCGAGCCATTGATGCGCCGCGCGCTGGAGATTAACGAGCGGTGTTACGGTCCGGACCACCCCGAAGTTGCCGCGCGCCTCAACAACCTAGCCGGGTTGCTGTATAGCACGAAGAGGTTGTCCGAGGCAGAGCCGTTGTTTCGCCGCGCGCTGGAGATTTGGGAGAAGAGTCTTGGATCGGATCATGCTAACGTTGCCACCGTCCTTAATAACCTCGCAGGATTGTTCCTGGAAACCAACCGGCTGGCCGAGGCAGAGACAATGTACCGCCGCGCATTGGTCATCGACGAGCAGAGTTACGGACCCGACCACCCTATCGTCGCCAACCGCCTCAGCAACCTTGCAGGATTGCTTCTGGACACCAAACGGCTGGTCGAGGCAGAGACAATGTATCGCCGCGCATTGGTCATCGACGAGCAGAGTTTCGGACCGGACCACCCCAACGTTGCCATTCGCCTCAATAACCTCGCGCTATTGCTCAAAAGTACAAACCGGCTGAATGAGGCTGAGTCCCTGTATCGCCGTGCATTGACTATTTGGGAGCAGAGTCTCGGACCAGATCATCCAAATGTTGTCATCGCCCTCGACAATCTCGTTAATTTGCTGGAAGCCAATAACCGGCTGGCCGAGACAGAGCCGCTGATGCAACGACTGCTAGCCATCGACGAGCGGCGTTGTGGACCGGACGACCCCGAGGTCGCCATCCGTCTCAACAATCTCTCGCAATTGTTTGAAGCTACGAACCGGTTGACCGAGGCAGAGCCATTGATGCGCCGTATGGTTGTGATATTTCGCAACTTCTCCCGCACCACCGGCCGCACGCATCCGCACCTGCTAGAAGCTATCAGCAATTACGTGGAACTGCTCGATGAGATGGGACGCAGCCGAGAGCAAATCCAGGCCACGCTCCGCGAGTTGGTGCCGGAGGTATCTTTTGCATGAACTGGCACTCCTGCGCACCTGAGTAGTCACAGAAAAGCCGACTCGCCGACTCGCTATTCCCTAGTCCCTAGTACCTATTCCCTGTTCTATAAACCGCCTCTACCCCGCTTCCTATTTGCTCCGGCCGACAAAATCACATCCATAATTACGCATAAAATCGGAAGGACCTACGCATAAATACGCATATATCCGCCAAAATCCCTATCTATATGTACGCATAAACAGCCCAACACGAATTGGATATTGTCGATCCAAATATAGCGCGTGACTCACGCTCTCCATTTCATCCATAACTACAAATACGCATAAAATCTAAAGGATTTACGCATAACTCGTACGCATATATCCGACAAAAACCCTATCCATATCGACGCATAAACTGCCCAACGTGAATTGGGCTCTGTCGATCCAAATACTGCGGGCGCCCCCTCGTCTACCCGCCGGGTCGTCGGATAGAATTGATGGGCTATGTCTACTCAAAAAATCACTGCTTCCATTCAGCCGTGCTCGCCACAGGGCGGGTTTGCCAATCAACCTTTTACCGATTTCAAGGCGCCGGAAAATGCGCGCAAAATGCAGGCCGCGTTGGAGTTGGTCGCCAGTCAACTGGGGCGTGAATATGACCTCGTCATTGGCGGCCAGCGCATCAAAACAAAGGACAAGATCCGCTCCGTGAACCCTGCGCGCCCCGCGCAGATCGTCGGCGTTCATCAGAAGGCCAGCGCCGAACATGCCGAGCAGGCCATAACCGCGGCCCTCAGCGCCTTCGAGCGATGGAGCAGAACCCAAGTCAAATCAAGAGTTTCCCTGCTCCTCAACGCCGCACGCATCATCCGCAGCCGCAGTTTCGAGTTCTGCGCCTGGCTCACCTATGAAGTGGGCAAGAATTGGGCCGAGGCCGATGCCGATGTGGGCGAAACCATTGATTTCCTTGAGTTTTACGCCCGCGAGGCGCTGCGGCTGGACGCTTCGCAACCCCCCATCCAGTTCCCCGGCGAGCGCTGCGAGCTGCACTACATCCCGCTCGGCGTGGGCGCGGTCATTCCTCCCTGGAACTTCCCCTTTGCCATCATGGCGGGCATGACTTCTGCCGCCATTGTTACCGGTAACACGGTGATTCTAAAGCCCTCCAGCGATGCCCCCACCATCGCCGCCAAGTTCTACGAAGTCCTGGAAGAGGCTGGACTTCCCCCCGGCGTGGTCAACTTCTGCCCCGGTTCCGGCTCCACTTTCGGCAACGCCATCGTCGAACACCCCAAGACGCGCTTCATCTCCTTCACCGGCTCCAAAAAAGTTGGCCTGGAGATTCACGAGCGCGCCGCCAAGACTAAACCCAATCAAATCTGGCTCAAGCGAACGATTCTGGAGATGGGTGGCAAGGACTCCATCCTGGTCTGCGCCGACGCAAATCTTGACGCCGCCGTCGAGGGCGTAGTGGCCTCGGCCTTCGGCTTCAGCGGGCAAAAGTGCTCCGCCTGCTCCCGCGCCATCATTGAAGCCCCTGTCTATAACTCGTTCATAGAAAAGCTGTTGGCGCGCGTGGCCAAACTGACCGTGGGCGATCCGGTGGCCAACCACAGCCTCGGCCCGGTCATCAACAAGGCCGCGCTTGACTCCACGCTGGGCTACATTGAGATCGGCAAAAAGGAAGGCCGATTAATTGCCGGCGGTAAGGCGCCCAATACTACTGACGACGGCTACTTCCTTGAGCCCACAGTGTTTGCGGATATCGCGCCGGACGCCGTTCTGGCCCAGGAAGAGATCTTCGGGCCGGTGCTGGCGCTCATTAACGTTGCCAACTTCGAGGAGGGACTGAAGGTGGCCAACAACACTGAATACGGCCTGACTGGTTCGATCTACTCGACCGACCGCGAAAAGATGAACGTAGCCAGCCGCGAATATCATGTTGGGAATCTGTACTTTAACCGCAAATGCACCGGCGCGATGGTGGGCGCGCATCCCTTCGGCGGTTTCAACATGAGCGGCACCGACTCCAAGGCCGGCGGCCCGGATTACCTGCTGCTCTTCACCCAGGCCAAGAGCGTGGCAGAGAAGTTGTAAGGCCACGGAAGAGCTTTTTTACACAGATAAGCGTGCGCATATAAGCACACGCTTTTCTGTTATTAGGGCGCACTTTTCTGCTTAAAAGGCACCTCGCGCTCAAAGTCCAAGTGCAACATATCTGAAAGGGAAAATGTTGCATGGGGAAGTCGTATAAACATCTGTCTTTTGAAGAAAGAGCCTTGCTTCAGACACCGTTGGTGATGGGCTGGAGTCCGG
>Ga0326728_10006051_pt1 | contig 33121 bp, 24 predicted proteins | sample MB3enrmetagenome_FD_207602 | JGI IMG/M metagenome (GOLD analysis project Ga0326728, IMG submission 207602) | Lab enriched peat soil microbial communities from McLean, Ithaca, NY, United States - MB31MN | ecosystem: Environmental > Terrestrial > Soil > Wetlands > Peat | place: USA: New York... | reverse complement strand
GCTTATACCGTTATAGTACACGTTACCGTCGGCAGCGAAACTTGCCAGATAAGTGCCGCCATTGCTGGTAGTGTAGAACCAAGACGCTCCACTTCCTGAAAAAATGTTGTTGTAGGACTGCCAAGCCATAGTCGGATTGTTGTTGCCATAGGTGTACCACTCGATTTGGTAACCACCGTTCACGAGGGTATTGTTATACAAGGCTAGGTTCGCCTCTTGACCCGATACTCCCGGCTGATTCGCCGCAACCAACTGGTCATTAGTCAGGGCCGATCCTGTGCCCACCAGGACATTGTTCCAGGCGATGCCGTTGCAACCGCCTGTGCTACTGCTCCAGGCTGTGCAGTACAGCATGCCGGAAGGACTGCCTTGCCCAAGGTCGCCGTGAATGTAATTGTTCCAGATGTACGCCGTCAGATTGTAAGTGGTGCCTGCGATGAACATGCCCGACTGGTGATATTCGCTGCTCGGGTACTGCCAGTTCAGCCATCCTGAAAGAGCGCCAATGTCGCCGATTTCGTTGTTATAGGCGTTTACGATTCCTCCGCTGGCCGACTCGTTCAGCATCATGGGCCAGGGGTGGCCGGACAGCTTATTGTCGTGAATGCACACACCAGCCCCGGGGCATTCGGCAGCGCCTGTGCTACCACTCGCAGCGCTCAAAATTCCGCCACGTGAATCGTTTACAATGTTATTGGCAATTTCTATATTGCAGATTCCGGTTGGACAGCCGTCCAGGCGTATCCCGGTCGAATACATGCCCTGGATGTCATTTATGCTGGTGGTCGATCCAGCGTTGACATACATCTTTTGAATTGTCCAGTTCCGCACAATGATATGATCGCCAAAAACGTGAATCGCAAGCGTGCCGTTGGTCCCCGGCTGCTGGGAGCAGGTTCCGCTGGGACATGTCGCAGACACGCCTCCGTCGCACGTATTGCCGCTAGGAGTCCCTTGAACACAGCCTGCCAGCATGTTCTGGATCACGCCCGTCCCCTCACCGTCCAGGGTCACGTAGCTCACATTGTTAAGCGTAATGGCCCCGGTGCAGGCCGGACAATAGCTATAGTTGAAAAGTCCCCACCAGCCAGTAGAATTGAAGTTACAGGTTGTGTCGCAATCAATCACGATGGGACTACCAGGTGATCCACTGCCTTGAACCGTTAGCATGTTGCCGTCTTGGGCACCGCTGGTAAACGTGCCACATAAAAGCACAACGGTGCCCGGTCCAATTTGCGACGACGCCGACCCCCAGTTGCTAGAAGTGTTGAACCACGCCGCCGTATGCGTGTATGACCCGCTCGGGCAATTGCCGACCGCATTGCCACTTTGGGTGATGTAAATATTTGAGGCTGAGCCGAATGCTGCTACGCTTGATAAGACACACAAAACAAAGAAGATAGTAAAACGACGAGTTGCGATCATACGCCCTCCGGAGCGGCCTCTACCCAATTCCTCTTGGAGCGGCCTTCCCATTACTTCCGGGAAGAGCCTGATAGGACAGCTTATCCTCCTGCGATTCTCGGCCAAATCTGTTCCCTAACCCAGATACCCGAGGTGCATCCCGCAAGCGACAAAAGGACACGGCCTTTTGGGTACCACCAAATTGTAATCCTGCGCCAACGGCACGGCAATTGGTGCTGAGCGGTTTAGCTATAACGGCGTTCAGCAACGGCAACGATGTGATCCACAATCGCCTTCAAGGCAGGACGCTGCGCGCTGTCCAACGCCTCGGGGTGGTCGCGCTGCACCAAGCGGACTTTAGCGGACAGATCCTCGGCCTTCTCAATCATGACTAGGCGCCCGGTAGCCGACAGATAGATGTCCACGGAACCGGTTTTGCCGCGAAAAATGCTGTACACGGGAACGCCCAGCGCCGCCGCTTCCCGGTTCATGGTGCCGCCGCCGCTGATTACCAAATCCGAGAACCAGATCAGGTTCAGCCCGTCAACCGCATGCAACGGGATGATCATCCGGCCCGCGGCGAGTAATTGCGGCCAGGTCTTTGCGATGGCCTCGGATTGCCGCTGATTGCGGGGCAAAAGGACAATTTTCACCTGCGGATTCCGGCTCAAAAACTTGATGGTGGCGTCAAAGAGTTCATCGCTGAGCGGATTATGATAATGGGCTTCGCTGGCCGGGGGGCGCACTGTCACAACAATATCGTCGTCGGAGAGTTGCAACAACCGGCGAATGCTGGAGTTCGGGCGGAACGTGGGAACATAAACATCTTCCTTGATCCCCGGATACCGGAGAACCCTATTCGCCGGCTCCCGCACGTTCTCTATAGGAATCACGTCCGGGACCAGCACCCAGGTCGGATGAATGATCACCCATCCCGTAGCGTGCTCATAATCACCAATGTGCAGGGTCGGAATCCCCAAAGCAGTGGCCGTGGTTAACATGGCCCTCGATCCGTGGGCGACCGCCAGATCGGGCCGATTGCGTAACGCTATGGGCGCCAGTTGCAGGGCGCGGATCAGCAGGCCCAGCAATTTCAAAATCTTATGTCTGCCATAGTGGTGCCCGATAATTTTGCAGTCAAACTGATAGAGGTCAACGAGTTCCTTCACCTGAAAGGCGTCCCGGGCGGTCAATACAATCTCGTAGCCCCGGGCTTTGAGCGCTTCGATAATGGGGGCAAAAAAGGGAACGTGTGGTGAGTTATCCAAGTCGATCCACACCCGGCGGCCCCGGGAACTCGAAGCTGTTACCCCCGGGTTGGAAGCCCGCTGGTTCCCTTCGACCGTACAAACTTCTGCTGACCGCATAGCCCTCCCCCGAACCAATAAGTTCCCATACACTTGGGGAAAAGCCTCATTCCGCTGGCAGAAAACCGTTTACCGGAGATACAGTGTCACACCATCGCCGTCACGATTTTGAGCCGATCACGGCCTGATCAGTTCCCCCTGGCGAATTTTGCGAAAGATCTCCCGAGCTGAAGCACCGCTGTTGGCCTCACGGTCCGTATTTTTGCCTTTGTCGACGGAATGAACCAACTTAAAGTGGCTCTCGCTCAGCAGCTTAGCCGGATAGGGCAACCCTTCCCACTCCAGGCACAGCGGGCCATTCGGCGCGGCGAAGTGCCCGAGCCGAAAACCAGCCGCCACCGCGGCCATGGAAAAATACACGTCCTCCATCAAGCGGCTGTGCCAGTCGTAGGGGACGTCGAGAGCACCGATGTCCCTCATTCCCTCCAAGCAGGCACGGGTCACGAAGTAGGCCCCACCAAAAACGTTATCCCCCCTTTTGTACCCTTGCCGCTCGGCGGCCTCCAGCAGCGGCGCCCACGACGGCGCCCGGCCCAGCCAAAGCCGCCACCAGCGTATTTCCCGGGTCATGCACCGCCGGTGGACGTCGTAGGAGCGGGGCCGGTCGTAATCGCATTCATATACGCCGAACAGGCCGACCGCGGGATGGTTGGAGGCATAATCCCGGGCGTCGCTCAAGACGCCGGAGTGAATCAGCAGCGCGTCCTGGTCTAGACGCAAAACTAGCTCGCACCGGGTTTGCTGGAGAACCCATCGAAACGCAGTGCAGAGGCTATGAACCAGCCGTAGGCGGCCCATATGCCGCGGATTGCGCAGAACATGCCAGTTGGGTTTCCGGGCCGCGGTCAGGGCCTCGAAGGCCCCATCCTGGGTACAATCGTCGATCAGAACGAGTTCGTGCGGCTCAGGGCAGTAATGCGCCACGCTCTCGATCGTGTCCAGGGCGGTTTCCTTGCCGGGTCCGATTGGGATCACTACCGCGGAGCTAAAATCGCTGCCCATAGCAACAGTCCCTCAAGAACATCTACTCATTGCGGCTTCCGGAAGATCGCATGAATCTCCGCGGATTTCCCCGCCCAGCCCGATATCTGCCGAAACGCTTCCAGCAGTGTGCTGCGAAATGCCTTCCGGACTATCTTGAACGGCAGCGAGGGCTCGGTCGCCGCCGCCAGGGGTTTCTTGTGTTTTCCGCACCGCTCCGCCACCGCGACCAGAACGTGGGTCAGACTGGGCTCGATATAGGAAGACGCCGGCGTGCAGATCCTGACTCTCGTAAATCCTGCCGCCGTCACCATAGCCTCCAGTGAGCGTTTGGAGAAATATGACAGATGGCGCGGCGCCTCCAGGGCATACCAATAGGCTCCGAACAGGCGCGCCTCCCACGCATCGATGTTCGGCACCGCGATATACAAAATCCCCTCCGGCTTCAACCATTCAAAAAACTTCAGCAGCACTTCCCGTGGCGCGTACACGTGCTCGAGCGAGTGCAATGATGTGATGGCATCAAAACTCTGGGGACCGAATTTCGCGTCCAGGATGTCCCCCGCAAAGACCCGGGCGCCGGTCAACTGTTCCGCCCGTTTGGCCATTTCAGGCGCCATCTCAATGCCGAATCGCTGCCACGCCCGTGCATCCAGGACCCCCAGAAACGCCCCTGAGCTGCAGCCTGCATCCAGAATCGCCCCGCCCTGTTTGTAACGGTATAGCAATTTCCGGTGGGGAGCCCAGCGTCGCGCCGCCGCCTTCTCGCCGCCCGTACTGATCGCGGTGTGATAAGACCCCGCATAGTGCCAGGCCATCTCTTCCGGCTCCGGCGGGTTCTTAACCCACGCGAACGAGCACTTGCGGCAACGCAGCAGTTGGTAAACCTCGAGCCGCCCGTTGTACAGGTCCCGGGCCTTGAGGAACTCGCGAGCCTCACCGCAACCACAGCAGGGACACGCTACGCCACGCCCCGCCCCAGTTTCCGCTATTACCGAGAATGCCATTTAGACCAACGCCTCTTTCGTTTCACACCGACTCTGAATCCGCAGCACAAGCGGGGAACGCCATGGCGGGAGGTCCCAACATTTGCCAGAACAGATTTCGGGCGGCAAGTTTCTCGTCACTGCTGATCGCCGCCAGCCAAAAAACCAACGAGATACACAGCCAGGCAAGCGAACAGAGCGACCACCTGAACCCTGCCATCATAGAAGGTGTCCAAGCTGCGAGCCTGCGCCGAAATCCTGGGCTTAGGCCGAACGCACACCTGAGCGCTTTGGCCGGGATCGAGTGAAAGTTCCTCCCGCAAGGCGCCGGAAGCTATCCGCCTTTAATAGCGCGTCTCAGCCGCTGCCGCACTCCCACTGGCATCGCAACGGAAGCGAGCCGAAGCAGCATTGGCAGACGCCTCGTCTGCAGAAAGCCCCGCCAATACGCGGCAGCCGATTGCCCGCGCCTGCCGGCCAGCAGGTGGCGAAGTCCAAGCTCCCGGCAGCACATCGCGATGCCGCGATTCACGGCCTCAGTGCCGGCCGGATCGTTCAGCAGAGCCGCCTTCTCCGCCAGGAAAAGGTCGAGCAGGAATTGCTTGTCCTGTTCGGCAAACTTCAAAAAAGTGGAATCCGCCCCCACGCGCTGCGTGACTAGGACTTCATCGATAAAACCGAAATCGCAGGATCGCGACATCCGCAGAAACAGCTCCCAGTCTTCGCCTGATCTCCAGGCCTCTTTGAAGAATCCCACCCGGTCGATCACCTCACGCCGAATTAGCATGGTGCTCGGTTTGGCGGGAACTTCCTCCAGCAGGCACAAATACATCTCCCGCGCGCTGATCAGGTGCTCATTATGCCGTGCCCGGTCCCGCAAAAGCCGGGGAAAGCAATTCATAACGGCGATCAGAGAGGGCACCACCTCGTGTCCCCCTATGAGCTCGGCATCGCAGAACACGGCCCCCGCATCCGGGTGGCGGGACAGAAAACTGGTCAGGCGCTGGAGCATCGCCGGTTTCCAGAGATCGTCAGAGTCGAGGAACGCCAGGACATTTCCTGACGCCGCCTGAATTCCACTGTTGGCGGCGGCGGCTACGCCACGATTCCTTTCATGACGGACATATTTCAGATTGCCAGCGCGCGAGCGACAGACCACCTCGGCGGTGTCATCGGTGGAGCCATCGTCCACCACGACGATTTCGAACGCCTGGCAGGTCTGACCGAGCGCACTGGCGAGAGCCTCGCCAAGGATGTACCCGCGGTTATAAGTTCTCAGGATCGCGGAGACTCTCAATGATTCCATGCCAGCAGCCATGCTCCAGGATGCCAAGGAAGAATTCGGCTCACAGTGAGGCTACCCCCTCGCTCAACTTCCAGGTCCGTTGCCACATTCCCTTTAGCGAAGCCTGCAGCTCCCGATCCAGCAGCAGCAGGGCCCCCAGGCCCGCGGCCGCACCAAGAGCCACCTCGGCGGCCAACTGAAGCACGGGCTTGACGGCATTGAGGAAGGCGAACGATCCAAGCAATCGCACGGCACACACCGCGCAGAAGGAGGCCGCCGCCGAGGGCCAAACCGACGCCAGAAAAGTCCGGAACGGGATCCGGCAAACCTTCAGCAGGATTGCCACAAACAAAGGCCCGGCCACCAGGAGGGCGGCGCCCAGCCGGGAAAGGGCTATGCCCAGCAACTGGCGGCTCACGGCGCTGTTCCGGACCAGCACGCCCGTAAGAACCAGGGCCGCGACTCCGGCGCCCACACGGATCCATTCCAGAATCGCCGCATCCCGCGGACGCCCCAGGGCTTGCAGCAGAGGCCCGGTAAAGAAGGTAAACACCATCACCATGCCGGCGACACACAGAATCGTCAGCACGCCGGACGCGGGCGCCCATTTGGCTCCGAGCGTCGCCATCAAGGGACGGCTTACGGCTGCCAAGCCGGCCAAGGCCGGAACCGTGACGGCGCCGCTAAGACGGATACAGTGCAAGACGCTTCTGCGCACCGCTTCACGATCATCCTGCAGCCGCGAAAACTCCGAGAAAGAAACCGACTGGATCGAGGCCATGGCCATGGTAATGACGCTATTCGTAATCCGCTCCCCCAAACGGTAAAGGCCGACCGCCACCGGGCCAAAAAGCACTCCCAACGCCACTGAACTGCCCTGTGCATCAGCGTAGGTCCCGAGCTGGCCGATGAAGTTGGGAATCGAAAAACCGATGAGATCTCTGAGATGCTTCCAGGAAAATTCAAGACGGGGGCGCCACGGGCTCAATCGCCACAACAGCGCCAGGGAAATAGCATCTTTGGCGAGCTGTTGCGCCACCAGCGCCCATACGCGAAACCCGGCAAAAGCCAGCCCCAGGCCAATCAGCCCGCTCGCAATGACCGAAGCATTTCCCCGGAGGGCAAGACTTCGAAAGTCCATATCTCTTCGCAAATGCGCCATCTGCACCATGGCCAGCGCTTCGATCAGGATGCAAGGCGAGAGAGCTGCAATCACGACACCCGCCCCGGGGGCATGATTGACCCGCGCCCACTGGCGTCCCAGCAGCAGGCTAAATGCGATCAATACCAGGCTGAGAAGGATGTCCATCCAAAACACGGCGTCCAAATGTTCCTGTTCCAGGTTTTTTCGCTGAATCAGGGCCGCACCCAAGCCCTGGTCGAGAAACAATTGCAGAAACCCGATGTAAGCCGCGGCAATTGACACCGTGCCAAAATCGCGAGGGCCAAGAATCGCCGCCAGAATGATAACAAAGAGAGCGGAAAACCCCTTATCGCCCCAGCTGCCGATATAGGCCCACTTCAACGCGTTTTGAAACGATCGCGCCATAGCGCTGGTTATGTTCCTCCTCGCATTTTGGCGTTATCGGACGGAGAGGGCGGGCTCAGCAACCTGCCGACAGGCCGGTCTGCCGGGAAACGGACGCCACTCCGGACATGACTCGTTCGCCGGCCATAATCATTTCAGAACCAAGCCAGGGATCCAGGAAGCGCAGACCCAGGGTGCTGGCCCGCTGCCGTCGTTCCGGCACCACATCGATAATCTCGTTCACCGCTATGCCGGCCTGGCGGCACCAACACCGCAACACGCCATGGGAGGTACGATGCACGCCGCTTTGCCGGTAATCGCGGAAAGAGCGCAGATTTCCACCGCCGCGAATCCTGGCCCGCAAAAACCACAAAGCCATGTTCGGCTCGACAATAACAACCTGCGACGGTCCGGAGAGTGCCCTTGCCAGGGTGGCCAGCACGGCCGCGGGATCCTCGACGAAACGCAGAGCATTCAGCAGCAACAGACAATCGAAACTCCGGCCCTCAAGCTGCTCCCGCAGGCCCGGCAAATCCCCCCACAGCAGCTCGCACTTCTCCTCCAATTCGCGGCCGGGAATGACGCGATCGAGGGGCACAGCCGTGACCCGCACGCCACGATCCGCCAGCCGCGCTTCCGTATCCCCGGTCCCGCAACCGTAAGAGAGCACTGTCCGCACGTTGCCGGGTATGAGAGAGAGTGCCTTCAGATGCGCCGGTTCCCGATAGTCCTTGGAAAATGCGCAATCCGGGAACCTCGTTTGCGTGGGGAAGAGCGGCTCCGGCCGCTCTCGAGTTTCCCCCAATGCCAATAAAACATCGAGTTCGCGGCGCAACTGTTCCTCGCCGGTGCCGAACCGGGTCCCAACATACTTATTCGGAAGATGATGCACCAAAAAGTCTTCCATCTTAGAAATACAGATCAACTTCCGAAACCCGCAGCGCGTATACGGATCGGTCGCCGCCGTGCAGGCCAAATCATACTTCCCGCTGTATGGCGGAACCAGGAAGCCGCCGGACGCAATCGCCCGTTGCAACTGCGCCCGGGTCAGTACGTAGCACGCCGAGTGCTCACAGGTGAAATAAGCGAATGTTTCCGAGCCCCGGATCTCGACCGACTGAGGGTCCCAGTGAAAATTCGCGTGCATTGCCGGAAAACTTCTTTGCCCGTCGGCATCGCATTCAAATTGAAAAACACCGGCAAGCTCATTGTCCTTTAAAATGGAAGAGGCCCAGAGAAAAGCGCGCAGGTTGCGCTCGGTGAGGAGCATGTCGTCTTCCGAGTAAATAAAGAGGTCGTAGTCACCGCTCCGCTCGGCCAATATCTTCTTGTGCGCAAACGGAAGCGACCACGGGTCCCTGGTGGGCAAGCCCACGATCAACTCGACGCCCGCGGGCACCGGTTTCTCAACATTGCTACACACTACGACATCGGCGGCGAACGACATCGACTGGTATTCTTGTACCAGCCGGGCCAGGTATTTGTCGTTCCCCACTCCGTAACTGGCGATCGCGACGAGTAACTTCATTGGGGTCGAATTATCCGCTGATGAAACCATAAGCCTCTCTGCGCTGCATGACCGCCCTTTAGTACCTTCTCGAGCCCCCCCGGAATCGCAGACTATTTCCCCACCCCGCTGCGGGAATGGCCGCACTCGTCTTTTCTTCGATCGTACCAGCTTCGCTCGCATCACCCTCGGTAGTATGGCCCCGCCGGCACGGTCGCTGTCACCTGAGCGAAGACTAGCCGGGAATTTCCTCAACGGCAGACCACCCTAATGTAACCTCCGCCAGTCGGATGGGAATGGGCTGCGCGCACGGCAGGCACTCCCCGGGTCAAGAAAGACCGCATTCTCCACCGCCGCTACCTGTTTTCGCGCAATGACGACAATGTTATAAGGCCTGCACGCTTCCACCAGCACTATCTGATAGCCCGCTCTGTCGATGAGAGCCACAGCCGTCGCGGTATCGAACACGTGATGATGTAACACCCGACAAAGATAGTTCTCCCAACAGCGCTGCGGGAACACTTCTGCGCGAACGGCAAAATAATCGTCTTTCGAAATATCGTGCAGAGCCAGCACCTCAGGAACATGGGTCACATCGTCCTCGCCAACATGGTTCTCATAGTCCCGGATCATATGAGAAAGGCTTGTAACCGGGCGACGCCAATCGAACGTCCGGTCCTTGTGTGGAAGCACCAGCAGCAGCAGCCCGTCCGTTTTCATCACCCGGTGCCATTCATGAAGCGCCCGAAACGGATTCGCAATATGTTCTAGGCAGTGGCTGGCAAGAACGCATTCGTAACTGGCGTCGTCCACCGCGCTCAATTCTGTGGCATCGCATATCAATTGTCTGCCCAGTGGCTTCAGTGGATGGTAGCTGTACTTTGACGCCCCCTCATCTACTTTGCCCGCGAAAATCGTCTCAGCGGAGAAAAGGCAGTTGTCCAGATTGCCTAGCACCCGATAAACGGGGACTAAGCCCTTATCGCCAAATAGAGGATAACTGGGGCCCCCGATCTCCAATCCGCGCCGGCCACGAAAGAGTTCTTGAACTGCGCGGAGATCCTTGATCCTTCTGGGGAAGCACTGGCGAAAACGCCTTACGAATTCGGGTCCCAGAAGCTCTCGCAAGAATCTTCGAGTTGCATCGCCAGCTACAAACAGTATTGGCATCCTGCCCTTTTCGCGCTCGCCGCGCGCGGCGAGCAACTTCGTTGGGCTCGAATTATCCGCTGATGAAACCATAAGCGTCTCTGTGTTGCATGACCGGCCTCTATTACCTTGCGCGAACCCCGCCCTGAACGGCAGACTACTTCCCCACCCCGCTGGCCTGCAAGCTGGCGCTGCCGCTGACGCAGCGCATGACGGCTTCCGCCACCCGCTTCTGCTGCTCGACCGTCAGGGTAGGAAACATCGGCAGGGAAACAACTTCGCGGGCGACTTTCTCGGCTACCGGGAAATCTCCCGTGGCGTAGTTCAGGCTGGTGTAAGCCTTCTGCAGGTGGAGCGGAATGGGATAATGAATTGCTGTCCCAATACCTTGAGCCGCTAAATCCTCCATCAATCCGTCGCGGTCAGCCACGCGGATGACATACAAGTGGAACACCGCCCGGGCCCATTCCGGAATATACGGCACAACCACCGCAGCGTTACCGTCCAGCAAATCCTGATAGCGCGCAGCCGCGGCTCGCCGGGCTGCATTCCAGTCTGCCAGATGCGCCAGCTTGACCTTGAGGAAGCCCGCTTGGATCGCGTCCAGGCGGCCGTTATAGCCTTCCAAATCGTGATAGTACTTCTTGGGTTGGCCGTGCTCGCGCAAGATGCCCGCAATGCGCGCCAATTCCTCGTCATTGGTCGTAATGGCGCCGGCTTCTCCGCACGCCCCCAGGTTCTTGCCCGGGTAAAAACTAAACGCCGCGGCGCGTCCCATCGAGCCCGCCTTGCACCAGCGGTTCTGCTTCTTCGAAAAGTATTCGGCGCCGTGGGCCTGGCAGGCGTCCTCGACTACCACCAAGCCGTATTGTTCCGCCAATTCCAGGATCGGGTCCATCTCCGCGGGCTGCCCGTAAAGATGCACGGGCACGACGGCGGCCACGCGTTTGCCGGTGCGCCGGGAGATGAGCCGGGCAGCAGCTCCTTTCCCTTCTCTGCGCTCAGGGTCGGGATGACAACCCTTTTCCAGAAACTCCTTGAGCTTTGCCGGAGACAGGTTATAGGTGCGCTCATCAATATCGACAAACTCCGGCGTGGCGCCGGCCTGCGAGATAGCCTCGGTGGTGGCAATGAACGTATTCGGAACGGTAACCACCGCGTCGCCGGCGCCGATGCCGGCCGCTATCAGCGCAAACCGCAACGCGTCGGTGCCGCTGCTCACGCCCACGCAATAACGGCTCTCGCAGAAGTGCGCAAAGGCGCGCTCAAAATCCTTCACCATCGGCCCGCCGATGAAGCCGGCGGCGCCCAGAGCTTGTCGCATGACTTGAAGCAATTCTGCTTCGAGTTCACGGTGCGGAGTAATCAAATCGAGGAATGGGATCTTTTGAGATGTCATCATTGATTCTTGAAATTAATCGCGGAATACACGGAAACCACAGAAGAAGCCCCTATACACGAGCGCCAAGAATCCTCTGTTTATCCCTGTCGTTGTCAATTCCGTGTCTTCCGTGCTTTCCGTGGTTAAACCGGGCGCAGCACGCGGGCGGGATTGCCCGCGACGATAGTATTGGCAGGGACATCCCTGGTCACGACGCTGCCGGCGCCCACGATCGCGTTTTCTCCTATGGTCACCTTGGCCAGAATGGTCGAACCCGAACCGATGGATGCGCCTTTCCGCACCATGGTTGGTTCCACCACCCAGTCTTTTTCGCTCTGCAAGCTTCCGCCGGCGGTGGTCGCCCGCGGATAGGAGTCGTTGATAAATGTCACCCCGTGCCCGATGAAGACGTTGTCCTCAATGGTAACGCCCTCGCAGATAAACGTGTGGCTGGAGACCTTGCACCGCCGCCCGATCTTTGCGTTTTTCTGGACTTCCACGAAGGCGCCGATCTTGGTTTCGTCGCCGATCTCGCATCCGTAAAGATTGATGAACTTCGCCAGCTTTACGTTTTCGCCTAACTTGACGTCCGGGGCGATGGCAAGAAACTCGCTCATAACTCCACCAGCCCTCCCCGGTTCTTCAGCGATGCTTCGGCCGCCTCCAGCATCTGCACCACCAGCAGACCGCTTAGGCCGTCGTTGATGGGAGTCTTGTCGTCAGTGATACATTCCACCAGATGCGCGAGCTCCAGCTTGAGGGCTTCCGTCGGTTCCACTTGCGGCGCCCACATATCGCCCGACCGGTAGCGGACCAGCAGCTCGTAAACCCCTTCCTGAGTGGTAATGTCCACGCCTTTGTCGTACACCCTGATCTTCTCGTCGGCGACCAGGTCGTTCCATACCAGCATCTTCTTTTCGCCGCCAATCAGCGTGGTGCGAATCTTGACCGGCGACAGCCAGTTCACGTTGATGTGCGCAATCACCTTATCCGGGAAATAAATGGTGAGGAAAGCGATGTTCTCGTGGCCGTTCAGGTGGCTTTGTCCGGTGGCTACCAGGGCCTCCGGCTTCGACTTCAGCAGGTAGTTCATGATGGAGAGATCATGCGGCGCCAGGTCCCAGATCACGTTCACGTCGTGCTGGAACAGCCCCAGGTTGACCCGGATCGAGTCGTAATAAAACAAGTCCCCCAGCACCCCATCGTCGATCAGGCGGCGAATCTTGCGCACCGCCCCGGTGAACAGGAAAGTATGGTCCACCATGATCTTGAGGTGCTTGCGTTCCGCCAGGTCGATCAATTCCCGGGCTTGGGCGGCGCTCGCCGTAAACGGCTTCTCCACAAATATGTGCTTGCCGCTCTGTAATGCGGCCTTACCCAGTTCATGATGCAGCCAAACCGGGGTCACCACCGCCACCACGTCTATCTGGGGTGAACGAATCAACTCGTACGGATCGGTGGTCGTGGGAACGCCGGGAGAATTCTTGCCGGCTCGCTTCAGCGCGTCGGGGCTTTTGTCGCAGATCATCGCCACCCGCACGCCTTCCAAAGCGTTGAAGTTCCTGACAATATTAGGTCCCCAGTAACCGTAACCGATAACGCCGACACAAAGCATAACGTTCTTGCTCCCCCGCCCCGTCCTCTCTCCAGACGGGTGGAAAATACTGCGTTTGTATCAGGCGCGAACCCGCCGCCCGGGCCGTGCTCTCAGCGTCTGAATACAGGTTGGCCTTATAAGCCCCCGCGTTTCCCACGCTGGCAACTTTTCAGAAAGTCCTAAACACTGAGGATTATACAGCCCGGTGGGAGTTTTGTTCACCCGCGCCTTTTCTGGAACGGGCCCCCAGCACTGGCGTTGTTCTAATAAGCGCCATCGCCGGAAAGCACGGCGAGAGGGGTTCGCATCAGGATTTCCAGATCCAGCAACAACGAAGACTGCTTCCCGTATTTCAGGTCCAGCCGCACCATGTCGTCGAAGGTCAGCCGGCTGCGGCCATTCACCTGCCACAGCCCGGTAATTCCGGGTTTGGCTTCAAACAGACGCCGGCGATGCCAAAGGTCGTAATTCACCACCTCGTAGGGAAGCGGCGGGCGCGGTCCTACCAGCGACATCGATCCCGTCAACACATTGAACAACTGCGGCAACTCATCCAGACTTGCCCTGCGCAACAACCGTCCCACCGCCGTCACCCGGGGATCGTTCGTGATCTTGAATACTTTCTTCCCCTTGGCATCCGCATTCTTCTTGCCGGTTCCGGCAATGAAGCTGGTTACATACTCCTGGTGGATCTTCGGGTCCGAGTTCACGTACATCGACCGGAATTTCAGAAAGGTGAACGTTCTCGCATATTGTCCCAACCGCTCCTGCCGGAAAAACACCGGTCCCCTCGAATTCAGCTTGATCGCCAGCGCAATCCCCAGAAGAATCGGCGACAGCAAAATCAGGGCCATCAAGCTGCCCACGATGTCAACCGCGCGCTTGACTCCGTGCGCCACCTTCCTTCGGTTGATGTGCTCTTTCAAATCGGGATACAAGGTCAGGTCGTTCGGTTCTCCCGGTTCTTCTCCATCCAACGGATATATATATATGGAGATGCGGATGTTTTCCGCCTGTTTCGGCGTTAGCCGTTGGCTGAGCACGGTACTGATCTTCTGCCGGAGCGTGCTCTCGGCCTTGGCGGGAGTTTCGCATATCTCCGTATACAGAACCCCCAATACCGCGCCGTCCTGGTACCAGCCGACTACATCGGTGTCGCGGGTATGCGCCAAAAGCGACGTCGCCAAGATTTCGCGCACGCTGCCGGCGCCATCCGTCCGCAACATTCCTCCTGCCTCCAGCAGCATCATCAGGAATGGCCGGCCGGAACGCTCGCTCCTTCGCCGCTCCAGCCGTAGCGCTCGAACAAACTCCTTTTCGGTGAGCAAGCTATCGTATCGCCGGTCAAGCTCGCTCTCTCTTCCGCCCAGCTTAGTAAAAAATGCGGGCTTCTCCTTAACAGCCTGCGAAAATCTTGGATGCATGTTTTGTCTTTCCCTGGAACCTGGGTAAATCTCTTGAGGATATAAATTCCTAACAACCCTACTCAATAATTTCGGCCTGTGGGTACCCATGGGCTGCTTGATGTCTCCTGTGCATTAAGCAATTTTGCATAAAGCTTCGCCCTCGTGAGTCCCGTTCGCGACCCGCCTACAAAATTTATGCTAAGCGCTCAGAGCCCTTAGCACACCAGTTATGATGCAGAACGTTGCACTTCGCTGACCATTAATTGATCGTTTTTTTTGATCGGCTGCTTCAGCGCGCCATATTCTCTGTATCAATAACTTCTTTATTTTCATACCATAACACAATTGTAAATAAATGTAAATACGAAACAGATTGCACCCTTGGAAAGGAATTCCTCTCCCCCCACTCGGATCTGGCGCACGCCCATTAGACCTAATTCATTGTTCTCAAAGCAGATACTAATCGTCTAGTCTTCCAAGACGGAACGAGCCTTGTATGGCAGCACTTTGCAACGATTTTCTGCTCCTGTACTCACAGTGCTATCCTCGCATGGGAGGCTCCATGGAATCGCATTCCCTGAGAAAATGTATCGTCCTTGTTCTGTTGGGATGTGCAATCTGGACAGCTTGCTCCCGCAACCCCGAGGCCGCCAAGCGGAAATTCTTTGCGCGTGGCCAGCGGTACATGGAGCAGGGCCGGTTTGAGGAAGCCCAGCTCCAGTTTCGTAACGCCTTGCAAATCGATTCTGGTTACGTTGACGCTTACTACCAACTAGCCCGAAGTTGCACCGCCCGCCGGCAATGGGCGGAGGCCATGCGCGCTTTAGCCGCCGTCACCAGCCTCGCTCCCCGCCGGGTCGACGCGCACCTTATGCTGGGTGAACTCTTTTTGGCAGGGGCAAGATACAGCGAGGCCCAGCAGCAAGCGGCGGCCGTATTGGAACTCGACAACCGCAATACCGAAGCCTATCGTTTGCTGGGCGGCGCCGACTTGGGCCTCCAGGATTACCCCCATGCCGAAGAGCAATTCCGCAAACTTATCGAATTGGCGCCGCAGGATGCCGCCGGTTACGTAAATCTGGCGGTCGTTGACATTCACCGCGGGCAAAACGACAGCGCCGCGCAGGAACTTCGGCAAGCGGTGGCCGTGGGCCCTCATGAGCCCCTGGCTTTTTCCGCTCTGGCCGGATTCTATCGCTCCCAGAAGCTGGCGCCCCAAGCCCAACAGGTGCTCCAGGACGGAATCCGGAACAACCCAAAGCAAGACACCCTCTACCTGGAGTTAGCTGACCTGTTGTACTCCCAAAATCGCCGCGACGAGGCTGCCGGCTGGTTGCAGGCTCTGCGCTCCCGGCAGGGAGACTCTCCCGCGCTGACCCGAGCGATAGCCGAGTTCTATGCCAAGCACAGCGATCGCGACCGCGCCTTGGCCGAATACCGCCACGGACTGGATGGCGATGCCCACAACCTCGACCTCAAGAACGGGTTGGTCGAGATGTACGTGGAATCGGGCCGGCTGGCCGAGGCAGAGTCCACAAACGCCGACGTTCTGCGCCAGAACCCCAAGAACCTTTCTGCCCGCGTCCATGATGCCCGCATTTTGCTGGCCCGGCAAAAACCAGAGCCGGCAATCGCGGAATTGCAGCAAGTGATCGCCGATGCGCCGGACAACGCTCCTGCCCACTACGCGCTGGGTACGGCCTTTTTGCAAAACGGCCAGCAGCAACAGGCCGCCACGGAACTGGAGACCGCAACCCGCCTCGCCCCGAGCTTGGCCGCCGCCTGGCAGAGCTTGGCGGCCTTGCACCTCGATCTGGGGAACCTGCAGTTGGCAAGCGAATTTGCCCAGCGTGTGGTCCAGCTTGCGCCCGGCGACCCTTCTGGTTATCTCCTGTCCGGCGGCGTCTTGCTGCGCCAAGGCAAGCCCCGTGATGCCCGGGAACAGTTTGGAATCGCTCAATCCCTGGCTCCCGCCGACGCGGAGATTTACGCCAAGATTGCCCAAACTTTTGCCGCCGAACACAACCGCGGAGATGCCGAAAAGGAGTATGAATCGGCCCTGAAGATCGACCCCCAATGCACCGAGGCGCTGGTGGGATTGGTGAGCCTTTATAGCGGAAGTCAACAGCCGGCCAAGGCGGAATCGCTGCTACGTCAGCATCTCGCCGCCTATCCCAGCGAGGCCGGCGCCCGCGTGCTGCTGGCGGGCCTCTATGAGCAGCAGCAGCGGTCCCAAGACGCCATCGCCGAGCTGCAGAACGCCCTGCGCGCCGCACCCAACTACCTTCCGGCTTTGTTGGAACTGGGCAAGATTTACGGCGATACGCATCAGCTTGATGCCGCCTTGCAGTGCTATCAGCAAGCCGTGCAAGTGCAGCCAAAATCGGCGTCCTTGCACGATCTGATCGGCAATCTGTACTTGCAAAAAGGGCAGCCGGATGCCGCTGGCACACAGTTCGAACAGGCCCTGGCCCTCAATCCTGATGACGCCGTGGCCGCCGGCAACTTGGCTTGGGCCTATGCCATACAGGCTACAAAACTGGACGAGGCCTTAAGCCTGGCACAGAGGGCAAAACAACTGGCCCCGAACCTCGTATCCCTTACCGATACGCTGGCCTGGGTGCATTACCAGCGCAAAAACTACTCGCTGGCGCTCCCTCTCCTGCGCGATTGTGTGCATCGCTCCCCCGGCAACGCGCTTTACCACTATCACCTGGGATTGGCCTTACTGGCTTCCGGCAACAAGTCAACGGCAAAAACGGAGCTGCAATCTGCCCTCCGCCTCAAGTTGGCCGGCGACGAGGCTCAGCGCGCTCACTCGGCTTTGCTTGAACTTAGATGAATGATCGCTGCGCCAAAGGGCGGGCCATGGCCCTACCGAATCCGGGCAAAAAATAAGGCCGAGTCCCAGCTCGGCCTTACTGACGAGGGTACAACTATAAAGCCTTCTTCTTTCGCATCACCCACAAGGGAATGAGGCCGAAACCCAATAGCGCCGCAATCCCCGGCTCGGAAACATTCGTAACCGTGACAAACCCGATCATCTCCTGCGGGTATGTGTCGGAACCGGGATTCCCTACTGGCGTATAAATGGCAAACTGGTTCCAATAGCTCGCGGGCAGGCTTGCGATGGCGATTCCTGCATTGGCTATCAAATTCTTTATCTCGGTCACCGTGAGCCCGGCTTCCTCTAATCCCGTCAACAAATCACTGTTGCTCGGATTAAACAAGTACCAAATTGCGTAGTTGTCGAGCACCGCGTTTGTCGGCGACGTGCCAATCTGGGCATACAGATAAGCCGCCTCTTCGTATAGCTTCGTACTGCCCGGCAGATTGAAGTACTCCGCGCTGGAAAGGTTGGTAAACGACGAAACCGTCGCTGTCCACGACTCTCCGAGGTAAACCTCGTGCGCGTAATCGTCGCAAATCATTGGCGTTAACGTGGATGATCCGTTCACCGACATGTAGTACGGGTAAACGTACACATTCCCGCCCACGTTCGGCCCTCCCACACTTCCAGGGCCAACGTTAACAATGGTCACCGTAGCCGTATCGGCCAGCGCAAACGTCGCCACCGCCAACACGGCCAGAATTATCAACAGCAGTCGCCTTTTCATCGGCTGCCACCCCTTTAAGGTCACACACCCCGAGTCTCAACACCAGCTATCAGCTTTTGCACTTAGGCTGCCAACGGGAGAAATAATATAAACATATGATAAAACATAACTTACGGACACCAGAGAGCCCTCTGGAAGTGCAACCTGTTTCACATTGGCAGGAAATTTCCCGGCATTGGAGCAAGCCGGCTGGTTACGCTTGTGCGGTTCCCATCCTAAACTGCTTGCTTGCAGTCTCGTCCAGCCGTGGCCCACCGAAGCCGGCCACTTGTGATGCCCTCGCCTTGGTTGCAGGATAGTCGCTTATCGGGGACAATGGACTGCTGTGCCGCGATCGGCCGGTCGTTGAGCACCAAAGCGCGCTAGGCGGCTCGCTTCTTAGGAAGTGCGCCAGGAGTCATCGGTGAAGGCATCATCTGGGGGAATACTGGTCACCGGCGGCGCCGGTTTCATTGGCTCGAATTTCGTCTTGCATAGCTTGGCGGCCCGGGGCTCGTCCGTGGTCAACGTCGATAAGCTTACTTACGCCGGCAACCTGCAGAATTTGCAGCCGGTTGAGGGTGATTCGCGCCATATTTTCGAGAAGCTTGACATCCTTGACGGCGAAGGGCTGCGCCGCGTCCTCCAACAGCGCCGGCCCTGGGCGGTAGTGCATTTTGCCGCGGAAAGCCACGTGGACCGCTCCATTCTCGGCCCCGGCGAATTTGTGCGCACCAACGTGCAGGGCACCTTCAATTTGCTGGAAGAAGTCCGGGAGTACTGGAACGGATTGCGCGGCGCCGAGAAAGATGCTTTCCGCTTCCTTCACGTTTCCACCGACGAAGTTTACGGTTCCCTCTCGCCTTCGGACCCGGCCTTCACGGAAACCACCCCTTATGCGCCGAACAGCCCGTACGCGGCGTCCAAGGCGGCTTCGGACCATTTTGTCCGCGCCTACCACCACACCTACGGTCTCCCGGTCCTGACCACGAACTGCTCGAACAACTACGGTCCGCGGCAGTTTCCGGAAAAGCTGATCCCCTTGGTTATCCTCCATGCGCTGGAAGGAAAGCCGCTGCCCATTTACGGCGATGGGCTTAATGTCCGCGACTGGCTGTATGTGCTGGATCATTGCGCGGCCATTCTTTGCGTGCTCGAGCGCGGCGTGCCGGGCGAGACTTACAATATCGGCGGGAGGCAGGAGAAGACGAATCTGGAGGTGGTGCATACCATTTGCGCCATCCTCGACGAAATGCGGCCGCGGCCGGCGGGGCCCTATGCTTCGCTCGTCACCTTCGTCAAGGACCGCCCCGGTCATGACCGGCGGTACGCGATGGATGCCCGGAAGATCGAAGCGGCCTTGGGCTGGGTCCCGAAAGAGACTTTTGAGAGCGGCATTCGCAAGACGATTGCTTGGTATCTGGACAACATGAATTGGGTGCGGAGCGTCACCTCGGGAGCGTACCGGGAATGGGTCAAGACCCAGTACACTTCCATCTGACCCTTCCCCTGCGAGTTGGATATGGCAAAAGCGCGTAAGGGCATCATCCTGGCCGGAGGCACGGGTTCCCGTCTGTTTCCCCTCACCTTGGGAGTCTCCAAGCAACTTCTGCCCGTCTATGACAAGCCCATGATCTACTACCCCCTCAGCGTGCTGATGTTGGCGGGCATGCGCGAGGTGTTGATCATCTCTACCCCGCAGGACACGCCGCGCTTCGAACAATTGTTGGGCAGCGGCGCCCAGTGGGGTATGCGGTTTTCGTATGCGGTGCAGCCCTCGCCCGAGGGCTTGGCGCAAGCGTTTCTCATCGGCAAAGACTTCCTGGGCGGCGCTCCCAGCGCCTTGGTCCTCGGCGACAACATCTTTTACGGCCATGACCTCTGGACGAAACTCAAGAGTGCGGCGGAGCGTGCCTCGGGCGCCACCGTTTTTGCCTATGTCGTGCGCGATCCCGAGCGTTATGGCGTGGTCGAACTGGACGCCCAGGGCAAAGCTCTCAGTCTTGAAGAAAAACCCAAGCAACCGAAATCCCGGTATGCCGTTACCGGTCTCTACTTTTACGATGAACGGGTCGTCGAGGTGGCCTCGGCCATCAAGCCCTCGGGGCGCGGCGAACTGGAAATCACCGACGTGAACCGCTGGTACATGGAGCGGCGCGAACTCTGCGTGGAAATCATGGGGCGGGGCTATGCCTGGCTCGATACGGGCACCCATGAGTCGCTGCTCGACGCCGGCGCCTTCATTCGCACCATCGAAGACCGCCAGGGACTCAAAGTCGCCTGTCCGGAGGAAATCGCTTATCGTTCCGGCTTCATCACCGCCGGGCAGTTGGAGCAGTTGGCCCGGCCGATGATCAAGAATGGTTACGGCCAGTATCTGCTCCAGCTCTTACAGTCGCCGGTGCTATGAACCGGCAGGATGCGGACAGGCGAATGAACGCGCGGCCAACTTCATTGCCGGAAGTGCTGATTCTCGAGCCTCAGGTTTTCGGCGACGCCCGCGGTTTCTTCTTCGAGAGCTTCAACGAGCGGGAAATGACCGCCCTGGGGATAACCTCGCGCTTCGTGCAAGACAATCACTCCCGTTCCGCCCGCGGGGTTCTGCGCGGACTGCACTACCAGATCAGCCACCCTCAGGGAAAACTCGTGCGCGTGGTGGCCGGCGAAATTTTCGACGTGGCCGTGGATATTCGCAAGAGTTCGCCCTATTTTGGCCGCTGGTTTGGCGCATCTCTCTCGGCGGACAACAAGCGGATGTTGTGGGTGCCGCCGGGGTTCGCGCACGGATTTCTGGTTTGCTCCGGGAGCGCCGAGGTGCTGTACAAAGCCAGCGATTTTTACTCGCCCGAGCATGAACGCTCGATCATTTGGAACGACCCGGAGATCGGCATCGCCTGGCCGCTGGCCGGGCCTCCTGTCCTCTCCGCCAAAGATCAGGCCGGCGTTCCGCTCCGTCAGGCTGAGACTTACGCATGATTATGGATTCCCGGAAAATTCTCATTATTGGGCACCAGGGCCAGGTGGGCTGGGAACTGCGGCGCACCCTCGCCTCTCTCGGTGCGGTCGCCGCCGTCGATCAGCCGGATATTGAACTGGCCGGCGCCGATTCCATCCGCCGCGTCATTCGCGGGCACCAGCCCCAGCTCATCGTCAACGCCGCCGCCTACACCGCGGTTGACCAGGCGGAAGATGAACCGGAGTTGGCTATGCAGATCAACGGCATCGCACCCGCGGTTATGGCGGAAGAAGCCAAGCGCCTGGGAGCGGCTTTGGTCTCCTATTCCACGGATTACGTCTTCGACGGCGCCAAAGCAGACGGCTACGGCGAAGATGACGCGCCCCATCCCCTCAACGTCTACGGACGCTCCAAGCTCGCCGGGGACCAAGGCATCGCCGCGGCGGGAGGCGGTTACCTGATTTTTCGCACCTCGTGGGTGTACGGTTCGCGGGGCAGGAATTTTCTTCTGACCATGCTCAAACTGGGCGCGGAGCGCGCTGAGCTCAAAGTGGTCGACGATCAGATCGGCGCCCCCACCTGGAGCCGCACCATTGCCGAAATCACCGCGCAAGTAGTGGCCTTGCTCCTCTCGCCCGCCGGCCTCAGCCGGGTACGGCCTTCCCTGGCGGAGACCTTCGCCGAGCGCGGTGGCCTCTATAATTTGACCTCGGCGGGCAGTACCTCCTGGTACGGTTTTGCCCAGCGCATCCTTTCCCGCCGCGCCTCGCGCGCCGGCGGAAAGTGCGCCAAGCTCTTACCCATTCCCTCCAGCCATTATGCGGTCAAGGCCCGGCGGCCCGCCAATTCCGTGCTTAATAATCGTAAACTGAATGAAACCTTCGGCCTTCGCCCGCCGGCCTGGGAACACTCTCTCGAACTTGTCATGGACGAAGTGGAATTACGCGGGTAGGCCGCCTGGCCCCCTGATCTCTGTCTTTCAAACGCTGGGAGGCGCCAGTCCGCTCGCAGTATCCGCCCGGTGCTCCGGCCAGGGACAAGCGCCAGGGATCTCCAAAAGGCGGGCGCAGACGCGGTTTCTGCCGCTGTTCTTCGCCCGGTAGAGTTCGGCATCCGCGGCCTCGATCACCATCGCTTCCTGTGCCCGGACGCAGTGGTGTACCCCGGCGACGCCGATGCTGACCGACGTGCTGATGGAGTTGCCGTCAATCTGTACCGGGGAGGTGCTCACCAGCTCACAAATGCGCTGGCCCAGGTCAGCCGCATCCGGCGTTCTGCATCCCGGAGCGACGATCAGGAATTCTTCCCCGCCGTAACGGGCAATCACGTCGTAAACGCGGACGGAATAGCGCAACAAATTGGCGACGTGGCGCAATACCACGTCTCCGGTGCGATGCCCGTATTGGTCGTTGATCTTCTTGAAATGATCGATGTCGGCCATCAACACGGCAATGGCGCTGCCATCCCGCTCGGAGCGCGCCAGTTCTGCGGACAGCCGTTCCAGGGCCGCCGCCCGGTTCGATAATCCCGTCAGCACATCGTGGCTTGCCCGGTACTCCGCCGATGCCAAAGCGGCCAGCAGTTGTTCCTGGAGTGAGACGATGCGCTTGCCGATTTCCAGCCGCGCCCGCAGCTCGGCGGCAAAGATGGGCTTGACTACATAGTCGTCGGCCCCGGCGTCGAGTCCCGCGAGGATGTCTTCCTTTTCGCCTCGGGCGGTGGCCATAATCAGATAGGTATACTTGTCGCGCGGAACCGCGCGCACCTGCCGGCACACTTCCAACCCGCTGCATCCCGGCATGCCCCAGTCAACGATGGCTATTCCCGGCGCCGCGTCCGACTGCAATATGGACAGGGCCTCGTCCCCGTCCTGCGCGGCCACAGCCTGGTACCCCCACGGTTCCAAAAGCTTAACCAGCAACTTGACGGTAACCGGATCGTCATCTGCAACTAATACGTTCATGGTGTTTCCCTTCGCCGGAGCATGCTCTAGCGGTAGCCGTCACCATCGGCTCTACCCACCTCTTATATCGGCGATACCGCGATTTGGGTTTAGCGCGAAATTCTTGCCTCACATTAGCGGCTGAGGGTGTCCGATGTGACCTGCGTCACATCCTGCCCGGACACGGCTCCGCTGCGGTGCAACCACAAGTAGCTGGTAGCTAGGGCTAGGGCCCGGATTATTCATGAACACGCGGCAAATGCGCGAGATTTGGTGGAAGCACCGTGCCCCTAAGGTGCAACCACCAGGCCCCGGGCATCATCATCCCCTTGGGGGATGCGCGTCATGGACCGCGTAATCGATCATTTGCGCCACGAACATCAAACCATTCTCACGGCCGTCGACAAGGCGGAGGCCATGGCCGACTCCGGCGCGCTGGGCGCCACTGTTTCCCCCGCCTCCCTCCAGGCTCTCCGGGATTTCTTTACGCTCTATGTGCACGGCCTGCACCAGCGCAAGGAAGATTCGACGCTCTTCCCCTGGCTGCGCCTGAAAGGGGTGTACGAAGGCGCCGGCTGCGTCGGACTGTTGGCCGCCGAGCACGTTGACGTGGCCAAGGCTTTTCCCGAAGACCTGAGTGGCGCGGCCTGGCCGGCCGCCCTCCAGACCTACTGCTCGCTGCTGCGCAATCACATCCGGCGGGAAGATGACGTGATCTTTCCCCTTGTCCTCAGGCTGGGCACGCCCCAGGACGCCAAAGAATTGTTGCGGGAGTTCGGCGCCATCGACGCTTCCGCCACGCGCGCCGGCCTGGAAGACGTGCTGCGCGCCGTCGATGCCCTCGCCTACGCCAGGTAAGGGGCTTAGGGGGGCGGCGGCAGTAGCTAGGGTAGGGGCTAGGGGCGGACGGCCCGGAGCGGAGGCGTGGGTTCGCTCGGCGATTCGGAAGGATTGTGCGTCGTTCGCCGTCTGGTGGCGCGGGCCCTCGGGCGCGGCCGTCATGCGAAGATGATGGCGGTCAGGATTTGTCTCAATTTACCTCCAGCTTCCCAGCCCGGAAGAATAGCGATTCATGTAGACTGCACGCGAGGGGGCCGGGCGGGTTCCATGACGATTACCGTCTCCAAAGAGGACTACCTGAAGGCGATCGCCGAGGCGGAAGGCGAGGACGATAGCGTGATCTCTGCCACGCTTGCGCAATGGCTGGGGGTCACCAGACCGGCCGTGACGGCGGCCTTGAAGCGTCTCAAGAAGGACGGCATGGTCACGGTTGCGGGCGGCGGCCGGGTTCGGCTCACCTCGCAAGGGCGTCAAATTGCCGAACAGATCATCCTTCGTCACCATCTGATCGAGCGCATGCTGTCCGAGATCTTCGGCATGCCCTGGTATGAGGTTCACGAGGAAGCGGAACGCCTGGAACACGCGGTATCGCCTGCCTTTGAAAAGAAACTGGCCGAGAAATTGGGCAACAACGACATTTGTCCGCACGGGAACAGCTTGGCCCTGAGGAGCCCGGCGGAACGCCGGAAGCGGGGCTGGCGTCTGCTTTCGGAAGCCGAAGAAGGCGGGCAGTACCGGGTCGCCAGCGTGTACGAGCGTGACCGCAGATTGTTGGATTTCTTCGAGGGTGAAGGAATTCGTCCCGGCACGCACTTAACGGTCAAGACACGCAACTACGACGGCACCCTTTCCCTCCTGGCTGAGGGAAGGAATAAGGTTCGGCTGGGCGCTCCTGCAGCCGGGAAGATCTGGATTCTTACAGCGAAAGAATCGGCAACCGATTAATTATGGTTAATATCAAATTGTTTACTGCTGTTATTTGCGCGGGCGCGGTTTCAGCGCCGCCCGCCAAGTTCGGCGGGGCAAACCACGCGCTCACCGCAGCGCCGGAGTTGGACGATGCTCTCCCGTGTATTTGGCCCCTCTTGCCATAGCTCTGCATTGCGATGGCGCATGGTTGCTCTTGCCGCAGTCATCGCCGCCATGCTGGCGCCGGCAAAGGTCTTTGCTCAGGGCGAGACCACGAGCGCCATCGTTGGCCAAGTGAGCGACCCCGGCAACGCGGTGATACCCGGAGCGACGGTAACGGTCACCAGCCGCGACACCGGCCTGGCACGAAGCGCTACCACGGATGGGGCGGGCCGTTTCGACTTCCCGCAGCTCAAGCCCGGGGTATATTCGGTCAAGGCGGAGGCGCAAGGGTTTGAGGCGCAACAGAACGACGAGGTCATCTCCGGCCTGGGGCAAAAGCAAACCGTCAATTTCGTCCTCAAAGTCGCGCAATCGAGTCAGAGCGTGGAGGTAAGCAGCGAAGCTCCCCTGATCAATCCCGCCGACGCCAACACCTCGACCACATTGAGCGCACGCGCCCTGGCGGACTTGCCCAATCCAGGCGGCGATCTGACCTATCCTATGCAGTTTGCCCCCGGCGCACTTATCAACACGGCAGGCAGCAGCAACGATTTCGTCGGGGGGACGAATGGATACGGGAACGCCGAGTTTAACGGGCTTCCCGCCACTTCGAACGGGTACATCGTTGATGGCTTGGAAAGCAATGATCCCCTTACCAACCTGAACAGCGGGCTCTCGACCAATCTGGTTCTGGGCATGAACTCCATTGCCGAAGTCACCGTGAACAGCCTTTCTTATTCGGTAGACCAAGGCCGGTACGGCGCCTCCCAGGTCAACTACGTCACCAAGTCGGGCACCGACCAGTTTCACGGGAATCTTTACGAACTGTGGAGCGGTTCGGTTCTGGACGCCACCGACTATTTTCTGAATGCGGCCTCCGGCACGCCCAAGCCGCGCTCTAACGTGAACCACTTTGGCGGCAGCCTGGGCGGCCCCCTTCTCCACGACAAGCTGTTTTTCTTTTTCGACAGCGAGTGGATGCGGATCGCTCTGCCCATTTTTTCCACGGTGACGGTCCCCAGCACGGCCTTCCAGCAGTACGTGCTGCAACAACTCCCCCTGGGCGGGACCGACTCTGTCACCGGATCCAGGTATGCACCCTCGCCGCAGTCCGTCCCCTTTTATCACAAGATGTTTGCCCTCTATGGGAATACCGGGGGCACGCCGCTGCCGGTCCTGGGATGTCCCTTCAATTCCGATGGAACCGCGGCGGCCGGCAGCCCTCCGAACGGCAATGGCTGCGCCAACCGGCAAGGCGTTTCGCATTCCAGCGGCGATCACGAACAGGTGCAGACGGCCCGCATCGATTACAACCTCAACGCCGACAACATCACGTGGTTCCGTTTTCAAGCCGACACCGGCTTGCAAGCGGCCTGGACGGATCCCATTAACCCGCTGTTCAACTCTCTTTCTCCGCAGCCGCTGTATTCCTTTGCGGCAGGCTACACCCACATCATTTCGCAGAACCTGGTGAACTATTTCAATCCCGCGTTCTCCTGGTACTCCAGCCTCTTTGGGCCGGCCAATCTTCAGCAGACGCTTTCCGCATTCCCCATCGTATTGCAGGGCAGCGGGGCAAATGCGCCTTTCACCACGCTGGGCGGTCTCGACAACACCTGGGTGCAGGGCCGGCGGGCTACGCGCTTCTTCATCAACGACGACCTCGCCTGGAGCCGGGGCGCCCACGACCTGCGCTTTGGGACAAATACCCGCATTTTCCGCCTCAACGACTACGACTTCGGCGAGGGCACTGTGCCCCTGGTCACGTACACGACCTTGCCGCAGTTCATTTACGGGGTGGCTTCCACGGCGAGCACAACCTTTCCGCTCGCTGCCAACGAACCCTTCAACTTCCTCAATCTCGACCTGTACGCCCAGGACACTTGGAGAGTGACGCCGAAGCTTACCTGGACCATCGGAGTACGGGGCACGTTCAACTCCAACCCTTTGAATCCGCATCAGCAGATTGCGCGCCTCACCGGTGCCTTCGATTCCATTTCTCACGACGTTAACCAGCCGCTCAATGCCGTTATCCAGACGGGCCTCGGCAACCTGTTCTCCTCCACCCCGGCCGCGATTCTTCAGCCTCGAACGGCAATCGCCTGGCAGTTTTCGCCGGGGACTTTGCTCCGCGCCGGCTTTGGCGTTTTCAGCGACGTCATGCCGGGCAGCATCGCCGACGTGATCGGCGAAAATCCCCCGTACGTGCGGACGTTCCAGGGTGGACTCCTGGGAACGGCCGGGGGCGCCGCGATCGCCCCCGGAGTGCCCAACAGCGCCGTGGATGCGGCCATCGCCGCTAATCAGAACTTCGGGACCGGTTTCTCCGCAGGCCAGCTTTCGTGCGCTTCTCCAGCGGCCAGCGCGGCGAACTGCCTTCCCCCGGTGGCTATCGCCGCCGTGCCCAATGGCGAGCTCCACGCGCCGTACTTCCTGCAATGGAGCTTCGGCATGGAGCATCAGGTTGGAGCAACGGCCAACGTCAAGGCGCAATACGTCGGCACCCGCGCGCTCAATCAGCCTTATCTGACGCAGGTCAACGGATACCAAACCGTCTGCCCGGGGTGCTTTGCGCCATTCCCTTACGGACAACCGGCCGATCCCAGGTTTGCCGCGGTGACGCAATTCTCCACCGGAGCCGGCAGCGGCTATAACGGGCTGCAACTGACCGCTATGAAACGCGTGGGGCACGGCTTGCAAGGGCAAATCAACTACACTTGGAGCCACTGCATAGACGAGGTCTCGAATGGCGGCTTCCTGCCATTCTCCGCCGGTGGGATTCTCGCCCCGCTGCCCGGGGACCTGCAGCGTGATCGCGGCCCCTGCGATTACGACATCCGGCACAATCTGGACGGCCAGTACGTGTACCAACTGCCTGTGAAGACGCAGAGCCGCCGGCTCGGGCCTGTCGTCAACGGCTGGCAAATCTCGGGCACGCTGTTCTGGCACAGCGGGGTTCCGTTCTCCGTCCTGAGCACGCCGTACTCGGCAAACGGAAACGGCATCGTGCAAGGCAGCGGCCCTCAGTTCGCGAGTCTGGTGCCGGGAGTTGATCCCTATTGCCGGAACTGCAATATTCCCGGAGTCACCCAGCCCGGAACCATTCAATGGCTGAACCCGAATGCTTTTGTGTCGGCCGTAGATCCCAGCACCGGGGCCTGTTTCGGTGGAGACACTCCGGCGAATTGCCAGTTCGGCAGTACCGGCAGAAATGAATTTCGGGGACCCGGCTTCTTCTGGAGCGATTTCTATCTGACGAAGTGGTTTCGGGTCAAGGAACACACCAGACTTCGCGTGGAGGCGCAGTTCTTCAATCTGTTCAACCACCCGAATTTTGGTCTGCCCAGTGTCGTTTATGCGGGCATTCCCGGAAAACCTTCCACGCAGACAGGCTTTGGAGCGCTAACTTATACCACCTCGCCGCCTACCGGACTCTTAGGGGTGGGATTGGGCGGCGACAGCAGTCCGCGCATGGTGGCATTCCAGGCAAGGCTTGAGTTTTAAGAATACAGGGAGGGGATGATCATGCAGCGAAGGTTGACACAGCTTGTCCTGCTGGTTCTGATCGCCGCTTCGGGGGGGGTGCTGGCGGGCAAAGGCCCGGTTCAAGACGGGGCCGTTGCGGCATCCCCGGTGCAAGTGAAAAAGATTCCTGCGCCGTACACGGCGCCCTCCTCTGGCAGAGCCATGTACCTTGCCTATTGCGCTTCCTGCCACGGTAAAGACGGTAAGGGCGATGGTCCCGCCGCGTCCGCCATGAAATCCTTCCCTGGCGACCTGACGGAACTGGCGGCGCGGAACCGGGGGACATTTCCTGAAAGTCATGTAATCCAAATTATCCAAGGCGACTCCAACAGTTTGAGCCACGGCTCGAAGGACATGCCGGTCTGGGGACCGGTTTTCCGGGCGATGGGAACGCAGGGCGGCAGCATGGTCCAATTGCGTATTCGAAATCTGACGAGGTACATTGCCTCCGTCCAGCGGAAGTAGCACGGCCCGCCGCCGGGCGATTCTAAGTCCGCTTGATGATGAACACCGTCTTATCATCAACGCGGTCGGCTTCGCCGGAGTTTCGCAGGGCGCGGTCGGTTTCGAGCGCGTAGCCGAGAATGGCCTTGCAGATATCCTTGGCCGGCCGCTCCTTACGCTCTTTGATAATGCTTTCTATCTGGCGCCGCTCTTGCTCGTCGCTTCCGTCGTAAACGCCGTCGGTGTAGAGAAAGAGGATGTCGCCCTGCCCCATGAGCGTTACGTCCTTCAAATCCGACGATGCCATTTGCTTTCTCCGCGAGGTCATGGAGACGTATTTGCTCCGGTCGGGGTGGTCTTGGGGAATGCTCAACCCGAGGGCGAGGAACTGCACCAGCCGGTCCGGGTCAACTTCAACGAACCTGTCGAAGGCGGCGGAAAAGATAAGCGGAGGGAGGTGGCCGAAGTTAACGAACCGGAAATGGCCGTTCGGCCTGATTTCGCCATAGAGCATGGTGGCGATTTCCCGTGACTGGTCGGCGGCGCTGCGGCCCAGCGCGTTCCGGGCGGTCACCGATAGCGCGAGCCTCAGATTCAGGTTTTCGAAAAACTCGCCGGTGGTCTTTCCATGGCGGTCAAGCTCCGCCATCATCAGGGCCTGGAAGGTGTCGTGGACGGTGGAGGCAATCTTGGCGGCAATGACGCCGTGCCCCTGGGCGTCCACCAGCAGGACGCCCGCGGTCGTGTGCAGCTCCTGTAGATTCTCGGCAATTTCCAACTGCTCCGAGCTTCTGGCCTTCCGGTACTGCTCGTAGTCTTCCGGCGTATAGCATTCTTTCGAGCGCATCCATTCAATGTGGGCCTCAACCTCGTTGCGCGGATCGGCCGCCGGCGGGCCGGGTTGAAGGTATTCACGGGCCAGGCGATGGGCGCGCTCGATGCGGGCGTCGATGTTGTAGCGCTGCGCGAAATTGATGTATTCAAACAGATCGCCGCCCACGCTTTCGGCAGGTATCGAGTCGCCATACATCTCGATGCCCTCGAGATGCGGGATGGCGCCCTCGACGGGCTTGAGCCGTTTGCGGAGATACTCGTCAATGCTCGGAGGCAGATTCGCCGTGGTCATGGATTCATAGCCTGCTAATAGCCTGCAAACCGCAATCGTCCGGTCCAGAATACCTCACCACGCAGGCTTCGACCAATTTTGCATGATCGGACAGCGGTGGGAAGCGTGCCGCTGCGATCTACAGCTTAGCCCGCACGGCCAAGCAGAACGGCCTGGGGCCGGAGACCTATCTGCGCGGAGTGCCGGTGTGTCTCGCCGACCATCTGATCAACCGCATCGCCGGGCTACCGCCCTGGAACCAGGCCGAAGAAACAGCCTCCGCCGGGTGGCTCCGTGCAGCCGGAACCAGACCCTTGCGAATAGCCCAAACCTGCCACGTCCGGACGCTTACCGCTGGACCGGCGCCTTGGCTGAACATTCGGAACCACACCCGTAGCCAGGGTGACCGCGAAGAGTTATCCGAACGGGAGTGCAGGAAAGATCCCGATTTCCACAGCTGGGATCCTTGCGTGATGGCGTTGGTTGAAGCGATTGGGCGGTCCTTCCTTTCCTTTCTAGTTGGTGCACCCTAGAGCGTTCCGGAACGCAGGATGGATGCAGTATGCGAATGTCTTTAGGCCAGCACTCATGCGCTTAGGGTCGTGTTCGTACTGGTAAGAATACCTCTCCTCGTCCTCGCTGATATAGAGTCCCAATACGCCGAACCACAGTAGCAAGTCGATCACTTTGGATGCCTCATCAGCGGGAATGCTTAGCTCGGCCAGCTTGGATTCGGCTTCCACCCGGGAAAGCACCGCTCGTGTTCCGATGAATGCATAGGGCACATTGTCGTACTCTGGTTTCACATCTTTCATCTCTAGAGTAATATCGACCAGGGCGTCCGCGGAATACGCCCGTTCCGCGTCAAGAATATCCTGCTCTGTAACCTTCTCGTGCCTGCGGTTAATTGCCATGTTTATGCACTCTCTCACGAACCTTAGGACCTCACGGGGACGCATCAATGTGCGGTTCAGAATAAACTGAAACGAGTCTTCGCCTCTCACGTGCGGAGTGAAAAACTTCGCCCATATGTCCTCGAAAGACAACGTAAGCCCTGTGCTTTGCCCTATCCGGCGGCCAATGATGTCTTTGAGCAAATCCGGATCATTCCAGTCCAGCATTGCAGCAGTCTCCTTGCCGCGTTCAGCCGGCTCCAGGATGAGGTGCTGGTATATGTCGTTCCGAATAAATACCACCGAAAATAGATCTATGTCTCTCGTTTCGAATTGGCGCTGTAATTTACGAGTAGCTTCGAGGAGGGCGCGCAGCAAGAGAATGTCTTCTGAACGCACCGACTGGACTGGCCAGCCCTTGTCGAGGTTGTCAAAGAGCAGCCACACTTCCCTTCGAGTAATGCTGAGGTAGTCTGTAACTGCGTCATTCAGCTCCCTTAGCGGCTTCGCGTGGATTAGCTGGGTGATCTGAGCTGTGGTTTGCAAAGAAGAGAAGGCGGACTCGCTTTCCGCTATACGGTTCACTAACCGCAGCAATCGCTCGGAAAAATCAGCTTGTTCAACTTCCTGTTCTTCCCCGTACAACTCCCCAATCCTCTCGAATGCAGCCTTGGATCGATAGTCCCGATAGGGCAGCGTTCCTTCGTGGTTAAGTATTTGATGCGCAAGCTCCATGACCAAAAGGTAGTTCCAAAATGCAGTAAGGACATGCTGCTGAACGCCCGCTGGCAGCTTGGCGAGAACGGCCTCCCGGAGCTTTGTAAACTGATGACCTTCTGGTTTCAAATCCAGCACAAGATGCGATTTCATTGGTCGGAAAGTGGAACGTAAGCCGTAAAACAGAGCGGTTTTGCCGGAACCCTTCCTGCCGACGACGAGCCGTGCATGGCCTCGCTTAGCCTGTTGATACTCGGCCGTTGGCACGAAGTAGCTATCCAAGGAGCGAATCTCGTTCTCTGCCGCGAGATCGCCTAAGTCTATTTGTTCCAAAGGCGTCAGCTTAAGGGCTGTCGGCACAAACCGAGTTGTTTGAATTTCCTCAATGACCTGGCCCAAGACAGGAATCACAAGTTCGGGGACCTGCGAGGGACGTGAGTAATTGACTATGATGTCTCGAAAATCTATGGCGCGTAGAGTGTGACCCTGTTGAACCATCAGGACGTGTTTCTGTGCGGCCATGCCCAGGCCGGCGAGAAAGGCACAGCGTGCGTTGTGAACGTCGGCTCCCCGGAAATCTGGTGCAAGCAGGTGAAGGAGAATGGCTCGGGAAGACAATACTTGCTTGTACGCTTCGTGCAGGGAAATGCGTCCAACTTCTCTCGTATCGAAGGCTCGGAATCTCAACCTCGATTTCTTGATGACCGACATGAGCTTGATCATGCCGTCGCTCTCAACAGGACTTTTGACAACATACAAGGGTTGCTCTACGTTCAACGGTGGGGGAGTCAAGGCGAGTGGGGAAGGCAATTGGCGGGTTAAGACGCCATCCCTCAGTTCAATAGAATTCTTGTAGTCGAAGTACCCGAAGGTGTCGAGAAGCCCAAGTTCTTCGAAGTCCTTTGCATCCCGCACGTATGAGGTATCGCGGATCGGCAATACGGGCACTCCCAGGCCCAATGCATAGCCGATCTCGAATAGGAGATTGAAATTCAAGGTCGATACGTCCGCTACTACCAGGTTGGTGTAACGCATGGCCTTGCAGATTTCGCAAAAGACAATCTGTCCTGGAACCTCAAGGCTTTTCCAGGTGATCCAGCGCTTATCCCCCGCCAGACGAGACAACTGCACAACAGCATCCTCTACAATGGCGCCCACGTGTTCGGGATCGGTTGGAAAGAGAAACAGGGATGTGGATGAAGTTGCTGCTGCGTAGTCCTGATCACAAGCCTCGATTACATATTGGCAGAATTGCGGTGGCACGGTAGCCGCCTTAATCAAAGGTATTTGATTGTCCTCAGCCATAGGTGACCTGCCCGGGTTCTTGTACCAGCCCGTGTGCTAGTGTAACGCCTCTTGTGCCATTTGTCCGCAGTCGCCGCCGGAGGTCGACACGCCGGCGAGGAATGCGGACGCCGCATCATTCCCAAAATGGGAAAAT
>Ga0326728_10006050_pt1 | contig 33121 bp, 16 predicted proteins | sample MB3enrmetagenome_FD_207602 | JGI IMG/M metagenome (GOLD analysis project Ga0326728, IMG submission 207602) | Lab enriched peat soil microbial communities from McLean, Ithaca, NY, United States - MB31MN | ecosystem: Environmental > Terrestrial > Soil > Wetlands > Peat | place: USA: New York... | reverse complement strand
GGCGGAGGCGTTGGGGTGGACGACGCTGCTGGAGGCGCTGGCACGGCTGTGGCGGGACGGCGCCGCGGTGGACTGGGTGGGACATGACGCGCCGTATCGGCCGAAGGTGGCGGATGCGCCGGGGTATGCGTTCCAGCGGCAACGGTATTGGTTCCAATCCCAAGCCAAGGCCGTGCCGGCACTGCTGGCGGGGGAGCGCATCGAGCTCGCCACTGGCGGCACGGTGTTTCGAGGCAGGCTGGATAGTCGGGATCTCCCGTTCCTCGCCGATCACGTCGTCCTGGGCGAGACAATCGTGCCGGGCGCATCCCATATTGTCACCCTGCTGTCCGCTTCGGGCGCGGCGCTGAGCGACATCGTCTTTGCCGCGCCGCTCAATCTGCCGGACGGTGGCTGTGCGACCCAGGTTTACGTGCGCGATAACCGGATCGAACTGCACGCCGATGCCGCCGGGGCTTGGACGCTGCACACCAGCGCGACCGTGGCGCCCGTGCCTCCCGTGCCCCCGCCGGTGGATCATGCGGCGATCATGGCCCGCTGCGTCGCCGATCCGGACGGCCCGGCGGCGCTGCACGCCATGCTTGAGACACGCGGCATCACCCTCGGTCCGTCGTTCCGCGGGATCACGCGGCTGTTCCGCGGCGAGAATGAGGCGCTGGTCGAGGTTGCGCTGCCCGCTGATGTCCCGGCCGTGCCGCCACTGCACCCTGCGCAACTGGACGCCTGCTTCCAGGCACTGGGCGCGACCTTCCAGGGCAGCGGCGCCGGCGGCGCATTCCTGCCTCTAGCGGTTGACCGGGTGGTGCTGCACCGCAATTTCTCCGGCCCGCTTTGGGCGCATGTCCAGGCGCAAGGCTCGGGGGGCGCCAGCACCGAGATCGCCACCGGGGATGTGACGCTGTTCGACGCCGATGGCGAGCTGATCGCCTCGATCACCGGACTGACCATCAAGCGCGTGGGCACCGCGGCAGCCGATATGTCCCAGCGCTGGACGTATGAGGTCGCCTGGACCGCGCGAGAGGAACATTCCACCACCCTGCCGCCGCCGGAGGCGCTGGCCGCACTGGTTGAGGCCGCGCGTGACGCGACCGCACCGCAAGAACCGCCCAGTCTGGCCGAAGGACTGGAGCGACTCGCCGCCGCCTATGCCGCACAGGCGCTCGCGGCCGTCGCCCCCGCCTCGGTCGCACCCGGTCAGCAGCGGCTGTTCGCTCACCTCCCCACCATGGCGGCCGGTGCCGGCGGACAGCCCGAATCGCTGGCCGCGGCGCTGACAGCGCAGCATGGCGAACGGATGGAAATCGCCCTGTGCCGCCGCAGCGGCCGGGCGTTGGCCGCGGTGCTTCGGGGCGAGGCTGACCCGCTGGCCGTGCTGTTCGGCGACGGCGACGGCGCTTCGGTCTACGCCGAACCGCCGTTTGCGCGGATGCTCAACGCCATGATCGTGGCGGCGCTGCGAGGCATGATCGATGCCCTTCCCCCCGGTCGCCGACTGCGCATCCTGGAGATCGGCGCCGGCACGGGCGCGGTGTTCGCCGCCCTGCAAGCCACGGTGCCGCAGGACCGGGTGGCCTACACATTCACCGATGTGTCGCCGGTTTTCCTCGACACTGCATCGTCCGGCTTCGGCGCTGCGCTCGAATGCTGTGCGCCGCTCGATATCGAGCGTCCGCCCGAGGCGCAGGGTTTCACGAGCGGCAGCTATGACGTGGTGCTGGCGGCCAATGTGCTGCATGCAACACGCGAGCTCGGGGACAGCCTGCGGCACGCGGCACGGCTGCTCGCGCCGCACGGGGTGCTGCTGTTGCTGGAGGCGGTGGGTCGCAGCAACTGGGCGGACCTCGTCTTCGGCCTGACCCCCGGCTGGTGGCGTTTCGCCGATACCGCGCGGCGCCCGTCGCACCCATTGCTGGCGCAACCGGCCTGGCAGGCGCTGCTGGCCGAGCACTTTGCCGAGGTAACAGCGGTCGCCTCTCCCGGAGACGGGCAGCAGATGCTGGCCATCGCCCACCGGCCACGCCCGGAACGCCCGGTGCTGGTCTGGGAAGCGCCCGCCGGGTTGGCGCCGCTCGACCTGGCCGACAGCGCGCTGCAGGTCGTGCAGCGGGCGCTGGCCGAGACCAGGCCGCCCGCGCTGCGCCTGATCACCCGCGGTGCCCAACCGGTGGCGGAGTGTGCAATCGATGTGGATCAGTCGGTGCTGCTCGGGCTCGGCCGGGTCATCGCGATCGAGCATCCCGAACTGGACCTCCGGTTGCTGGATCTGCCGCCGGGCATCCCCGCGACCGTGGCCGACTCGGTTCCAGCGGACTTGAAGGAGGCTGCGTGGCGGAATGGCGTCTGGCATTCGCCGAACCTGATCCGTGTCAGCTTGCCGCGGGAGCCCGTTTTCACGACCGGCGGGACACACCTGATCACCGGCGGCCTGGGCGGCTTGGGTGCATTGCTCGTTGCATGGCTGCTGGAACGCGGCGCGGCCCGGGTCGTGCTGATGGCCCGAAATGCGCGCTCGGGCATGGCGCTGCCGGCAAACGTCACCCTGGTCATCGGCGATGCCGCTCGGCCGGAGGAGGTGCGCCGCGTGGTGCATGATATCGGCGAGGAGCTTCGTGGCGTCTTCCACCTCGCCGGGACTCTGAGCGACGCCGCGATCCTCCGGCTGTCCCGCGACGATCTCGCCCGGGTTTTTGCCGGGAAGGTCGAGGGCGCGCGCAACCTGGATGTGGCGGTTGGCACGCGGGCGCTCGACGCGTTCGTGCTGTTCGGCAGTTCGACCGGGCTGATCGGAAACCCCGGCCAGGGTGCCCACGCGGCGGCCAACGCCTATCTCGCCGCTGTGGCGCAACACCGGCAGCAGCGCGGTCTGACCGGTCTGTGCGTGGATTGGGGAGCGTGGGGGGAGGCTGGCACGCTGACGCGCTCCTCCGTCGGCGATCGCCTGGTGGCGGCCGGCGCCGCGCTGATGCCGCCGGCCGGCGCGCTGAGCGGCCTGAGCAGCGCGATCGTGGCTGGCAAGGCGCGCGTACTCGTGGCGGCGATCGAATGGCCCCGCTTTCTTGCCGGCTACGGCGACGCTATCCCGGCGTTTTACGCCGCAGTCGCCCCACCGCGTCGCGCCGTTGCCGCCGCCGGTCAAGCCGCGGCCGATCCTCGGGCCAGCCGCGCTGCGCTGGCCGCGTTTGTTGCCAACGCGGCCGGGCGGGTACTGGGTGCCGCCGCCGGCGAGGCGCCGGCACCTGACGCCCCGTTGAACGAAGCCGGGCTGGATAGCCTGATGGCGCTGGAGTTGCGCAAGGCACTGAGCGTCGGGCTCGACCTGACCCTTCCGGCAACGCTGTTGTTCAACTTCCCGACGATCGATGCCTTGATCGAGCACCTGGCGCCGCAGGTTGGCCTGGCGGAGGTTCAAGCAGCGCCTGCACCGCTGCCGTCACCACCGCCACCGGCCATGGCGCCTGATACAATACTGGAAAGCGTCATGCGGATGTCGGAAGCGGAAATGGCCGAGGTTATCGCGCGCGAATTCGCCTTCACGGTGGCGGCCCGTGGCTGATACTATCGTCGCCTTGCCGGCCCCACCGGCGATGACCGGCCGCATCCCCCGGGAGCCGCTGGACGAATCCGTGCTGGGGAAGTTGCTCGGCGCGCTTGCCGCCCGGCCCGGTCCGGTTCCCAAATACCGCTATCCGTCCGCCGGAACGCTCTATCCCGTGCAGGCCTATATCGTCCTGAGCCGTCCCGTGGGTCGCCTCGCCGCCGGGAGCTACTACCACGATCCGGTGGCGCATGCCCTGGTGGAGTTGTCCGCCGCAACGCCCGCCGCGCCGGACGGAACCACGCCACCTGCGTTGCTGATCCTGGTTGCCCGCGGCGCGGCGATCGATCCGATCTACGGCGCGCACGCGGACGCTCTGTGCCTGTTGGAGGCCGGCTATATGGAGGCAGCCCTGGACGCCGCCGGGACCGGCCTGACGTTGCGCGATGCCGGCGACCCGGCCGGACAACCGGCCCTGGCTAATGCATTCGCACTCGAGGCCGATGATCGGCCGCTGGTGTCCCTGGGGATTGGGGAGAACCTGTAATGGCGGCTGACACAACCCTGGCCGCACGCCGTGGCAAGCTGCGGGAGGCGTTGGACTACCTGCTTTGGTTCTACACGCCGTTCAAACCCATGTCGGCCAGCGACATCTATGAGCTGATTTCCACCAACTCCTTCAGCGGGGAGGGACTGTATCTCAACCTCGGCTACTGGAAGTCCGCGCGCACCATCGATGAAGCCTGCGTCGCCCTGGCCATGCTGGTCGCGGAAACCGCCGGCATCACCGCCGGCAGCGAGGTCGTCGATGTGGGCTTCGGGTTCGCCGATCAGGACATGCTGTGGATCGATCGGCTGGCGCCGAAGCATATCACCGGGCTGAACATTACGCCGTCCCAGGTTCGGCTGGCGCAGGAGCGTGTGTCGAAGCGCGGCCTGTCCGACCGCATCGGGTTGCTGCAGGCCTCGGCGACCGCGATGCCGCTGCCGGACGCAAGCTGCGACCAGGTGGTCGGGGTCGAGTGCGCGTTCCATTTTGACACCCGCGAGGACTTCTTTCGGCAGGCGTTCCGCGTCCTCCGTCCGGGGGGGCGGCTGGTGCTGGCCGATGTGATCCGCGCGGACCCCGATCCTCGGCCGCTGCGCCGCCGGGCACAGGATTTCAACTGGACGTTCTTCATGCGGAAATATGCCGTCCCCGCCGCCAACGCCGATTCGCGGGAGTCCTATGCCGCCAAACTGACCGCGGCAGGGTTCACCGGCGTGCGGGTCGATTCGATCCGCCACGATGTCTATCCGGGGCTGCACCGCTGCATGGCCGAGGACCCCGCCTTGCTGCGCCGGTTCCATTTCCTGGCTCGGCTACCCTACTGGCTGACGTTGCGGCTGAAGCCGGAACTCGTCTACAGCGCGTACGACTATGTGCTGGCGGTGGCGGAGAAGCCGCCCGCGTGAGGCTTTGGGCCATTTCCGATCTGCATCTGGCGATGGAGCGCAACCGCGAAGCCTTGCTGGCCCTGGACGCCTACCCCGAAGACTGGCTGATCGTTGCTGGCGACGTGTGCGAAAGCATCGATCTGTTCACCGAGGCGTTGGGCTGGCTCGCCCGCCGTTTTGCTCGCGTCATCTGGGCGCCCGGAAACCACGAGCTATGGTTGACCGACCGGGACCGGGATACTCCCGGCAGCGTGGCCAAGTACGATGCCCTGGTCGCGGCCGCCCGGCGCCTGGGCGTGCTGACGCCGGAGGATCCATTCACTGCGTGGCCGCCGACGGGGGACGTCATCGTGCCGCTTTGCACTTTGTACGACTACAGCTTTCGGCCTGCGGGCGTCGCTCTGGATGATGCCGTGGCCTGGGCCGCCGAACTGCGGAACGTCGCTGCGGATGAGCACTTGATCAGGGCCGCACCGTATCGCGGAATAGCTGACTGGTGCGCGCAGCGCTGCGATCAGACCGAAGGTCGCCTGGCACGCGAACTGCCTCCGAACGCACGCACCATCCTGGCCGGGCATTTCCCGTTGCGGCAGGATGTAGTGCGGATTCCGCGTATCCCCCGCTTCACCCCGTGGTGCGGAACGATACGGACCGAGAACTGGCATCGCCGCTTCCGCGCCGTCGCCGCGATCAGCGGCCATCTGCATGTCCGTCGCAGCGACTGGCGCGATGGCACGCGGTTCGAGGAGGTCTCGCTGGGGTATCCGGGGCAGTGGGATCCGGCAAAAGGGGTTGCCTTCTACCTGCGCGAGGTACTTCCGGTTGGATGATACCAATCCGCGTTGAGAGCGACTCTCCGGCGGCGCCTCCCCGTCATGCCGACGAAGGTCGGCATCTACGCCTTGTCCCTGCGTAAACAAAGGCATGGATGGTGCATCCCCGGCCTTCGCCGGGGCAGGCTTCGCGCATTATCATGACGATGGGGCGACCTATCCGCAATCCAGGACGAGAGCCGTCAGGCCTCGAACCAGAATGCTCTCCTGCCGCTGGCTCGAGACGACATTCAGCCGCGGAAATCGTTGCGCCAGCGCGGTGAACACCATCTCCGCCTCCATTTGTGCCAGGCTGGAGCCGGCACAGGTATGGATGCCGGCACCGAACGCCAGGTGCCGCGTCTCCTCCCGTCCCGGGTCCAGCTTGTCCGGATCGACAAACACACGCGGGTCACGGTTGGCCGAACCCACCCCGAACCCGACAGTCTGCCCCTTTCGGATGGCGGTGCCCGCGAAGTTCATGTCCTCCAGAGCGTGACGGAAAACGATCTGCTGAGGACTGTCGTACCGCAGCAATTCCGTCACCACCGACTTGGCGCCGACCGCACCGTCCCGCAGCAAGGCCCACTGGTCAGGGTGCTGCGCCATCGCGCACAGCCCGTTGCCGATAAGCAGCGATGAAGCCTCATGGCCGGCAAACAGGAACAGCACGCAGGACGCGAGCAGTTCATGATTGTCGAGAAAACTGCCGTCCTCATGCGCGGCGATCAGCAGGTTCATGAGGTTGTCCCGCGGCACGCGGCGATGCTCGCTCACCAGCCGTTCGAAATACCCGATGAGTTCGCCCGCCCGGCGGCTGCCGGCGGCGATCCGCTCCGGTGTGCGCACCATATCCAGGGACAAGGTGATTTCGCGCACCCAGCCGCGAACCAGCCCGTGGTCCTCCTCCGGCACGCCCATCAGGTCCGCCACGATGTCGATGGAGAGCGGGGACGAAAACTCCGACACGATGTCGAACGGGCCGCGCTCCGGAATGCGCGCCAGCGCCGCGGCAAGCAGCAGCTCGATGCGGGGGCGCATGGCCAGGACGGCGCGCAGGCTGAATACCGGGGCGGCGATGCGGCGCAGGCGGGCGTGTTCCGGCGGGTCCTTGAACAGCATCCAACTGCTGAGCATCGCATACAGCGGCTGGTGCGCCTCCGGTATCGGCGGAAACGCGTCGGCCGGCATAACCCGGGTGATCTCGCGGCCGAAGCGGTTGTCCTTGAGTCCCGCGGCGACGTCGCCATAGCGGCTGACGAACCAGAATCCGGCATAGCCGACTGCCGGCGTGGCGGCCCAGCCCACCGGATGGTCATCGCGCAGGCGCGAATACGTAGGGTAAGGATCCTCGATGAAATCTCGATCCAACGGCCGGAACACCGTCTGCCGCGCGGCCGGCATCGCTCAGGCGACTCCGGCTGTGGTATCGGCCACAAGTGCCACAAGGTCGCCGACGTTCTTTGCGGTGTAGGCCGCACGCCGGGGCAGCTTCACCGCGAACGATTTCTCCAGCGCGTCCAGGATCATCAGATGCGCAAGAGAATCCCATTCCGGAGTATTTGCCGAACAGGTCGCCGTTTCGATTTGGCCGGGTTCCAGGCCGAGGCTGGCGGCGACAATCGCGCGAACGGGTTCGAAGACGTCCTGAGGGGGCGGCATGGGTTTGGCTCCGGCCTTGGTTCGGATGAGTGGTAACAGGTTCCAGCCCAGGTTGCCGGCGGCATAGCCGGCGATCGGGATCGGCCGCGCCGCGGGATCGAAGCGCAGGCTGTCGTTGCGCTCCAACAGCACCTCGAAGGCGATGCGCGCTTCCATGCGGGCCAGCGGCGCCCCCGGGCAGGTATGAATGCCGCTGCCGAACCCCAGGTGGCCGCGCCCGTCACGCCGCAGATCGAGCCTGTCAGCATCGTCCCAGCGGGCCGGATCGCGGTTTGCGGAACCGGGGAACAGCATCAGCATGGAGTTGGCCGGCAGGTCCACGCCGGCCAGCGAGACCGCCCGCGTTGTCCGCCGGGCGATGCGCTGCAGCGGCGGCCGCATGCGGGCCAGTTCCTCGACGAATTTGGCGATCAGCGCCGGTTCTGCCTTCAACTGGCGCCAAAGGGAGGGTGTCTCGACAAGGACATAGGCGCCGCTGGCGATGAGGTTGGCGGTCGTTTCATGACCGCCGATCAGCAGCAGGGCGCACAGATTGCGCAGTTCTTCCCGGGTCAGCACGCCGTTCGCCTCGTCGGCCACCAGGCTGCTGATGATGTTGTCTTCTGGTTCGGCGAGGTGCCGCTCGATCGCGTCGTCCATGATGGCCATAAGCTTCGCCAGGCCGATCTGCGCTTCGGCCAGCAGTTCCGGGCTTCCCGGGCCGGTGGCGGCAAAGCTGGCCAGCAGCGCGTCCCGGGCGTGGCGGTTCATGTCGTCGCGCTGGTCGAGCGAAACGCCCAGCATCTCGCAGATCACCGTGACCGACAGCGGGTTGGCGTAGGCCTGCACGAAATCCATCGCCGAAGGCGCCGCATCCAGCAGGGCATGAGCGATCTCGGTGATTCGCGGGGCCAAACCTTGCACTGCGCGCGGCGTGAAGGCCCGGTTGACGGTCTGGCGCAGCCGCGTGTGGTCCGGGGCGTCCAGCATGACGATCGACATCAACGGCACGTGCATGCCGAGATTCGAGGCATAGGTGGTGTGATCGCGCAGGATCGCCTCGATATCCGCATGGCGGGAAACCAGCCACATCGGCACGCCGTCGAGCTTGAACAGCGGCGCGTGCTCCCGCAGCCACCCATAAGCACGATAGGGATCGGCCTGGATGGCAACGTTGTTGAGGTCGAAGCCTTGTGCCGGATAAGGGGCGGCTGTCATGCGTTTCCCCGCCGCCGCTGCAAAGCCCGCCAAAGACTGGACACGGAGGCTTCGGGATCGGTTGCCCGATCGACCGACGCGGACACATGCCTTGCCAGGGCTTCACGCGTCAGATCGACCACGCTCGCGGCCAGCGCCGGCAGGTTGGCGGGCGTCAGCATCGCCAGATGATCGCCGGGCACGATGCGCGTGCTGATGCGGCCTTGGACAAGGTCGCTCCAGCCCAGGGCCGGGTCGTTTAACGCTTCTCCGGTTTCGAATTGCAGGAACTCCGGCGGAAAGCCGCCTTCGGTGCGAATCACTGCCAGGTCGCCGGGAATAGGACCGGGCCGAGCGGTGCCAATGGCACGGAAATTCGCCTTGAAGACGGCTGCCATCCGATCCAACGGAAGCTCCAGCGCGCCGAACAATCCGGATTGCTGCATCTGGCTTGCGGTGTGGCGGAAGGCTTCCTCGGCAGTCAGGCCTTCGGGCGCGGGGTGAACCCGGGCGCCGTACAGGGCGGCAAGGCCTCGGGTCATCGCGGTAAAGGCAAGCTCGTCGGTCTGCAACTGTTTGAAGTCGCTGTATGTTCGCACCGTGTCGCCCAGCAGTAGCAGCGGCACCGCCTGCCCGGAGTCGCGCAGGCGCCGTGCCACCGCGATCGCGACATGGCCGCCGAACGAGTGACCGCCGATGAGGTAGGGTGGTGCGAGCCCGGCCGCGCGCATGCGGTCGATGACGTAGCTGGCCTGGTCCTCGATGGTGCCGATCGGCGTTTCCCCGGCGGCGAGGCCGGGAAGCTGCACGGATACCACGTCCAGGTGCTCCGCCACCGCCGCGGCCATATCGCGCAGGTAAAATGGAAGCGCGAACATGCCGGGCATCATCAGCAGCTTTGGCCGATCATCTGCGTCGCGCGTGGTGCCGAAGGAAACCAGGGCGGTGGTTGCCGCCTCGCCGCTGGCGATTGCGGTGGCGAAGGCCGCTGCCGTCGGGGCCTCGAAGATGCGCTGCAGTGGCAGCGTGCGTCCGATCCGCTCGCCCAGAAGGCGCTGGAGCGACACCAAGGTGAGCGAACTGGCACCCAGTTCGAACAGGGAGCGGTCAGGGTCGATGTTGTCTTGCTGCATAACCTCGGCGACCACTTCGGTCACTTGCCGCAGCAGCCGATCGATGGCTGGCGAGGGACGGTCTGCTGTCCGGGTGGACGCGGCCGGCACCAGGGCGCGGCGGTCGACCTTCCCGTTGGGAGACAGCGGCACCCGGTCGATCAGGTCGATCGTGGAGGGGACCATGTAGGCTGGCAACGACGCCCGCAGGTGGTCGCGCAGGCTGTCTGCCAGCGCCCCGTCCGCCGGAGCCGGGGTATCGCCGAGCGCGAGGATGACGTCGAATCCCATCAGGTCTTCAAGTGATCCGGGAACCGCTGGCACAGCGGTCGCAGTGAATCCGGCTTCGGTCAGCACGCGGGCCCAGGTGTTCCGCGTCAGCAGCGGGTGCAACGGCCGCAGCGCCAGGTCCGTGCGTGAGTCGAAACCGGATTGCAGCCCCATCCCGAGGTCGAACCATGGGAAGAAGCGGGTCTGCTCCAGCGCCACCAGCACGCCGCCGTGGGCCAGGCAGGCGCGCAGATGACGCAGCGTAACGGCCACGTCCGCTGCGACATGCAGCGCGTTGGACGCGATGATCACATCGTACCGGCCGAGATGTTGCGACGCTGGCGGCTGGTCGAAGTCCAGGCTCGCGAACGACAGCCACGGCCGATCGGCGAACTTCGTCTTGGCGGCGCGCAGCAGATGCTGATTGACGTCGGTGAAGTGCCAACTGATCCGGTTGCTCGGCAGCGCTGCCTCGACCGCCGACAGCGTGGTGCCGAGGCCGCCGCCGATTTCGAGCACCGAGAGCGTCCGGTTTGCAGCCAGGGTAGTGATGACCGAGCCAATCAGTGCGTTCGGTCCAGCGAACAGACGCGCGTAGATGTCCGGCGTCTCGCGGTCCAGGTAGATGGCCGACGAGTGGGCCCGTTCGGTGAGGATCTCCGGCAGGGTCGCGATCACCCGGTCGAGGAAGTCCAGCGCCGGCGCGGTGAAGCCGAAACGGTCAACGCCGCTGAGGTCATGACTGGATACGGCCGTCGCAGCCATGCCCACACGGGCGACTTCGGGCAGCATCCGCTCGAGCCAGAAGCGATACCGCGGAGCGATATGGTGCTGGCGGATCAGCGCGTCCGCATCCGGTAGCTCGTAGCTGCCGGTCAGCCGGTGCAATCCGGCTGCTGCGGCGGCGGCGGCCTGGTCGGTGAACGCAGCCGCGGTGAGGTCGAAGGCGTCGCGATCGATCGGCTTTGCCAGGCGGCGTGCCTCAGCCAGTGCGGACTCGCACAGGTCTTGCCAGAAAGGAGTGGCAGCTTCAGCGATTTGCCTTGGCACAACGAAGGCATGCAAGGTGCGGCCTTGTCCGTTTGCCGAAACGGGTGCGGTTGCGACCGCCCGGATAACTGCCGGGTGCGCTGCCAGCGCCGCCTCCACCTCGCCAAGCTCGATGCGATGGCCCTGCACCTTCACCTGGAAGTCCTCGCGGCCGAGGAACTCTATCGGCGTCGGCCCGGAGGCGCCACGATACGGACGGAACCGGCCGAGATCGCCGGTGCGATAGCGCCGCTCTCCGGTCAGCGTGTCGGTGCGGAAGCGCTCCGCGGTCTGCGCCGGATCGCGCCAATAGCCGCGGGCGAGGCCGGCGCCGCTGATCTCGATCTCACCGGCGACCCAGTCAGGCGCCGCTTCGCCGCGGCCGTTGACCACGTGCAGCATCTGCCCGGCCAGCGGGGTGCCATAGGGGATGCTCGGCCAGTCGGGATCGAGTTCGGAAACCTCGTGGGCGTTGGACCAGATGGCGGCCTCGGTGGCGCCGCCGAGGGCGACCAGTTTTGCGGCCGAAGCCTGCTGTCGCAGGCGGCCGATGAGTTCCAGCGGGACCCAGTCGCCGCTCAGCATCACCAGGCGCACGGCGTGTCCGGCTGGCAGTCCATACTCGGTCTGCATGGCCATCAGGGCGGGGACGCTGTTCCAGATCGTCACCCGATGGCGGGTCAGCAAGTCACTCCAGGCCGCCGGGTCCCGGGTGGCCTCGGCTGGCGGCAGCACCAGCGCGCCGCCGGCGCTGAGCGGACCGAAGATGTCATAGACCGAAAGGTCGAAGCTGAGCGACGACAAGCCGATGCAGCGGTCCTCGGGTCCGATCGACCAGCGGCGGTTGATCTCCCGCACGGTCGTCAGCGCCGCCCGGTGCTCGATCATCACGCCTTTTGGCTGACCGGTGGAGCCTGACGTGTAGATGACGTAGGCCAACCGCTCGGGGTCATCAACCGGCGGCAGCACCGGTTGCGGTCCTCGGGTCAGCGCGGCATCCACAGCGGACGGATCGTCCAGGACGATCGCTTCGCTGCGTTCGATCAACTGGCGGCGGCGGGCCTCAGGCAGCGCCGGATCGATTGGCAGATAGGCCGCGCCGGCTTTGAGGATCGCCAGCACGGCGACGATCTGCCTCCAGCCCTTGGGAAACACCACGGCCACCAGACGGTCGCGCGGTGCGCCATTGAGCCGATGGAGAATGCCGGCGGCCATAACCGTTGCGGCCGCGTCAAGCGTGCCGTAGTCGAGTTCCCTGTCCGGCGCGATCAGCGCAATCCGCCGCGGGGCCGTTCGGGCATGGCGCTCGAAAGCCGCGTGCAGCAATTCGGGTGCCGGCACCGGCAGCAGCCCGGCCCGGGACCGGGCTGGCAGCGCAGCGGCAACAGTACGGTCCCAACCGCTGCCGTCCGCGACGGCGTGCAGCAGCCGTTCATACGCCGCAACCATCTGATCAACGACCCCGGCGGGAAACAGGTCTTCGGCAACGTCCCAATTGCAGAACAACCGGCCGTCTTCTTCGGAAACCTGCTGGTCGATCAGTACTTGCGGCGTGGACGATACATTATAGACGGTGGTACCCAGGCGGTCCCATCCACCGGACCCCGCATCGGGCACCTCGCGCGAACCCGGCCGGCTAAAGCCCAGCGCACTGGTGAACACAACCGGGATGGTTGGTGCTGCGGTCGACGTCTGCTTCGCAATCTCCCGGAGCACCTGGATGCCGCCAACCTCGGCATGTTCCAGATCGTCTGCGAGCTGGTCCGCCAGTGCGCGGGCTCGCTGGCTGAACGACGGCAAGGCGGCGTTCGCTTCCAACAGGATCGTGGAGGTGTAGTCACCCAGGACCAGGCGGATGTCCGGGTGCAGATCCGGCCGGTTGAACGAGGTGACCGTGATGCAGAACCGGCTGCCGCGACTCCAGGCCGCCAGGATATCGGCATAGGCGGCGGCGAGCAGCACCGGCAAGGTCACACCATGCGTCCGGGCCTGACGGCGGATCTCGGCGGCGACCGGCGCGGCAATCACCACGCCGCGGCGGCGAAAGCGGCGGGACGTTCGGCCTGCCTGCTCGGTAAGAACAGGCAGTTCCGGGCCGCCGGGAAGCGAACCCGCACGCGCCTTCCAATACGCTTCACTGCGGCGCCAGGCGGGGGTGTCACGGGCGGCGATTTGCGCCATCACCACGTCGCGAAAACTGAAACCGATGGGTGGCAGGACAGCAGCCGGATTGTCGTAGAGTTGGCCCCACTCGCGCCGCAGGGCATGGATGCTGGCGGCATCCAGCGCAATCAGGTCGAAGCCCATATGCAGCCGGGTCATGCCATCGAAGCGGGTGGCCCGGATGTCGAACAGCGGCCATGCGTCCGGCTCGGCGATGCGCCCGGGCAACGTGCCGCGCAGCCGTTCAAGTTCCGCCGCCGCATCCCGGGCGCGCAGGTCCAGGGTTTCGAACCGGTAACGCGGGACATGTTGCAGGATCTGCTGCGTGCCGTCCCGCCGGATCACCAGGCGCAGCATATCGTGCCGCACGATCAGCGCGTTCCACGCGGCCTCGGCGCGAGCAACGTCCACCGTGTCGGTGTCGAACTCGGTATAGAGGTAGCAACTGACGCTCCCCAGCGCGATGTCGTCCCGGCGGCCGAGGTAATAGGCCATCTGCATGTCGGTCAGTGGAAATGGAGCGTATCGATTGGCGAGGTCGGGCGCGCCCACCGGCACTGCGAGCGGCGTGCCCACCGGGGCCTCAGCCGGCGCATGCGTGGCGGCCGGGCGGGGGCGCAACAGCGACCGGATCGTCGCACCTTCAATCAGGTCGCGCACCGATACGGTCAGGCCCAGCTCGCGTTCCGCGCGATTGCGGATCTCGACCGCGACCAGCGAATCCAGGCCCAGGTCGTGCAGCGGCACGTCCGGATCAGCCGGACCGGTGAGGCCGAGACAGACCGCCACGATGGCGCCCAGTTTCGCGCCGCTGTCCAGTTCCACCGCCGGCTGGGCAGGGAACCGCTGCGGCGCGTGTTTGAGCAGAGACCGTATCGAGGCGCCCTCGATCAGTTCGCGCACCGAAACCGCCAGGCCAAGCTCGCGTTCGGCCCGATTGCGGATCTCGACCGCAACCAGCGAGTCGAGGCCCAGGTCGTGCAACGGCGTGTCCGGGTCGACCGGCCCGCTGAGGCCGAGGCAGGCCGCGACAATCTTCGTCAGTGTGGCACCCGCGTCCGGATGCGGTGCCGGACCCGGGACGACGCGGACCGGGAACGCCGGCGGAGCGGCGGCGACCTCCCGCAACAGGCCAGGCAGCGCCGTCCCGAAATGCGATGTGAAGCGAGGCCAATCGACGGAAGGAAGCACCGCAAGCTGCGCTGAACCGGCGTTCGCCGCGCGGCCGAACAGCGCCACCCCTTGCGCAGGGGTGATGCTGCCAAGTCCAATCTGCTCGGCCCGCGCGTCGAAACCCAGCGCAGCGGCGGAGCCGGTTCCGCTCCAGACGCCCCAGTCCAGGCTGAGTCCCGGCAATCCGTCGGCGCGGCGCCGCGCGGCGAGTCCGTCAAGGAACGTGGAGCAGAAGGCGTGGTTGACCTGCCGCGCTGAACCCAGGATGCCGGCGGCGGAGGCGCACAGGATGAAGTGCTGCACCGGGTGGGCGCGGGTCGCCCGATCCAGGGCCATCGCACCGCCGATCTTGGCGTGGGCAACGGTTTTGATCGATAGCTCGTCCTGATCGGCCAGCGCCGCGTCACACAGCAGCCCGGCGGCGTGCACCACGCCCCGCACGTCATGATCACGCAGCAGCCTGGCGATCAGGCCGGCATCGGCGGCGTCGCCGGCATAGACATGCACCGGCACCCCGACCTCCGCCGGCGGCTCCGGCAGGCGGCGGCTGAGCAATACGAAGGCGCTGGCGCCATGGCTCGCAAGCCAGCCGGCGATGGCCTGTGCCACGCCTCCGCTGGCGCCCGTGATCAGCCAGCAGCCGTCCACCTTGGCGGGCGCGAGCGGGATCGCCGCCGGGACAAGGCGCGGCACCAGGCGCTGGCCCGATATGTCCCAACGGACCTCAGTTTCCTCCGGTTCGGCGAGAATGTCGTCATGCGCCGCTTCCGCGCCGGGGGGCGCCAACAACAGGCGGGGACGCAGTTGCGGCGCCTCGACCGCGACGGTTCTCAGGAAGCCGCCCAGGCCAGCATGGCCGAGACTGTCGTCGCCAATGAGTATAAGCCGCTGCGGCGGGACGGTGGCGGCTGCATCGGCGGCCATACGGGTCAGTCCGTAGAGCAGTTCGACCTGGGCCGCCTCGGTCGCCTCGGTCGGCGGCACGGCGTGGATGCGCACATCGGCCGGGAGCGCCGTTGCCATCGGCGGACGGCGGGCGACGATCACTTCGCTTGTGCCCTCGGCAGTCTCGAACCCTGCCTCCCCGAGGACCTGTCGCCAGGTGTTGCCGGACAGCAGTGGATGGTCCGGACGCAGTGCCGTGTCTGTGAACCGCCACCAGCCTTCTGTCAGGCCGAAGACGATATCGACCCAGCGGCGTGGCTCCGTGCTTTCCACCAGCAGCAGGACGCCACCGGGAGCCAGCAGCATGTGCAGATGCTCCAGGCTGCGGCGCACGTCCGCTGTCGCGTGCAGCACGTTGGCCGCCAGCACCAGGTCGAATTCCCCGGCGGCAAAGCCTTGATCCAGCGGCGGGCGTTCGATGTCGAGCAGTCGCGCTTCCAGCCCCTCGCCGGCGAACTTCTGGCGGGCAGCGGCAAGGAAGCCGGCGGAGACGTCGGTAAACACATACTGCCTCCGCGCCCGCGGGACAGCCGCGAGCATGGCGCCGGTCGCGCCGCCGGTGCCGGCACCGGCCTCCAGCACACGCAGCACCCGCCCTGCGGGAAGCCGCGCCGCGATCTGGCGGGCCGCTTCGGTCAGCAGGCTGTTGATGGCGCGCGCGTAGGGTGAGGCTTCATAGAACACGCCGGCACCGTCACCTTCGGCGGGAAACAGCAGGGCCAGCGGCTCTTGCCTGGCCGCCAGCACATCGGCCAGGGCTGCGCCGCAGCGACGCAGCACGGCGATTTCGCCTGCCATGGCGGGTGCCTCCGCCAGCACGGAATCGAGCAGCGCATCAGGGTCCGCCGGGGATGGAGCGGTTCGCACCTGCCACCGGCGGCCGCCGCCGCCCAGGATGCCGTCGGCTGCCAGCATGCCGAACATCCGCCGCAGCAGCCGGTGATGGCGTTCCGCCACGCCCAGGGCTTCGGCGGTGGAGCTGAATGTGAACTCGGCGCCGGCCTCCAGGGTCAGGCCGAGGCGGCGCAGCGCGCGCACCACATAGGCGGTGGCGGCGTCCTCCAACCCGATACTGGTCGCCGCATAAGCCGCGGTGCCGTTGCGCTCGGCAAGATCGGCGCTGGTGCGATCCAGTTCGGCGGCCAGGCCGGTGGCGGACGGCAGAAAGCCCGGCGGTGGCAGTCCGCGTGTAAGGCCCTGTGGGCGCCAGTCGATCCGGTAGAACTCGTGGACCCCGATTTGGGAGGCGGCGGGTTGGAACAGCAGGTCGCTGACCTCCACCGCCAGCCCGGCGGCGTCGCCGATGGTGACGTCGGCGATGATACCGCTGTCATCCCGGCGGACGAAGGCATGAACGGTGGCGTCCGCGGCGGGGACGCGGTGCAGCACGACGCGGCCGATAGCGGACGGGACGAAACTCTCGTCTCCGGTGTCCGGCATGGCCGCGCCGACAAGTTGCAGCGCGGCGTCGAGGCGAGCCGGATGCAGGGCGAAACAGCTTTCCCCCTGAGCTGCAAGCAACGTGGCGGTGGCATGGCCATCCTCCCGGCGGATCGACGCAAGCAGACGGAACGCCTGCCCGTGGCTGACTCCGCGCGCTGCCATGGCGTCGTACAGGGCGCCGGCTTCGACCGGTGTGCTGAGGAGTGCGGTGGCAGGCAGCCGTAGCGGCGGGGGAGACGGAACATAGCGACCGCTGGCGTGCAGCACCTGGTCGTTGCCATCCGCGGCGCAACTCACGATGCGGAACGTGCCGTCTGTGGCGACGATCGTATGCACAATCCTGGGCGCGGCCTCGTTCACCGGCAAGGGCGCCGGGATGCGCAGATCCGCCAGGGCGGCGCCGGGCTGGGCGGCCAGTGCCATTTCGACGAAGCATGCAGCGGGCACCACCGGCGCGCCGCCGACGCGATGGTCAGCCAGGAAACCCAACGCCGGGTGAAGCGGGCTGATCACGGCCTCCCATCGCGTTTCGTTCGCGAACGGCAGGGACAGGCGGCGTCCGAGCAGCGGTGGAAGACCGGGACCCATCTCCGGCGCCGGAGCAGCCAGCCCGTCGGTTGGTGCGTCGATCCAGCAGCGCTGGCGCTGAAACACGACGCCGGGAAGCGCGACCTTGCGGCCGGATGTAGACGGCAGGACCGGAGGCGCGGCGTTGGAAGGCTTGGCATCCCGCAGTTCCGCTGCGTTGTTCACGCAAACCCACCAGGGAAACCGCGCCCGGCCGATTGCCGCGGTGTGGCAGATGTCGGCAAACGAGTCGGATGTGGTATCGAGATGCCCGCGATAGCGGGCGATCAGCCCGAGCAGCGCGGCCTCTGTACGGGCAGAGATGAAAAGACGCGGCGCTGCCCCCGCTTCTGGCCCGGGCGGTTCGGGGACATCAGCCCGCTCCAGAATGATATGGGCGTTGGTGCCGGAAAATCCGAAGGAACTGACTCCAATCGCCCGCAGCGGGGCGGGGGTCACGCTCGTCGGCACCCGGATATCGACCCCGCCGAGGTCAATGTGCGGGTTCAGGCTGCTAAAATGCAGGCTCGGGGGCAGCGTCTGGTGACGCAGCATCTGTACCGCCTTGATCAGTCCGGCGACGCCGGCGGCGGCTTCGGTGTGGCCTATATTGGTCTTGACCGATCCGACGTATAACGGGCTGTGTCGCACGGCGAACACGGCTTTGATGGCATGCATCTCGATCGGATCGCCCAATGCAGTGCCGGTGCCATGCGCCTCGACATAGTCGATCGCATCCGGCTGCAGGCCGGCATTAACGAGCGCCTTGCGGATCACCGCCTCCTGGGCCAAGCCGTTCGGTGCGGTCAGGCCAGCGCTTCGGCCGTCCTGGTTCAGTGCAGAGCCGCGCACCACCGCCAGCACGCGGTCGCCGTCGGCAACCGCCTCCGACAGCCGCTTCAGCACCAGCACCCCGCAACCCTCACCGCGCGCGTAGCCGTCGGCGCCGGCATCAAAGGTCTTGCAATGACCTTCGGGCGACAGCATGCGACCCTGGCAGAAGTTGACCGTGATATCAGGTGTCAGCATCAGGTTGACGCCGGCTACCACGGCAAGCCCGCACTCCCGGTTGCGCAGCGCCTGGACAGCCAGATGAGTGGCCACCAACGAAGACGAGCACGCCGTGTCGATCGCCATGCACGGACCCTGGAAGCCGAATGTGTACGACACCCGGCCGGAGGCTACGCTGGCGGCGTTGCCCGCTCCGGCCGTGGCGTTGCCGGCGGACCCGTGCGCTGTGCGCGACAGCAACGCGGAGTAGTCGTTGGTGCTGATACCGACGAACACCCCGGTCTGGCTGCCGACAAGGGAGGACGGCGAGATCGCGGCGTCTTCCAACGCCTGCCAGGTGGTTTCCAGGAGCAGCCGCTGTTGCGGATCGATGCCGATCGCCTCGCGCGGGGAGATGCGGAAGAAAAGCGGTTCGAACTGGTCGACGTCGTTGATGAAGCAGCTCTGCCGGACATACATCTTGCCCGGGCGACCCGGCGTCGGATCGTAGAATGCATTGATGTCCCAGCGGTCCGGCGGGACCTCCCGGCTACCGTCACGGCCGTCGCGAACGGCGTCCCACAGCGCGTCGGGCGTGTCGGCACCGGCCGGATAGCGGCAGGCGAGTCCGACGACCGCGATCGGGGCGGTGGCGGCGTGCTCCAGTTCGGCGATGCGCGCCCGTTGCGCCTGCAAGGCGACGACCGCCTGCTGCATCGGCGTCATGGGAGAATCATACGGCATCGGCGAATGTCCTCTTGCGGAGCAGCAGACCGGCACGGGTCACGCGCAGGCTTCCATCAGCCTGCTGGCGACGATGTTCAGCGGCACCTCCGGCCCGTCGGCCGGCGCGCCTGCGATCAGTTGAAGGCAGTCACGAAACATCGAAATGATCAGGATGCTTCCGCCGCCGCGGGCCGAACTCATGACCAGGCGCATCGTGGTATCGGCGTCCGTGCCGCCGGTTCGCCCGACGGTCGGGGCACCGGTGATCGTCATGGCCGCCGGCTGGTAGTCCGGCGCCCCGCCCAGCAGCAGCTTCGGCAGCGCCAGCAGCATGTCCCCCGCCGCGCCATCGCGGATCTGCCCGAACAGGTCCGCCCGGTTGTCGCGCGCGGCGTCCCAGAAAGGTCCGGGCGTCACCGCGGTAAAGACATGCGCCACCGCGAGACCCGGACCAAGCGGCGGCGGCGGGCGGATGAAGCGGTTCATGTCCACCGAGTGCGCGACCTGACCGATCTGCATCGTGTCGCGCAGCGCTATGGCCAACGCTCCGTTGAGTGACACGCCTTCCGCTTCGCAGCGCCCCTGCAACCTGGCGGTTTCGTCTGCTGTCAGGCGCCAGAGCGAGAACCGGGTGGCGCCCTGGCGCGGCAGGATCGCGGTGAGCGCTTCCAGTCCCAGGGCTTCCCAGCGGGCGGTGGCGCGGCTGCTCCACCAGGCGTCGATCAGCGCGTCGGCGTCGGCGTCGGCGGCTGCGAAACAGCCTGCCGGCAGCATTTCTTCGCAAGGCGGCGCGAGCGGGCCGGGGTGCTCGTCCGCCAGGAACGCGCTGGCAACAAGGAGGCCGGTTCGCCAGTCCGTCAGCGCATGGTTCACAGCCAGAAGCAAAGTGAAACCGCCGGGATCATGCTGAACGACCGCGTGCCAGGGCGGATGGCCGGCGCTGCCGACGCGGACCCTTAGCAAGCGCTGCGCTTCGGACAACCAGGCCATGTCGTCAGCCACCTCCTGCCGTTCCAAAACCCCCGGCCGATCGGCGTCGCCCCAGCGGGGGCGGGATCGGACGCCGGCATGGACAACGGGCACGGCGAACCGGCGCGGGGCGTCGAGCGGGGGATACCGGCCCGGACGCTGCACGACGATGACGCTGTTCATCGGGGCAACCCAGTCCAGCAACCAGAACTTGGCTTCGTTGGGACCCAGCAAGCGGTGCATCGGGACGCTGCTCCCTCAGGCCTTGGCGGCAGTCTTGGCCTGCAGCAGGTCGATCATCTTGCCGACATTTGCCAGCTTGCCGACCTCGGCCGGATTAAGCTTCACGGCGAACCGGCGCTCGATCGCCAGCACCAGGACGATATGCTGCAGCGAATCCCAGTCGTCGATGTCGGCGGCGGTCATGGCATCGAACAGTTCGAGGCCGGGATCGTCGAAGGTGTCCTGGAAGATGCCGGTGAGTTTTTGGATGACTTGTTCGCGGTCAGGCATACAACATCTCTCCGGTGGCCGAAACGGCTTTCACCCGGGTTTTCCACCCCGGTGCAGCGCGGTCGAGTTCAAGTATCCAGGTTTTCGTCGTTTCATCCGCCGGCGCGAATCCCAGGCGTTCGTAAAGATCGGCCACGAGGCCATTTTTCGCGGACCGGACATAGCGTCCGGCCAACTGGTGGCAGCCCTGCGCCAGGGCGATCGATCGGATCTCGTTGGCGATGAATTCCTCGACGCCGCGACCGAGGACGCGGCAACTCATGACCCAAGTGTCAACATGCAGGGTGGCGTGCTCGCGATGCAGCACCAGGCAGGCAATAAGGCCGCTGTCGCCAAAACGGTCCGATAGGCGGACATGCCGCACGAACCAGTCCGGCCGCGCCGCGATCGACGCCAGTTCAGCTTCCCCGTAGCGCGTGCCGGTCAGGTGGAACTGGTTGCTCTTGCCGATAAGCTGGCTCATGCGCGGCAGGTTGAACGCATCCGCCGGGCCGACGATCGCTGTCATCTCCAGGCTGGCCAGGTACGCGTCCATATCGGTGAAATTGCTGCGGACGGCCGTGCGCCCGGCGTGTTCGGCATAAAAACGGCTGCGCTCCCGGTCTTCGGCAGACAGCGCGATCATTTCGAACCATCCGCAGCGGCCCAGGGCGGCGACGTATTCGGCCGGATCGTCGGGCAGGTCCACGACCGCAACCTCGGGCAGCTTGCGGGCGACGATGTCGCGTTCAAGCGGGTTGTCGTCGACAAAAACGATCGCATCCAGGCCGATGTTAAGGGCGCCGGCGATATCGCGGATGTTGTCCGCCTTGTTGTCCCAGTTGGCGGTGAAAACTGCGAAATCTTCAAGCCGCAGAACGCTGTCGGGGTGGTCGCGGAACACGCTTTTAGCGATCTCGGGGTCGTTCTTGCTGCACACGGCGAGGATGACACCGCGCTGCTGCAGCGATTTGATGGTGCGCTGAAACGCGACGAAAGCCTCGCCTTCCGCACCGGATCCCAGCTTTATGCCGGCAATCCCGTCGTCGCCGATGACGCCGCCCCAAAGGGTATTGTCCAGATCCAGCACCAGACATTTCTTCGATAATCCGCGGGCGCCGGCGATCAGCCGGGCGGCTGAGTGGGCGACGGTGCCGGAGGCATCGAGCGCGAAGGCATGGCGCGAGTGGAACCAGTAGCGCGCGTCCTCCCAGCGCCGCTTGCCCCACAGGCTGGCGACGTGGTCGAGGTCGAACAAAGCCACGCCGGGCCCGGCGGCCGCGGCGAGTTCGGCGTTGTAGCGACGGAGCAATGTGCGGCGTCCCCATGGCGCGGCGCCGGCGAGGTTGCCGAACGGATCGTCGGCCGGAATGTCGGCCGAATTGTCGATCACCAGGCAACCCATTCCTTTCTGCAGGCTGTGCCACAACGCCTGTCGCGCGGCGACTGCACCGGCGACCGCGCCCGCAATCGCCTCGGGTGCGGTATCAGCGGAGACTTCCAGGTCGGCGTCCCGATACGTCGAAAACAGCCACACGATGTCCGGCTGCCATCGATGCAGCGCGCTGCCGGAATCGAGCACCGCTGCGGCGATCGTGTCGAACGGGTTGATGAATATGTCCGCGGCGAAGCCGGCATCGGCGAGCCAGAACCGCAACACGCCGGCAAAATGGTCCAGGGTGCTGGCAGCGACCAGTGCGATGCGCACGCTGCGACAGCCAAGGACATGGAGGTCGACCGCGGACAGGGCTTTCGCGACCCGTGCCTGATCGACGAAGTCGCTGTCAGGGGTGATGCAGGGCCGTAACGTGGCGAACGCGCCTGCGTGATCGCCAGCCTGAACCGCAGCCTTCGCGCGGACAAGGGCGGATTTAAGGATCGCTTGGTCCGCGGTCACCGTCGGCACTTCCCCCGGCACATTGTCCTTAACCCGGCGCTTCGCCGTACGATACCAAGTTACCGGCCGCAGCTCCAGGGAAAGCAGCGGGTGGTGAAACTGTCAACAGCGTCCTTGCTCGGGTTGCCGTCCCCGTGCCACGTTACTTTCACCAACAGACAGTGACCGGGCTTTCCAGGGGGACCATGCACCATGAGGCCAGACGTCGCCGATTATGTCCTTGGTGACCTGACCGTTGGCCAACGCGCCGAGTTCGAAGCGGTGATCACCGATAACGACATTGACGCATTCGCCTATCTATCTGGCGACAGAAGCCCTTTGCACATAGACGGAGCGTTCGCACGGGATCGCGGTTTTGGCGACCGTGTGGCGCATGGCGCACACCTTATCGCACTCGCGAGCCGTCTGGTCGGGATGTATTTGCCGGGGCGCAATGCATTGCTGCAAGCGGTGAATGCGTCGTTTGTGTCTCCGGTATTGCCGGGGACGCGGGTCACGGTCAGTGGTGTTGTCGACCAGTTGTCCGACAGTGTCCGGTCTGCGGGATTGAAGCTGCGGATCGTAAACAGTGACACAGGCGCAATGCTTGCTCGCGGGCGCCTGACCGTCGGCTTCACGGAGCGCGCAAGCCGGGAGAACGCGGCCCATGCCTGACCTCGACCTGATCCTGATCACACAGTCGAACGTGGTCGATTATGAAGGCTTCGGCAAGCTGCCGCTGGAGCGGCTGGAGCTTTACAAATCGCTGGTTTACCCTCGCATGGTGCATCATGCGGGCGGCTTTCGTTCGCACCTTGATTACCTTAATCACCAGCGCTTCGGGAAATTCTTCGACCGAGGCTCATTCGCGGAGCGGCGGCGGATGCTGAACATTTGGAACCTGCCCTCCATGGCCGGGGTCCACCTGGCCAACTACCTGAACCAGTTCGGTCTGCGCGTTCGCCTCATAAACAACCTGGATGCAGAGTGGGACTGGTTCGAAGCGGCCTATGCCGGCTGCGCGTGGCCGCCGTTGGTCGGCATCTCCTCGACTTTCTATCTGTCGTGGAAGGAAGTCGGCAATGTTGCGAAACGGCTGCGTCACGTCGACCCGGACATGGATATCGTGCTGGGAGGCGCCTTCGCCAATTCCGAAACTATTCATGCCAACCCAAAGGACTTCGAAGAGCGGATGCGGCGCTTCGGTATCCGCTATACGCTGCACGCGTTCAATTCCGAGCCCGACCTGCGTGATCTGCTTATCGCGCGGCGCTCGGGCGGCACCCCCGCCAGCGTGCGAAACATGGCCTGGATCGACGGCAAACTGCGCAGCGGCAGTTTCGACGCCGGCAGCCAAAAGTGGAATACCCCTTTGCTTTCGCTCTCTGATTGTCCCCCGACGTGGGATCGGCTCGATCTGCCTTTTTTGAATCGCACCATCCAGATCCGCACTGCCTCCGGCTGTCCGTTTGCATGCGCGTTCTGTTCCTATCCCACCACTGCGGGGCCCTGGACTACGGTGCAGGCGGAGCACGTGCGGTCCCATCTCGATTCGGTCATGCGAATACCCGGGGTTGATCGCATCATATTCATCGACGACACATTCAACGTCCCGCCGCATCGTTTCCGCGAGCTGATTCGTATTTTTGCTGAGTATAATTTCGAATGGTTCTCGTTCCTGCGCGTGCAATACGTGGATGAGGAGGACGTGAAGATGATGAAGGACTCCGGTTGCGCCGGCGTCTACCTCGGCATCGAATCAGCCAGCGACACGGTTTTGAAAAACATGAACAAGCGTGCCACCTCGCGACAGTTTGCCGAGGGGGTCCGGTTACTGAACAAGTATGGTATTCCATACCTTGCGGCCTTCGTCCTGGGCTTCCCGGGGGAGACCGACGCGACTATTCGGGAAAATGTAGACTTCATACGCGACAATGGCGTGCGGTTCTATTCGCTTAAGGAATTCTACTACATGGCGCACACCGCGGTTCACGAGAAGCGCGAGGAATACGGCCTGACCGGCATGGGTAACAAATGGTCGCACGCGACCATGACGCATGAAGATGCGGCCCGCATCAAGCTCGATATCTTCCAGTCGGTGGGCGAGAGCACCCACGTAGATCCGGACACGAGCCTGTGGTATTTGGCCTACCTCTACGACCAGGGCTACGACTTCGACGCCATTACTCGTGAGCAGGCCGGCATCAACGACGTGATGAAGCGGCAGCTCGCCACCTTGGATCGCGCGTCCAAGTGGGAGTCGGCGCTGCCGGCCGCGGCCGAATAGGTTGCGCCGCGCCGCTGCATGACCGTCGTCGACACGCCTTTTCTGCTCGTTGCGGTTGCAACTGTGCTTGTTTTGCGTGTGCCCGCACTGCGTGCCTGGCGGATGGAGGTCCTCGGAGTCTTCAGTCTGGCATTTGCTTACCGCGTCGTCGCGTCGGCCGGCGATGCCGCAATGCTGCTGGTCATGGCAGCCACCGGCTGGATTATGGTTCGTCTGCTGTCACGCTCCAAAAGCGGACTCTTGCTCGCCTTCGGCATCGGCTGCGTGCTGACTGAATTTCTGGTCTCGGGGAAAATCCTGCCGTATACCCTGCCCTGGCACCCTGCCGCGCGCGCGATAGGGCTGTCGTATGTCATGTTTCGGGTGTTACACGTCATGGTCGACGCCCATGGCAATGAACTACCGGCCGGGTTGAAGCTACGCCACTATGTCTGCTATCTCTTTTGCTACCTGACGTTTCTCGCCGGGCCGATCCAGGGGGTTCGGGATTTTGTTGCTGAAATAGGCGTCGGCAAGCGAACGAACCTGCTTGCGGCTGCGAAGACCGCCGTGCCCGCGATCATTAGCGGATATTTCAAATACACCTTTGTCGCGGCGACATTCTTTGCGTTTCTCAGGTGGAGCCAGGAAGCCGGGTCGAATATGCCCGCGCCGATCGGCCATGCAGTCGGGTGGTTGAGTTTTGCCGCCTACCTCTATGCCAGCTTCTCCGGTTATACGGACATCGTGCGCGGGATTGGCACCTTGATAGACCTTGATTTGCCGGCCAATTTCAATCGGCCGTTTGCCACTATCAACTTTCTGGATTTTTGGTCGCGCTGGCATATCAGCCTGTCCGATTGGTTCAAGCTTTATGTGTTCAATCCCACAGTCAAAGCGATGATCTCCACCACCGGGCGTCCGGCGCTGGTGCCCTATCTGGGAGCCATCGGCTATTTCATCACATTCTTTCTGATGGGCCTCTGGCACGGGGTGAGTTGGCGGTTCGTTCTCTACGGGGTGTGCCTTGGCGCAGGCGTCTGCATCAACAAGCTGTATCAGTTAGGCCTTTCGCTCTGGCTTGGACGCTCCCGCACCGGTGTTTTGACGCGACGGTGGCTTTATACCGTGGTTGCGCGATCACTTGCGCTTGGTTTCTTCGTTGTGATGCTCGGGTTCCTCTGGATCTCGGCGGCATCGACGGACAGCGCGATGCTCAAAGGGTGGGCTGAAGGCGCCGGGTTGGTCGTGGTCGCCGTGTTGCTGCTGACGGCGCTCGTGATGGCGATGAGCGAACTGACAGCATCAGCTCGGCGCTTATGGGCGCCAACCCGGGCGGTCAAAGCGATCCTGTATGGCGTCCAGGCGGTTGCTGTGATTGTCTATGTGGTTGTGTTGCGTCTCCCGGTGCCTCCACTGCTGTATGAATATTTCTAACACAATACTGTCCTCGCGGTTTGCCGGCGTGGCCGCGGGTGCCAGGGATCCGCGGGGTGCGACGGAATTGTCCTAATTTGCTCCGAGCGGGAAGGGGCTGACGACGACGTTGTACTGGACATATACGAAATTCAAACTATTGCTTGCCGGGTCCTTGCAGTTCAGCCAGGTGCCCGTGGCTTGCGCGGACGTGAACAGGCCATTCGGGTCGGCCTGCGGAAGCGTCGCGCCGCTACGCCAATACTGGTACGGATTGGTAAATTGCGTCGAATAGGGAATGCCATAGCCGACGCTGTCACATATCTTATGGAACTGGCCGTTGGCTTCGACCAGATACGATATCGTGCTAGCGGCGGCATCCCGAGCCTCGATGATTCTCTTGAGTGTATTCCGCTCCTGGAAATTTATGAGCATAGGCATTCCAACCTGATCCGTGGCACGCGAAAGAATTTGTTCCTGTTCATCGTGCTGCGTCTGGTCGGATGACTCGCCGTACGCCAAAACGACCCAGATCAGGATATTAAAGGCCATGAGCGCCTTGATCATTGGCAGAACCCCAAGCAGCCGGTTTTCGTCACGTCAGGCATACCTAATCCGCCTCCCCCTAAGTCCTTGAGACCCCGGTCGCCACCACCAGCGGCACCGACAGCAGCGCCGCGCTTCATCACCCGCTTCGCCACCGCGGCGAGCGCCTCACCATCCGGTTCCGGCGCCCCACCCGGCCGCGTAAGCGGCGACAGAGCCTGGAAGGCATGGACAATGAAAGCCGATCAAACGCCCCGTCGCCCTCGTCGCAAGCGGTTGTCCGGGAGTCGACGTGGATGATCTCGGTCGGCTTGACCAAATTGGTGTTCGTTTGGGCGGCGTAATCCGGCATGTTGATCCTTTTTTGCGGGTAGCTGCGCCGTCGGGTCCGAGATTCCGGTTGCGCCGCTCGCCTGGTCTTCCGAAGTCTTCGCCGACGAATCGGTCTCATGTTGACATAGAAGGATGTAACGGATGGCTGATACCGGGATCAAGCGGCTGGACGCGATCGAGCCGCGCCGGGGCGCGGCCGTGCTGCTGGAAGTAGGCCTGTGCAGATGAGAGGAACAGAAAAGTAGCGCAAGACGGATTGCTGCCAAGCGACCGCCGAAGCGGGCAATAAGGTTTTCCCCTGGACGGCTGTTACGTAATCTTATGTCGCGCCGCTGCTTCGCAAAAGTCGTCGCAAAAGAGAGGCTTTCGCACACGAGTTTTGCGAGGCCTAATACCAACCCGCCATGAGAGCGACTCTCCCGCCGCGCCGCCTCGTCATGCCGACCGAGGTCGGCATCCACGCCTTTTCCTTGTGTAAACAAAGGCGTGGGCGGCGGGCCTGCGCCCGCCATGACGGCGACGGCGACCATGCCGATGTGTCAATCTCAACGCGGACTGGTATAAACCGTTGAAATGCCTGATGCGGACGGACTTCGCAGAAGTCAGGAGTTTCGCATACCATGCTTATTTCGAATTGCTCACGTCGGATTCCCGTTCCGCACTTCCGCAAGGGAGTTTTGAGTGGTCTTATACCAACCGCCCTAGACATTGACCGTCGCCCAGTCCTTGGCGCCGATTGACCGGATGCGGTCCGGGTCGCCAGCGCACCTTGATTGTCGCGCGGCAGTCAGCGATTCAGGCCGCGCACGGAACTCATGATCCGGTCGAAAGCCACTTCGCCGATGATGGCCTGAAACAACTCGCGTGTATCGCGAAGCAGCACTTTTGCGCGGTCCAGCGCCACCGCAGCGTCGGCCTCTCCCTCCCGGGACACCCGGCCGTGCCCCGGGAGAACCAGGCGCAACCCCAATCGCCGGAGCCGCTCCATCGATAAGACATAGTCGCTGATGCTGCCCGACCCGAAGATACCGCCCATGGCGCCGCCCGCCATGAACATGTCGCCGACAATCAGCACGTCCTGCGCCGGGTCCGCCAGGCAGATGCAGCTCGAAGTGTGGCCCGGTGTGTGCAGCACCTCGAACCGGTATGGATCGACGTCGATCACGCTGCCCTCCGGGAGGCATATGTCTACGGCGAACGGCGCCACCTTCTCGCCGATCACCCCACTGACCATGGCGAACTCGTCCCCCAGCGCCAGCTTGTTTGCGGTCAGCTGATGCGCGGCCACGGTTGGGCCGCGGGGCAGAAGAGCCGTCCCGCCGAGATGGTCCGCGTGCTCGTGCGTCAGCACCACGAGATCCACCGTTTCAGGCGGCCGCCCGATCGTCCTGAGCGCGGCCGCCAATGACGGATCGGTGGACGCCTCGGACGCTGCGGCCGTGCCGTCGATCAGTATGGACCGTTTGCATGACGCTGAGTGGATCGCCGCATGCAAAATGGCCCGGCATCTGTCCGTCGCTGCGCCGGATCGCGTCCCTGCACGGGTCGCTGACTTCATGCGGCGGCACATCGCCGCTTATGCCGCGCGTCGAGCGCAGGGGACGCGGCATTGAAAGCGCCTCGCCAACCCCGATGCCGGCCACCGGCGCCGTGTCGTCCCGACACTGGTGCATCCTGCCTGCGGATCCTGCCTCCGATCCGCCTGACCCAGCCCGCATCGCCGTGGGGTGTTTTCGTACCCGCGCGCTCACGACGGCCGGTACCACCTATGAAGAAGCCGGGTGAGACGGTTCGGTCTGTCTCATTCTGCTGCCGGACCCTGCATGGTCCGAGGTCGCCCGAGATGAATGGCAGGTTCGAGCGTGTTCAGGCGAGCGTTTCGCGACTGGCGATCGTCCTCATTACAGGGAGACTGGCAACTGGGTCTTATGGACGCCCGAGGAACGGTCGCGCTCCCACGCCGAGGCGCAAGCCGCCGAAACATTCGCCGCGTCGATTTTGGAAGGGCCTCCATTGCGCCGGCCTTGCGGCTGACCCCACCCGTCTTCCGGCGGACCTGGTGGACGCCGCCGATCACCGACTGACACTGACGGCGCTGACGTCCGGCGATGTCGCCCAGATCGCCCGCGTGCTGTGCGGACGGAAACCCACCGATGGCCTGACCGAAGCGCAAGCTGCCATTTTGACACCTCGCCACCTGCGGCTGGCACGCCGTCGTGTAGCCTCACCTTGATTTGTCGCGCAGGCGGAGGAAGCGGTGTTCGGAATGCCGTTGTTCACCGCCGGCGGCAATGAAGCCAGTGATCTCGCCCGGCTTCGTAATTGGCGGCCGTCTCGCTGGCCGCGTTCGGCCTGGATAGGACCGGCGATCTCACCTGGCGCGCGTGCCTGATACGAACACGCTTCCGGACCTGCTGGCGTCGTATCCGGGACTGGCCGAGCGTGTTCGCGTTGTGCTGAGCGATGCCTCCGCCGGCGCATGTCGGCTGATCGGGTCGCGACTCGCCGCGGTGCAGGCACTCGCGCAGGTTGTGGTGGCCCGGCAAAGCCTGGACGGGACGGAGGCGGAGGCGGTCATTCGCCGCAGTCTCGACGCGGGCCGCCACATCCATGCCGGGATTCTCGTCGATGCCGAAGGTGGGGAGGGTCCTTGCGTGCCGTTGGTCGCGTCGATGCGGCGGCCGCGGGCTGACGTGGGGTCGGTTGTTGATCCGGCGAACGCTGCCGCGGATAAAACAACCACCTTTCCAGCTTCAGCCTGAACGCGCAGGCGGGCCACCTGCCGTAAGCCCCAACGGCTCCGAGCTAAAAGATGCTGATTCGACAATTGCCTATGAATCGATTTCCGGAAATCAGGTAACACGTTTCCGGATGCGAGCAATATTTGATTCCCCTTCGGCAACGCAGGTTCGGCCGCGCGTAACACCTTTACCGCGTCCCGCGTAGACTAAAGCGGCCGCCGGCGTATCGCAAAACACCATATCCATGCGCTATTCCGCCAGGAAAACCGGGCGGGGTACGGCAGGTGGGCAGGCCCGGGCCATCGTTTCCGAAAACCCCAGTTGACGGTTCAATCCAGCGGTGGCGTACCGGCCAGAACATGGCAAAAGGCTGCCGCGCCAGCCATCCCGCACCGAGGTTCTGCCGCCCGCACTGCTTCGCCACACAGGGAATTGGCTGTCAAGGGCCGGGCAGCTTATCCAGATCAGTGCGAACATGGTAACCGGCTGGCTTAACACGTGGACGGTCGGGATCTGCCGTTGCTCGCCGCCCGCCCTCATACTGGAAAAATGCATACTCAGGAATGTCTTACTGATTCCCGGAATCGGTTTTCCGGAACTGTGCAGCACATTCCGGGAGGCGAGTAAGACTTGATTCCGGTCGGATAACGCCAATCCGCAGCCGCATAACAACTTATGCGCATCCGCTTGGGCCGCCGACGCACCGCGAAGCACCGTATCGATACGGTATAACGCACTGCTGAGAAGGGTGACATACGGCCCGGCCCGGCTAGCATGACCATCTCGCATCGGCGACGGTATCAACCGCACGGGCAGCGCTACGCATCCGGTCTTGCCCGCACCTACTTGCCGTCCTCGTCGATCCGGTGATCAATTTGCCCGAAACCGACCTGACGGCGAGCCGCAGAGATCGGACGCCTGACGCGCGGCCTACAGTTACTCGCCTCGTCCGTGAACCATTTGTCGTCGGACGTGGCCGGAGCCGTCGCTATTTGTCGACGGGCACTCAGGCCGAAACGCAGGCCCGATCACGGATGCTCTCGGATCTGATCACGGCGGCGGAGGCTGGGCTGCCGCGGCGACACAGCCAGACTGCGTGCCGAGTGATTTCGGCGGATCGGATCATGCACGAGCGGGCGGCCGCCGAGTGCGTTTGGCGACACTTGATCCCGCAGCCGCCATGACGCGCGGGCGGAGGTTTTCATCCGCACGGTCTTCAGCCGGTGCTCGCGCCGGATGCGCGCCGGTGCTGTCCGATACGGCGACTGGCCGCGCGTGTGACGGCTCCCCCGCACTTCCATGCCAAGTTGAATTCGCGCCTGCGGATGCACGCGCGTAGCACGACGTTAACTTCACAGCCGTCACAGCCGTGGGGACCGTCGATCGCCGCCTGACCGCGGCCTGCGAACGCCGGCGGCGAAGTGATCCGCTGAGTATCCCGCCGTGAACGTTACTCGGTTCCCTCCTCACAGCCTTGGCGCCGACTCGCAGCATTGTCCCGCTTGACCGCCCCGGAATACTGTCCCACATTCCGCGGCGACGAGACGGCCGGAGTAGCGAAGTCATTGTTTCTGCTTGGGGCAAGAGTTGCCGGACCGAATCCAGGTTCCCCAGCCAACTCAATGATTTCAATAGTCTAGCTGCCTCAGTCGTAATAGGGGCAAAACGCCGGGCAGCACCGCCGATCAGGCGGGCCGTATCCTCGCCCTGACGTAATGGTCGAGCGGTGCGATGAGTGCGTGCCCGGCGACCTTCAGCCTGCTGCCCAGATAATCCCGGACCGCGATGCCAAGTTTGTCGCAGGTCTTGGCCAAGCCGAGGAAGGCGTCCCGGCAGTCGCGGCCGATATCGCTGCGCGTCCCGGCGCTGACCTTGCGCCGCGTCACGTGGCACCGGATGTCGTTCTCCGATCCGTTGGTGTGCAGCGGGATTTCCGGCCGCTCCAGCACCATCAGCAATTCGGCCTTGTTGGCATGCAGCCGCGCCAGCAGGCGGTCCAGCGTGACGAAGCCGGTGCGGCGCAGAAAGATGCGGTCGAACCGGGCGCGCAAAGCCAGGCAACGGCGCCGGGTCGGATGGAGCCGATAAACCTTCAGGCTGGCATAGAAGTTCCAAATCAGGCCGCGCACCCGCGCCTGTGCGGCTCGCTGCTTGTCGGTGAACGTGTCCAGCTTATGCACCAGCCGTTCGGCGTGAATCCAGCACAACGCGTGCCGCCCGATGTTGAACTGCCCGGCATCGTCGCTCAGCACCACGGTGTCGCAGAGGAACTTGTGCGTGTCGATGCCGGTCAAAATCCGCAGTTATTTGCCGACGTGCCGACGTGCCGCCTGACGGCCGATCCGCGCGACAGCGTTCCGGATTGTCCAGGTAGTCCATAGGAGGGACCCGCCCCCGGAGCGGAGCGCCCTTGGCGCGCAGCGAAGCGGAGGGGGCGGGAGGAACCTGTGGACCCACCTGGGCAATCCGGGGTGCAGGTGGGCCTGCCGACGACCTACCTTTACAGTTCGCTGCGGCGCGGCGAAAATCGTTACCACGCTCAAATCGGCTAGACGTGCTACCTTCTAGTAAAGGCGGAGTAGTCCGGGAGTTATAAGCAATGTTATCGCAATGTAGACCGTGTCGGTCAGGCCGTGAAGAGAACCTACATCCCCGACTATTTCTTTGCCTCCGTTGTTGCGAGCAGGTCGTTATCTGTAGCCGATGCGACCGCGGCCAAGTCTACTGCGGTCGCGAGTGTGCCTCGGAGGTGAGGCGTAGCAGGCAGCGGCAGGCCCGTCGCCGATACCAGGCGAGCGAACGCGGGCGGCAGATGCATGCCGATCGGAGCCGCCGATATCGCGCCCGAGGCCGCCGCGTGACGGATCAGGGTCCGATTTTGGTTGCACCACCCGCCCGACAGCCCGAACCGGCATACACCGACGCCCCGGTGGCGCAACCGGCCATCAACGTCGCTACCGGGCGCTTAACTGCTTGCTACCGTTGCGGAGATCCAGTTTCCAACATGGTCCGCCAATTCCCAATTCGTCGGTCGCGCAGACGCCCGATCAATCCGGACGCCGGCAGACCGACGCGCCGACATCGGCAAATACCTACGGATTCAGACCGGCGCTAACAAAGCGTTGCGCGGTCCCCGAAAACTGATTCCTGAAATCAGTAAGCCGCTCGATTCATTCATTTTTGCGAGCATGCGCCAGGAAGCGGAGTCCGGGTTCTCCGTTCCGGCAGAGGCATGCGCAACCGCGAGAGCGCGCGGCGGTGGCGGAAACTTTCGCCGTGTTCGCCGAGGTCGCAGCCCGGACGGCAGCAGCAGCCGACTTCCTCTAACGTGTGGCGGCCGCAGCGCGGATATCGCGACCGCCGGCTGCTGTGGATGATCCGCTCCGGCCGCATCGACGTCATGCGGACTGGCCTGCGAGGACCCGATCCGTTTCTCCTGCCG
>Ga0326728_10006049_pt1 | contig 33133 bp, 27 predicted proteins | sample MB3enrmetagenome_FD_207602 | JGI IMG/M metagenome (GOLD analysis project Ga0326728, IMG submission 207602) | Lab enriched peat soil microbial communities from McLean, Ithaca, NY, United States - MB31MN | ecosystem: Environmental > Terrestrial > Soil > Wetlands > Peat | place: USA: New York... | reverse complement strand
TTGCTGTGGGGAGCGGGGGACGATGCTTCGGGGCCTGGGGGCGAAATGGCGGCTTGTCGGGGGGTGGGTTCCGAGAGGGCGGCGCGTCGCGGGAGGGGTCATCGGTTTCCCACATGCGGGCTTCCTGGGCCTTTGGTCGTAGGAAGGGGATATCGACAGGGATCGGGCGCCAAGGTCCGACGCAGGGTTGGGCGCTTTGCGGCAAATCGAGTGAACAGTGCGTCGCGGAAGTGTATGCTGGAGGGGAGAGGGACTTGGGAGATGGACGTCAGCCTGGAAATCGCGAAGCAAGTCGAGAAATTGCCTCCGGATATGCAGGAACAGGTACTCCGGTTCGTAGCTTCTCTCTCCGCTTCGGCGCCGGTGGGAGAAAAGGGCGCGCGGTTACGCCAATTCTCATCGTCTCTCGACTCTGTTTCCGCGCGGCAGATGATTCAAGCGATCGATGAGGAGTGCGAGCGAGTTGACCCCAGCGATTGGTAGATTCTTGCTTGACACCAACATCGTCATTGCCCTGCTGGATGGCGACGATGCGGTACTGACTCATCTGGACCGGGCGCCGGAAGTATTCGTTCCGGCGGTTGTGGTCGGCGAGTTATTCTTTGGAGCTTCGAAATCCGGCCGCCCCGCTGAGAACACGGCCAAGGTGGAGCGATTCGCGGCCGGTAGAGCCATCGTCTCATGCGATCTCGATGTTGCCCGCGAATACGGACGTTTGAAGCAACGCTTGAAGGAGAAGGGGCGGCCGCTTCCCGAGAACGACATCTGGATCGCCGCAGCGGCGAAACATCACGGGATGGTCCTTGTTACCCGGGACCGGCACTTCCACGAGGTTGAGGACATGCAGACCGCGGATTGGGCCGTTCAGCCGTGACCTCTGCCGTACCTCGGTCTGCGCCGCGGACTTCTGGCCCGCCCTCGCGCGGTGGTGCAATCGCGGCTGGAGAAGGACCATGACTCTCATACAGGGACCGAACCACAAGAGGTTCTGCTTAAATGGTAAAGAGTTCCAGATGGTGTGGGATACCAACAGTGTAGCGGCTCCGGAAGGGTGCCTCGTAATTGCGGTGGACTTCTCGAAACCGGCCGGTAAGCGTGAGATTTTCAGAAAATCCGGTCTCGATACTGAACTGGAATCGCTGCGATTGGAAGCCGAACGGCTGATACAGGAAGCCGCACGACAGTCGGCTCCGGCGTGATCGCGGCGCGAAGGGGAACACAAGAGGACATATGGCCAGCGGCTAACTGGGCGTCGACTTGGCGGGACTATTGCTGCAGGCGCACTCAATGACTGGATGCATCGGACTTCGTAGTAGCTGATCCTAGTGCGGATCAGCTACCTCAATTGTGGAACCAAGCACTGAGTAATGGTCATTGCCACTTGGTGGCTTCCCTGGCGAGCACCTCGGCTATCTGGTTCTCGGGGAGGCCCAGGTGGAGCAGCATCGCTCCGCGCAGAAGGGCGCGCATCCTCTGATTCAATAGGAACATCTCTTTGCCCTTAACCGGCTTTCTCCTGGACTCTGCGCCGCTGCCGGCGTGCGTGTAAAAATTTCGCGTCACGACAACGTTTGAGATGAACTTCTCTGGGACGATCCCCATTTTGGCCAACGTCGGAGCGCTAATCGACTGGCACAGCGCCGTGAGTCGTGTGGCGAGGGTCGGGTCGCCGGCGTGCATCATCGAATTGCAGATCTTCTCTTTAAGTTCGGGCTCAATGGCTTGGGCGTCGAGTGTCAGGCGAATCGCCTTGCGGACATTGCGAAGTGCTAGCCGGTCGGCGGCAGACGGAACTGTCCACGGGGCGTCGGGCAATACACTGTTTCTTCGATCATTGCTGCGCGCCTTGGGACAGTTTCGGAAGTTAGCGGAGTTGCCCGGACGGGGCGAAAACCACTGGGACAGACGGAACTGTCCACGCGGCGTCGGGCAACACACTGTTTCTTCGATCATTGCTGCGCGCTTTGGGACAGTTTCGTCGGTCCCCAGGTTTTCGCGGCTTTCCGCGTGGATGGGACATACCTGGGATGCGGTCCAAATTGCGGCCCGGCTGGCGGCGCTTTCCAGGCATCCTCCATGGCGGCTTGGCTGAACCGCCGGGGCTTTGCCGTGCAGGCTGGCTGTTCGAAGAACCCGATTTGGACAGTAAGGGTTTGCAACCTGCGGCGGATTTTCAATTCGCCTCTTGTGGAGGCGTGCGATGGCCGCCGAGGGCGGTTACAAACCGGCGGGTTCTCTTTGGTCTGCGCGCGGCCGGCGTTGACCGCGTCGAAGAGCTCCGCGCTGGGGCGGCTGCCGGCGTTCTGGCGGATCAGCGGCGAGCCGGTGCGTTCCGCCCAGATCTCCAGTTGCTCGATGGCCGCCGCGCGGAAGGCGCCGGCCGCGCACAACAGCACCCAGCGGCCCTTGTTGCGGAAGCGCTGCGCCAGCTTGCCGAGCTTGAAGGATAAGACGTCCCGCCGACGGTCGACCGGGGAATGGCCTACCAACAGAGTTCCGCTGGCCGGAAGCTCTCGATCCTTCCGCTGCGTTCCCGAAGCAATCGAATCGAGGACCGGTTGCCGCTGGTGGACGCGATCTTACGCGCGGCTGGAAACAATCCAGCCCGGCCAGACTGCTGCAATTCCATGGCGACCGATCGGGCCGACCGCTACGCCGCGTTCTCGACGTCAATTACCAGCGGCTTGCCGAGCGCGGCCAGCGCGGCCTCGATATCCTCCAGGCGGGATCGCCGGCGGGGATCGAGTAGGCTGCGAAGGCGGGTGTGCTCCCATCCCAGCCGCCGGGCCAGATTCCCGGTGGTGATCCGCCGGGAGCGCATCGCCCGATACATGGTGAGCTTCGCGGCGACCATCGGAGGCAGCATGGGCACCCGCTGTCCGCGTGCAGGGGCGGCCGGCCGCGGAATGGTTTCCCGGTCTTGCACTCTGGCTGCCAGCATCGCCACAAGCGCTCCGTGCACAGGGGGGGAAAACGGTTCCTTCAGTTTCGCGGCGCGCAGGGCCGGGGACGAAGGCCGGGCTGGGGGCGCGGAGTCGATGAAACCAGTGGAGGATTTGCTGTGGGGAGCGGGGGACGATGCCTCGGGGCCTGGGGGCGAAATGGCGGCTTGTCGGGGAGTAGATTCCGAGAGGGCGGCCCGTCGCGAAAGGGAGGAATCACGGTTTCCCGCATGGGGACCTCACGGGGGCGAATCGGCAAGGCGCCGAGCCGACTCTCTCCGAGTGGGGGACGATACGCCCCGTGCACTCCCTCGGGAAGGTAAACACTACGGCGTCAGGCAGGAACTATGGCGGCAACCTCCGGCGCCCGAGAATCCAATCGCTCCGTTTCCAGCGCCCTGGAATGAGCTTATAATCGTTAGGTCGAACTGGAATATGCACGCACCGAGTCTCGCCCAAAAGTCGCCTAAAAGGAGCTCATCGCCGGGGCGGAGTTGGCGCCGCGGCCGAGAGGGTTCACTCCATCCGTTCGTGAGGTACGTATGACCAACGAAACTCTTCCCCAATTTCGATATCACCCCGACCCCATCCGCAGCGGAGCCGTGGCCGCGTCCCCTGCCGTCTGCAAGAGTTGCGGCCAAATGCGCGGCTACATCTATGTAGGACCGGTATACACCGAACGCGATGGACTCGACGACTCCATTTGCCCCTGGTGCATAGCCGACGGCTCTGCCGCCGCCAAGTTCGACGCTGTTTTCGTCGACGTCAACGCGGTCGCAGACCTCGTGCCACAAGCCGTCCAACAAGAACTCGAGCGGCGCACGCCGGGCTATCAATCGCTGCAGGAAGCCGAATGGCGCGCCTGTTGTGGAGATGCCGCCGCCTTTATCAAAGCGGCAACCGAAAAGGACCTCATGTCTGCCGAGTTTCCGAAATCGCGCAGCGCGTTGATGCGTTATCTGAAAACGGAAGAGGACATGGAATCGGAGGATGCCAAGGAATTCATCGAGACGCTCGAGCCGGATGCCTCACACGCGGCGTATCTGTTCAAGTGCTTGAAGTGCGGAAAGTTTCACTTCCACGTTGAGCTCGAATGAGAGGGAAGGAATTGCGGACTCGGCGGAACTCGGGTCTGAGCTCCGATGCCTTTTGACAAAGGCTACTGCGATTAGCCGTGGCCAACCGACAGGTGAGGCTCCAAGGAAGAGCTTTCTTTGGCAATCGCTCTCACTACACAGCTACGGCCGCCGATCGCCTAAGAGGGCGTCCAACTCCTTAAGCAACCTCCTGCGGATCGGCGTGTCCCGGTATAACAGCACCGCAGATTTCAGTTCGGACGCCCCTTGGTGGCAGTCGCCACCATGGCTGTGCAGCCAGTGCATCGCCGGCAGCGACGAGTAAATAAACGTCCTCTCCAGAATCTCGTCGCCGCCACCCGGCATGGTTCGGGCGTAGGCGGCGTCCTTAACGGCGCGAGAGTTAATCGATTGCTGCAAACGCGGACTGGGTTGGAGGTCCAACTCGGGCACCAGGTCGAGAGCATCGCTATCATCGGCGAGCATCTGTTCGACATCCGCTTGCCGTCGCTTCAATTTGCGCATCGCATCCAGCGCCTCACGGCGTACTCCGCTTTCTTCGGCGACCAGCGGCAGCCAGGTCCACAGCGGCCGATTCTCGTCGATCGTTCGTACGATCGCAAGGTTCTTTTCCCTCGTCTCTTTATCAATCGCACGGCGCTGGCTGCTCCTGCCAATGAACGTCTGAATCGTCGACGCCGCCAACACCGCGCAGGGGATCAGCGAAACGACGATCAGCGCGACCCGCGCCGCGGCCCATTGGCGCGTGAATGCCATACCCGTGATCGCCAGCGGCAGCGCCAGGAGAATTGCGGCGGGCCAACTCGACCGTCCTTCGTCCATCAACTGCAGTGCGCAGAATGCGGCCGCAGCCGACAAGAGCCCAATCAGCAGTCCGCCCGGCGTATGCTGCCGGTAGAGCAAGAAGCCCATAATGAGCCAAGTCGCCAGTGTGAGCGCAAACGCCCACAGCATCTCCCAAGCCCGCGAGTAACGGGCCTCACCGCCCAACGCCGGCACCGAGACGATCTGGTACAGGTCGAAGGCCAGCAATCCCCAGGCGGCCAACATCAGGATCAACAGGGCGATCACGCCCGAATTCGTCGAGTTTGTCAAATTCACCTCCACGGCGCCCACCAGTCACGTGATGGACCACTCTATCCGCTTCCGACCACTCTTGTCCAGCTTAACGATTTCGTGCGGGAGAATCTACTAAGCTGGTTTGCTTAGGTTGTCGCCTGGAGGCGTAGGCCGGTTACATACCGGCCGGTTCTCTTTGGTGGGCGCGCGGCCGGCGTTGACCGCGGGGAAGAACACAGCGCTGGGGCCGCTGCCGGCGTTCTGGCGGATCGGCGGCGAGCCGGTGCGTTCCGCCCAGATCTCCAGTCGCTCGATGGCCGCCGCGCGGAAGGCGCCGGCCGCGCACAGCGGCACCGGGCGCCCCTCGGTGCGGAAGCGCTGCGCCAGCTTGCTGACGGTGGTGGTCTTTCCCGACCCGTTCACGCCCACCACCAGGATGACGGCCGGCGGCTCCGCCACCCGCGCCGGGGCGCGCTCGCCGGCTTCCAGAACCTCCAGCAGGTGGGTGCGAATCGGTCCCTTCGGTTCGGCGGCGCCGTTCACCTGGTGGCGTTCCACGCGGGAGCGAATGCGGGTGAGGATCTCGCCGGTGGTGCGCACCCCGATATCCGCGGAAATCAGCGTGAACTCCAGCTCGTCCAGCAGGGCGCAGCGGTACCGGCGTTCGGCCTGGGCCTGGTAGCGGAGGAAGACGGTCCAGCCGTTGGACTGGCGGATGATTCGGAGGAAGCCTTCGGCGAGGAGGTAGTTGCGGTTCTGGGCGCGGGTGATTTCGATATCGCCATCGCCGGCGAGCTCCTGGCTCATGGGGGTGAAGGGGCGATCGTTATTGTCGAGGGTTTCGTTGAGGCAGGTGGTGAAGAGGCCGGACTCCAGTCGCGCGGCGTGGAGGATGGCCTGTTGGGCGAGGGCCATGCGCTCCAGGGCGAGGAGTTCCTGGGAATTGACGGGCTGGTAGACGGAGGCAAGGTCGGACTTGAGGAGGGCGATTTCCTGGAAGTCTTCGAGGCGGACGACGGCGAAGGTAGAGGCGGTGAAGCCGTGCTTGACGGAGTTGCGGGCGGAGCGGGCCTTGCCCTCGGGGGATTTGGGTCCGGTGGAGTTGGCGGCGTTGGCTCGATTGGCGGCGAGCTGTTTGGGAAAGGCGGGTTTGTGGGAGGCTTGTTTTTGAGTGCGTCGCATGATGTTTTCGATTCGATCAATAGCATGGGGAGGGGGTGGAGTCTGAAATTGATTTCGCGTAAGTGGTTGACAGGAAAGGGAAATTAGCTCGGGAAACGGGGGTGAACGAAAAAGGTTTTGTCGGTTTCGCGGCTTGGAGGGCCGGGGATGAAGGTCGGGCTGGGGGGCGCGGAGTTGATGAAACCAGCGGAGGATTTGCTGTGGGGAGCGGGGGACGATGCTTCGGGGCCTGGGGGCGAAATGGCGGCTTGTCGGGGAGTAGGTTCCGAGAGGGCGGCGCGTCACGGGAGGAATCATCGGCTTCCCGCGTGCGGACCTCACGGGGCGAGTGGGCAAGGTGTTGCCGCCGACTCTCTCCGAGTGGCGGACTTATACGGCCAATCTCTGCCCGATCCACCGTGGTGGGGCGGCGAGTCACACAAGACGACGCACCACCATTCTGCACAGTGAAGGCGGGGACTGCAAGAGGTTTTTGTGAGATCCTGGCTACCAACCTCGGGAGCCCGCCAGACGGGGCTTCGGGGGCTTTCACTAGTAACACAGCTAGAACGAAAAGAAGAAATGAGCGCCTATCCATCGGACTTTGAGCGCTTCGTCCGACGGACGACCTCGTTGAAGGATTGGCCCGTTTAAAACGACGATTCGCCCGGAGCACAAGTAAACGCTGGGGCGTCAGGACGGATCAATTTCGCCTGAAGGCGGCGCAATTTCCGGATGCGCCGTGATTCGAGCGGAGTCGGTAATTTCCCGCCGGACTCCGTCTACTGGCTGCGCTCCCGTTCTACAGACCGATGCGTCGTACGAGATCGGCGAAGCGTGCATCCGAGCGCAGACTATCGAAGGCCGGTTCAACGCCGAGAGATTGCACACTGGGATCGCGTGTGGCGTAGGCTTTCTCAAGCGAAGCGAACGCCTGCTCGCGCTCGGTCAGCGCCGCATAGAGGATGGCCAACTCGGCCGGCGAGACATACCTCTCATCCGTCCGCAGTTGCTGAAGGATGCTCTGTGCTCGCTCGCGCTCACCGGCCCACGCGTACGACGCGCCCAGACGAATCTGCAAACTCGGACTCTTATTGCCTAGATTGATGGCCTCCCGATAGGCGGCGATGGCCTTCGCCTGCATCGCCTTCGCGGCGTAGGTGAAGCCGAGGACGTTGTACGTCGGAGGAAAGCTCCGGTCCAGTTCAAGCGTCTTCTGCAGGGATTGGATGGCCTGGTCGTACCGGCGCGCTAAGTAAAGCACATAACCGACATTGGCATTGACGGCCGGGGCGAGCGGATCAAGCTCTCTGGCACGCTCGATCTCGGCGATCGCTTGCGGGTGTCGCCCCACAAGGCTGAGATAAAACGCATACCGCAGGTGTGCTTCGGCGAGGTTCAGGTTCAGTTCGATGGCGCGCCGATATTCCCGCTCGGCATTGCCCCAATCCCAGGCATCCCGCATGGTGAGCGCCATGGCGTAGTGAGCGTCAGCGAGATTCTCATCCAACTCCAACGATTTGTGCGCTGCCTCCTTCGCTTTGGGTAAGAACTCTTTGGGGTCCAGAGCGCTTCCTGCCGCGAGATCGCGATATGTTGTGGACAGGTCGGCATAGGCCAGCGCATAAGCGGGGTCGACGGATATGGCCCGCTTGTAATACGCGACAGCCGTCTCGGAATTCTCGGTGCCTCCCTTGTGGCGATAGAACAGTCCCTTGAGCATCAGTTCATACGCCTGCGGGTTGACCGTCTCGCGCTTGGCGAGTTGCCGCCGCTCGCCGGAACTCAAGCGCAGGCGCAGCTTATCGGCGATCTCTCCGGAAATTTCCGATTGGACGGCCAGCAGGTCTGCCGACTTGCGGTTGTATTGTTCGCCCCACACCTGCGTCCTATCGCGCGCGTTTACGAGTTCGACGCCGATCACCAGGTTGTCGCCTAGCTTCGTGACTCTGCCGCTAAGGATTGCTTTGACGCCCAGCGCGTTCGCCACTTCCTGGGGGTCCACATCCTTGCCCTTGTACCTGAAGCTTGAGCTGCGCGCGATAACCTTCACGGTAGGGAGTTGCGAGAGGCTGTTGATGAGGCGCTCGCTGATGCCGTCCGAGAGGTATTCCATCTCCCGATCTCCGGTCAAGTTGGTAAAGGGCAGAACGGCGATGGAGTCGAGGGCGAGCCGGGAGTGAAAGTAATAGCGGAGTCCGACCGCTGTGACGATGACGGCCAGCAACGCGAGGATGGCTGCGCCTTTCTTGTGACGCTTGATCTCTCCGGCGATGTATTCCGCGCCCGAAGTCGACCGCTGAGGTGTGGTATCGCTCGTGCCCGTGGGTGGCTGACGGGCGCTGTCGATGAGCGTGGCGGCGCCGCCGCTCGGGGCTCGCACGCCACCGCCTGCGCCCTGGCCGGACGGCGACGATCCTGTCGTTCCGGTCAGTTCCTGCCGGAGCTCTTCCAGCTCAAGCGCCACGTCGTGGCTCGATTGGTAGCGGTTATCCGGATCCTTGGCCAGACATCTTCGGACGATGCGTTGCAGTCGATCGGGCGGCGGGTTCTCGCTGCCTCCGCTAATCTCAGGCGTTGGCCCGTGGACGATTTTATGGAGAGAATCGAGCGCGTCTTTTCCCTCGAACGCTTTCTGTCGCGCGGCTGCCTCATACAAAATGCATCCGAAGGAGAAGATGTCCGAACGGTGATCGACCTCCGGCTTGCCCAAAGCCTGCTCGGGCGACATATAACCGATTGTGCCGATAACCATTCCGGGCGTGGAGTGCTGGTAGGGGATCGTGGCGGCATCGCTTGCTGCGCCGCTTCCCAAGCCAAAGGGCTCTTGCGGTCCGACCAGCTTCACCAAGCCAAAATCCAGAATCTTGGCGTAGCCGTCGCCTGTGACCATAATGTTGGCGGGCTTGAGGTCACGATGCACGATACCTGCCGCGTGCGCTTTCGCCAGTCCCTCGGCTACCTGAGCGAGGTATTTCAAGAGTTTCGGCAGCGGCGTTTGTCCGCCGTGAATTCTGTCCCGCAGGGTCTCACCGTCGACGTACTCCATGGAGATGAAGTGTGTTCCGCCGGCCTCTCCAATTTCGTAAATGTGCGCGATATGGGGATGGTTTAGAGCGGCGGCGGCTTTCGCTTCTTGCACGAAGCGACGCATGCGCTCCTTATTCGAAGCGACCTCCGCAGGCAGAATCTTCAGGGCCACCTTGCGATCCAGCCTGGTGTCCTGAGCCAGATACACCTCACCCATTCCGCCCACGCCGAGGCGCGAGCTAATGCGGTAGTGCGAGATCACGCTGCCAGATTGAAGCTTTGCTTCCACTTTAACTCGGGATATTCGCCACAAACTCACATACGCAGGATGGTTGCACCCACCGATGGAGTGCGGGCGATAATCACGAAATCCATTCTTCATTTTATACCGGATGGCGAAGCGGTCTTCCGAAAGCTCAAATCGGAGACTGCGGGGCATCCAATTGCTCGGCGCGAATTGGATCGCGTGGAAGTCGCCTTGGTTGGAACGGCGAGCGCTGCCCGGTAAGAGGATTTCACGGCCAATGAGTTTCGCGCACCTGACGTGTAACGGGCTACCTGTCGAAATGGCCGCATTCGGCATTTCGGTTCGAGCATTCAGGCGATACCTCCCGAATGGCGCACTCGGAAGTTGGTTCACACCTTCGCGGATCACTCCTGCCTGGTCGCGCAGCGTTTACCGATCCGTCGGGCACGATAGAAAGTGCTTTGGGCGCATCACGCGCCACTCGGAGAGAGCCCGGCTGCACATTCCTCCCGTGACACCCGCTCGCCGAGAACAAACGCGGGGGAAGCCGACGCTGCAAACCTCTGACGCTCAGGGGCCGAGATACGCCGTTCTGGTAGATCAGTCCTGTATCCGCATCAGGATGGTGGAACGCTGCGGCTCTGGGGCGGCCCGGGGCTCAGGCGAGGGGTCCTCCAATCCTAACGTATTTATCCGTTAGGATGATGCCGCTAGAAAACAGGAGGCTGCCAAAGCCTGGCGTGTCGCACAGCCAACCGGGCGCGGGTGCGCGAGATGGAAGTGGGTTCACTGGCGTGATGTGGGGCAGGTGGTCAACCACGGCTGTCCAGATTGGCGCGGAATGACCGCAATCGGACAGGCCAGGCCCTTGATTCCACGTATCCGGCTGTCAGGCCTGACCGGGGTTTCTCACGGGGGAGTTAGCGGAGTTGCCCGGACGTGGCGAAAACCACCGCCGCGCGGAAGGTGTCGGCCGCGCACAGCGGCACCGAGCGCCCCTCGTTGCGGAAAACAGTTGACAGTTAACAGTTAACAGTTAACAGTTGACAGTAACCCGCGCGCGCCAGCAAGGTTCGCCCGATCCGTCCACGGAGGAAACTGTTTACTGTCTACTGTTTACTGTTTTTGTGCAAGAGCCGCGCCCGCTCTCAGATCCATTTCTTCCGCAGCAGCCAGACTTTGATCGCTTGCGTAAGGCTCATATAGCTAAGCAGCGTCAGCCCCAGGATCGGCCAATACAGCCGCGGCAGGCTGGTCAGGCCCAGCGAAGACGCCAGTGGGGAGTAAGGCAACCACATTCCCAGGGCCATGATGGATAGCGTGGTGACCGTCAGCGGCCAACTCGCCCGGCTCTGCAGGAAGGGAATCTTATTGGTGCGAATGACGTGGATGATGAGCGTCTGCGTCATCAGCGACTCCACGAACCAGCCCGTCTGAAATACCGCCGCGCGGGATGGGTCCCAGCAGTGGAAGACCCACAGCATGACGAAGAAAGTGGTGTAGTCGAAGATCGAGCTGATGGGACCAATGTACAGGATGAACCGCGTGATCTCGGCGATGTTCCAGGGCCGCGGCCGCGCCACCTGCTCTTCGTCCACCGCGTCTATGGGGATGGGTACTTGCGAGAAATCGTACAACAGGTTGTTGGTCAACACCTGGATCGGGGCCATCGGAATGAACGGCAGAAACGCGCTGGCGCCCAGCACGCTGAACATGTTGCCGAAGTTGGAACTCGCCCCCATCCGGATGTATTTGAGGATGTTGGCGAAGACCTTCCGGCCTTCGATCACGCCCCCTTCCAGCACCATCAGGTCCTTCTCGAGCAGGATCAGGTCCGCCGACTCCTTGGCGATGTCGGTAGCCGTGTCCACCGAGATGCCGATGTCCGCGGCTCGCAAGGCGGGAGCGTCGTTGATTCCGTCGCCCATGAATCCGACCACGTGTCCCTTGCCCCTGAGGGCGCGGACGACCCGCTGCTTGTGGGCGGGCGAGAGCCGTGCGAAGAGCGTGGTCTTCTCGGTCGCGTCGGCCAGTTCGGCATCGGACATTTTTTCGATGTCCGCGCCCAGCAGCATTGGATCGGCCGAAAGCCCCACGTCCTTGCACACCTTGCGGCTGATGAGGTCGTTGTCGCCCGTCAGAATCTTCACCGCCACCCCGTGCTTGTGAAGGGCTTCGATGGCGCGCGCCGCGGTTTTCTTGGGCGGGTCCAGAAACGCGACGTACCCTTTGAGCACCAAGTCGCGCTCATCGTCCTTGGAGCAGGTCTTTTTCCCCGGCAGTTCCTTCCTGGCCACAGCCAGCACCCGGAAGCCGTCGTTGCTGAGGCTCGCGTACTCTTCCTTCAGCCCGACCATCAGCTTGGGGTCCATCGGCGACAGTTCCCCGTCCAGCTCGAATTGAGAGCACTGGTGGAAGATTTCTTCCGGGGCTCCCTTGGTGAGAAGTACTGCTTTGCCTTCGGGATCTTCCACAAGCACGGACATCATGCGCCGCGTGAAGTCGAAAGGGATCTCGTCCAGCTTCTTACACTTCTCGACCACCGCTTTTCCGTGGAAGTCGGAGCTGTCCAGGATGGCAACGTCGAGCAGGTTCTTCAGGCCCGTCTGGAAGTAGCTGATCAGGTAGCCGTCCAGGAGCACTTCCTCGGTTTCCCGGCCGGCCACGTTGCAATGGCGCTGCAGGACCACGCGGTCTTCGGTGAGAGTGCCGGTTTTGTCCGTGCACAAGACATCCATGCCCCCAAAATTCTGGATGGCGTTGAGGCGCTTGACGATCACCTTCTTGCGGCTCATGGCCAGCGCGCCCTTGGCGAGGCACACGGAGACGATCATGGGCAGCATCTCGGGGGTGAGGCCGACCGCCACGGCCATTGCGAAGAAAAAGGCGCTCTTCCAATCGTGCTTGGTGAACCCGTTGATGAGGAAGACCAGGGGCACCATAACCGCCATCAGCCGGATCATGAGCCACGTGAAACGGCTGAGACCTTGATCGAAACTGGTCGGCGCCTGGGCCTGCGCGATCGCGCCGGCCATGCTGCCGAGATAGGTGTTGACCCCCGTGGTAATCACGACCGCGGTCGCCGTGCCGCTCTGCACGCTGGTGCCCATGAAGCACGTGTTCTTGAGCTCGGTCGGTGAGCTGGCAACCGTGGTTTCAGTTTCCGGGTCGTGGAACTTCTCGACGGGGAGCGACTCCCCGGTGAGGGTCCCTTGGCTAACGAAGAGGTCTTTGCAGGAGAGCACCCGCACGTCGCCGGGAATCATGTCGCCGGCCGACAGCTTGATGACATCCCCGGGCACCAGGTCGCGAAGCGGCATCTCCTTCGCCCCGCCATCCCGAATGACCGTGGCGGTCACATGGATCATGGCCTTGAGTTTCGCCGCGGCCGCGTCCGCGCGGGCCTCCTGGATGAAGCGCAGCGCGACGCTGAGCACTACCATTCCCGCCATCACGCTTCCCGCGCGGGCGTCGCCCGTAGCGAACGAAACCGCCGATAAGGTCGCCAGCAGAATCACCAGCGGGTTGCGGATGATTTTCAGCAGGCGCACCGGCCAGCCCTGCCGGCGCTCTTGCGCGACTTCATTCGGACCCGTCGTACGGGCGCGCTCTTCGGCCTCCGTTTGGGTCAGTCCCGCCGCGGTCGTCCGCAAAGATTGGAGCAACGCATCGTCGTCCTTCCCGGCTGCGTCGAGGACAGCCGGTGAAACGCGTATGTTCTGGTTCTTGGCCTTGGTGGGAGTCGCAGGCTTGTCCGGGTGCGCCGCTGGCCCCGCCTGGCCGGCGCCTGCCGTCTGGGCGGCGTTGCCTGAAGCCGCCGCCGTGCTGTCCACATCGGATGTTGCCATCGTTCCTCCGGCCGTTTTGCGAAGCTTCCTTCTACTGGGTGACCTCGGGATGGTCGGGACCACCGTTTCCTCTACGCCACCGGTAAAAGGTCTGCCCGGTAATCCTCGCTTCGCTGCGATGTTCTCTGGTGTTCCTGGTGGGAAGTTCCTCAACCCCGTGGTAAACCACGATTATATGTCTACCGATCTCAGCGCCGTCCGCGGCTGCCGGGTATGGCAAAACGTGCCTGCCGCATCCGCGACTGTTGGATTGGGAAAACCGGCAGCGTCGCGCTTCCTACCTCTGACGGTCGAGCTTGAGCAGGGCTTCGGTCATGTGATTCACAGCGTGCTCTTCCTCGCGGCGGTTGGCTTCGCTGCGCTGCAAGTCCGCCAGCACCGGCGCCAGATCGAGGTGGATCAACTCGTGAACCACGGTGTATTCCATATCGTCCAGCATGGCCTTGAAAGGAAGCCGATAGTCGGCGGGATCCAGGACGTGAATCACCGCCCTCTTCTTATCGAGATCCCAATGGACGTTGCCGAGGGTTTTGGGCTTCAGCTCGCTGGCGCGCGCGACCACCACCGAGATGTCCCAATCCTGCAAGTTGAGCCGCTTCTGCCACGCCCGCAGTTTCTCTTGCGCGAAACTCTCGGCCAGAAGGGTCCGTTCACGCGCGAATTGGTCTGACGCGGCCGGTTGCGTCTGTGCCATGCCAACCCAGCCGCAGGCGACACAAAGAAGGGGAATGGAACAAAAAAACCCGAGAGGGTGCCGCCCCTTCATGTACTACATAGTACCAAGTTCAATTGGGGGTGGTATACCGAGCATCACGAAAATTTGGCGCTGGGATACGGCGGAAATGTACCTAATCGCGGACGGCGAGACAAGGTCGGCGCTCCGCGGCGCCGCGGCCGCCGGCACAGAACCGCGAGCGTTAGCGAGCGGCCGCACGCGCCGGTGGCACTCCGCGGGTGAAATGTTTTATACTCCGATGCTATGAATGATACGACCGTGAGGGTGGTTGCCGGCATCCTGCTGGTGATCGTCATCGTCATCATCGTCCTCCGCCGCAAATCGAAGAAAAAGACGGACGAAGACGAATTTTAGCGGGTCGGGCAGGCCACCGGCTATGTGGCCTGCCGGGCCTCGTCCCGGACGGCGTCGCTCAGCACTTCGTTGAGCGAACCCTGGCGGTAGCCTTCCAGGTCGAGCGTCACGTAGCGGAAGCCCAGGCCCTTAAAGATTTCCGTGAAGCGGCCCGCCATCTCCACGGTGAGCGCCCGCGGCAATTCCTCGGGCGCGATTTCGATGCGCACCACTTCGCCGTGAAAACGCACGCGGAACTGGCGAAATCCCAGTTCCTTGAGGCGCTCTTCGCCGGTCTCCACCGTTTTCACGGTCTCCTCGGTGACCGGCGTTCCGTAGGGAATGCGCGAGCTCAGACAGGCGGAAGCCGGACGGTCCCAGGTGGGCAGGCCGGCCCGGCGCGAAAGCTCGCGGATGTCCGCCTTGGTCATGCGGGCGTCGGCCAGAGGGGCGGCGACCTGGTGGCGCCGCGCGGCGTTTTGTCCGGGACGGTAATCGCCCAGGTCGTCGAGGTTCACGCCATAGATGGTGTGCTCGAAGCCCCGCTCGCGGCCCACCTGCTCCAGCTTGGTGAAGAGCTCGTCCTTGCAGTGAAAACACCGGTCGGGATCGTTCTTCAGGTAGTCGGGATTCTCGAACTCCAGCGTGCGGACGTACTCGTGGGCGATTCCGAAGCGCGCGGCGAAGGCCTCGGCGTCGCGCTTGTGTGATTCCGGAAGCGACGCCGAATCGGCCGTCATGGCCAGTGCGCCATCGCCCAGCACGCGCCGGGCGGCCCACGCCAGGTAGGCCGAATCGGCGCCCCCGGAGAATGCCACAATCACCCGCCCCATGCCGCGCAACAGCGCGAAGAGATGCTCCTGCTTCTCCTCTAAGCGCGACGGGACCGAAAGTTCTACAAGCGCGGCCATCGACTTCCAGTTTACTGGAGTGGGAGGTCTTCCTGCCCGTTGCCGTTCTCGGTATCCGGAATCACGGACGCGGCCGCCACCTTGTCGCCCTCCTCCAGGCTCACCAGCCGCACCCCTTGCGTGGACCGGCCCACCTGGCGGATGGTGGACGATTCGATGCGGATGATCTTGCCGTTTTGGCTTACGATCATCAGGTCGGAATCCTCCATCACGGAGAGAATCGCCACCACGTCGCCGGTTTTGCGGGTGGTCTTCATGTTGATCACGCCCTTGCCGCCGCGCGCGGTCAACCGGTAGCTCTCTAGCGGCGTGCGTTTGCCGTAGCCGTTCTCGGCGATCGAAAGAATCAGACCTTCCTTCTCCACCACCTCCATGCCCACCAGGTAATCGCCGCTGGCCAGATCCATGGCGCGGACGCCGCGAGCCTGGCGGCCCATCGGCCTTACCTGGCTTTCCGCGAAGCGGATGGCTTGGCCCAGCCGCGAGCCCAGGAACATGAAGTTGGCGCCGTTGGTGATTTTGGCGCCGATCAGCTCGTCGCCCTCGTCCAGCGACACGGCGATGATGCCGCGCGACAGGGGATTGTCGAACTCCGCCAGCTCCGATTTCTTGATGACGCCGTGCTTGGTCACCATCACCACGAACTGATCGTGGACGTTCAGGTCCTTCACCGCCAGGAAAGCCTTCACGGTCTCGTCCGGCTGCAGGTTGATGAGGTTCGAAATGTGCTTGCCTTTGCCGGTAGTGGAGGCGTCGGGGATTTCGTAGGCCTTCAACCAGTAGACCCGTCCGCGGGTGGTGAAGAACAGCAGGTAGCTGTGGGTGGAGGACACGATGAGGTGCTCCACGAAGTCCTCGGTGCGCGTGCCCATCCCGATGCGCCCCTTGCCCCCGCGCGTCTGGCGGCGGTAGGTGTCCACCGGAGTGCGCTTGAGGTATCCGCCGCGGGTCACGGTGATGGCCACGTCTTCCACGGCCACCAGGTCTTCCAGCAGGATCTCGCCGGTGTCTTCGATAATCTCGGTGCGCCGCGCGTCGCCGTAATCCTTCTCCACTTCGCGCAGCTCCTTGACGATGAGGTCGCGCAGCACCTTGTCCGAGCCGAGGATTTCCAGATACCCGGCGATGCGCTTCTGGATCTCCGCCAATTCGTCGAGGATCTTCTGCTGCTCCATGCCGGTGAGCCTTTGCAATTGCAGCTCGATGATGGCCTGGGCCTGCTTCTCGGAAAACTCGAATCGCTCGATCAAGCCGTCGCGCGCATCTTTCGGCTGTTTGGCCGCGCGAATGATGCGGATCACCTCGTCGAGGTTCCGCAGCGCTTTCTGGAAGCCCAGCAACAGGTGCTCGCGGTCGCGCGCCTTTCTCAGTTCGAACTCGGTGCGGCGGCGCACCACATCGATGCGGTGGTCGATGAAGAACCGCAGCATGTCCATCAGGCCCAGCTCGCGCGGCTGGCCGTTGACGATGGACAGCATGATCGCGCCGAACCCCACCTGCATCTGCGTGTGCTTATACATGTTGTTGAGCACCACTTCGGCCTGCTCGCCGCGCTTGAGCTCGATGACCATGCGCATGCCGTCGCGGTCGCTGTGGTCCAGCACGTCGGCGATGCCCTCGATGCGCTTCTCGTTCACCGCCGCGGCGATCTGCTCCACCAGCTTCGCCTTATTGACCTGGTACGGAAGTTCGGTGACGACAATCTGTTCCTTGTCTTTGCCCGTGCGCTCGATGGCGGCCTTGGCGCGGATCTTTAGCTGCCCGCGGCCTCGGGTGTACATATCCAGGATGCCCTGGCGTCCCAGAATGTAGCCGCCCGTGGGGAAATCGGGGCCCTGCACGAATTCCAGGATCTTGGCAAGTTGCGCGGTGGGATGCTGCACCAGGTAGATCGTGGCTTCCACGACTTCCTTCAGGTTGTGCGGCGGAATGTTGGTCGCCATGCCCACCGCGATACCGGCCGAACCGTTCAGCAGCAAGTTGGGAATCCGCGCCGGCAGGACTTCCGGCTCCGTTTCGCTGTCGTCGTAGTTCGGGCGGAAATCGACGGTTTCCTTATCCAGATCCTCCAGCAGCGTGGTGGCGATCCACGAAAGACGGGCTTCGGTGTACCGCTGCGCGGCGGGCGGGTCGCCGTCCACGGAACCGAAATTGCCCTGCCCCGCCACCAGCGGATAGCGCAGCGAGAAATCCTGCGCCATGCGCACCAACGCGTCGTACACCGCCATATCGCCGTGCGGATGGTATTTGCCCATCACGTCGCCGACGATTCTGGCGCACTTGCGCGTGGCCTTGTTGGGCGCCAGCCCCATCTGCTGCATGGAGTACAGAATCCGGCGATGCACCGGCTTCAAACCGTCGCGGATATCCGGCAGCGCGCGCCCCACGATTACGCTCATGGCGTAGTCGAGGTACGAGCGCTTCATTTCGTCTTCGATGTTGGTCGGGATGAGGTTCTTGTTGCCGTCTCCGCCCGGTGTTCCGGGGAGCGGAAGCGACCCGCCCGATGGCGGTGGAGCGCCGCCCGTGGGCGGACCTTGCGGCGGGTTTTCCTGATCTGCCAAGGTGTCTCCTAGATTGATGGTTAAGTGTCTATTTTACCAAGAATTTAATGGCAAATGAAGAGCCCCCGGTCTTCGCTCTTTCTTCGTTTTTATGTGGGGCAGGTTGGCAACCTGCGGACCCGGCCCAGAGGGCACCCCGCACTCGGACCGGCGAGCGGAGCTCGCCCCGGGACCGCCGCAACCGGAATTGCCCGCCTCACAGCGGCTACTTCTTTACGGGCGCAGCCGCTGGCTTGTCCCCGCCCGGCTTATCTTCGGCAGCCTCGCCGAACGAGATAATGGATTCCCCGCTGAATTTGCGGTACTCGGTAAAATCCACCTCGTTGCGCGTGTTCGGATGCCGGCCCCGCGGCATCATGCGCACGTCCGCGTGGAGGGGAAGCAGAAAGCTGCGCCCGCCCACTTCGGCCGATCCGTAGTCCAACGTGCGTGTGGCTCCCTGCAACGGAAAGTCGTCGGGAATCGTGTCGGCCTCGGAGTCCAGCCGCATCACGTCTTTGGTCTCGCGGTCGATGTAAACCAGCCCGTGCTCGCCCGGAATCGTGGAAACCGAGTTCCCGCCATATTGCCCTACCGTCAGGTGGTAGACGGAGTTCCTGGCCTCGATCCGGAACGAAAGCACGTAGGCCGGCCGCTTTCGCAGGGTGGTCCAGTTCGACCATTTGAACTGGGTCTTGAAGTCGGGCGAGAACACCGAGTACAGCATGCTCCCGAATTCGCCCTTCGACAACGCCCCGCCCGTCTGCTCGTACGTCAGCCCGGTCTTGCGGCCGTTCAGCGCGGTGAGCTTGTAATTCTCCTCGTGCTCGAAGTAAGTCAACTGCAGCGTGAGGGTATCTTTGAGGGCCCAGCCGCCCCTGGCTGCGAGGTACTCGTACCGGTGCACGGTTTCGGTACAGATAAAATCCGGCAGGTTCTCCGTGTAAACCAGCGCTTTGCGGACCGCCTCGCCGAACACCTGGCGAAGTTCACCCACCGTGGGCGGCGGCGGCGAGGCAAACCAAGGAAGCACTGCGGCCAGCGGCATGTCGTGGGTCGCATCGCGAAGCTTCTCCAGTGCGGCGATCGATTGGGGCCCCGGAGCTTCGCTCTCCAGCTCTTCGGCCGTGCGGTTGTCGAGCCTCTCGCTGAGATTGAGCCGCCGCAGCGCCCGCGCCAGCTCGCCGTCGGTCTGTTCCCGCCGATTTGCCTCGCGAACCGTCCGCACCACGTCGTCGAGAGAGTGCGTCGCGCCGGCCATCGGAACCACCGGAGCGAGAATCGCCAGAGCCAGCGGCAGGACCGCGCGGATGCTCATAGACAGCGCCGAGCCAATGATAGCAGGTAAGTGGTCGGGGCGAGTGGATTCGAACCACCGACCTCCTGGTCCCGAACCATCAACCAACGTAATATCAAAGACTTAGCGGTGGCGCAGCAGCTTTGCGCGGGGTTGCGATATTTCGCGAGTCTTCAAAGGCTTCCGGGCCTTCCGCACGCCCGGACTCGCAATCGCGGGCAATGCTTCAATGCGTGGGGTGGGCACAAAAACGGGCACAGTTTCACCACCAGTCGGCTTCATAGAAAATGCGCGCCAGCTTTCGCGGATTCTTCCCAGTCGCAAGCGACATCCGCACGAGCAAGATCTCGTCTACTGGCAATCTGTATTTGCGCAGTTGCTTTTCGACGCGGGAGTCGATCGGGAAGCAGTTGCCGCCGACGCAATCGCGCACGAACACGCTCAACGTTTTGACGCCCGTCGCTCCGTGGTCGCTGACGATCCTATCCAAGGCGGGCGTTGGATTATCTGGTGACGCCTTCTTCTCCAGCCTGCGCAGTTCGGCGACATACTGGCTCATCGAGATGCCGTTCCGACGGAGCAGGGCGCCCATCTTGCATAGCCGGGCCTTCATCCAGCCGGACCGCAAGCCGGTGTAGCCGCCCAGGTCCGATCTGAAGCTCCTGATGTCTCGCTTGGCAGCCTTCACAAATAGCGGTCCGAAGAACTTCCGAATCATCGTACGCTGGCCATCGAGCGTCATCGTGCCATAAATCGTCGTGATGAAGAAATACTCGTCCGGCGTGACTCCGCGGCCCTGCCAATCGAGTGGCTCATCATCTCCATCAAGCCATTGCCGAAGATCCGCAGGGACATTCTCGTCTTCGAGTTTGGCGCTTCGTCGGCTCAATCTCCGCTCCAGGTCCTCCACAGCACTTGTGAAGCAAGCCAGCAGCTTTGGAGGTATTGGCTCGTATTCCGCCATAAACGCCTTCATTTCTCGTTTTGGATACCGGAAACTACACCGCCCGTGAAGTAAACATATGCGCCGGAACCGAACACCCATTGTTCCGATTTCCCGGCCGCGGTGACGGTTTGGGCAATCGACGTCGGCTCGCCCCAACTCATTTTGACCTGCTCCTTGGTCATGCCAAGGGCGACTTTCTCGTCCTGAATTGTGTCCCAGATCGGCTTGGGCCACGGATAGGTTTTTTTCGGATCAACGCGTGACAGGTGCTTATCGATATGGCCGAAGCCCACGAGCATCTTGCTGCCGTTGGTACCACTGATGTTGACGTCCAGGTATCCTTCGTCACCGCTCTCACTCTTGAGAATGAGGCGTATCGGTTCTTCATTTCGCCAACCGACCACGACATCCACCACAGTTACGGGAGAGAACTTCTTCACTTTCACCGAACCGTACTTCTCCGATGCTTCGTCATAGGTCACAAGTTCCGATGACAGTATCCAGAAGGTCTTTCCAATCAGGTCTTTCCTCGCCTGATCTATTTCGTCAAGAAACGCGATGCCGGTCAGGTTCTCCGTGTAGACCGTGCCCACGTAGCGGCGCTTCGATTCCTCCATCTCAACCGTGACCTTCGGGAACTGCCCCGGCTCCATGGCCACGATGGTGCCAATCTTGCCGGCAGCTTCGTCGTATGTCGGGCTCCCAAACTGGCCACTGCCGCCGGTGAACGACTGGTAGCCGTACTTCCTCAGGGAACGCGGTTCTGGCAAGAATATGACGCGTTTGCCCTGCCACTCGCCTAAAGGGAGGTATTTGTACCCCGGCCAGTTGTTATTGGCTGCCGCTTCTTCCTTCGCCTTCCCGATCGACCCATCTCTAACGTATGGGGACTGAGCAACCAGCGAAGCCGCTGTGGCCCAGACACTGCATATCCAGATTGTCAGCCGCATCAAGGCGTCCTCGTACTGCGATTTGTAGCACGACTCGCAGTCAGATGGGATTTACGGACCTAAGCGAAACGGATCAGGATGGCGCCGTGGACGCTCCGGGCCGCCGCTGGCGCTTCTTCCGCTTAGGCCCGGCCGGGTTGCTCCGTTTCGCCGGGGTACGGCCTGAAGAGTGTTTCCGGCTGTGATGGGAGCACGTCCAGGACGGTGCGGTCCACGTCCCGTTTGGCAAGACCGAGAACGCGCGGCGCACGATCCCACTCACGCAGCGCACGGCGGCCATCTTGGAAACGCGGCGCGCAGCAGCCGACACCGAATGGGTCTTTCCAGCCCCGACCAGCAGCGGCCACATCGAGAAATCCTCGTTGAAGAAGCAGAATCCGAAGGCCTGCACGCTGGCCAAGGTCGCGGACTGCCCGCTCTACACGTTCCGCCACACCTGCCTGACGCGATGGGCCGTACACATGGACCCGTACACTTTAGGCTACCTTGCCGGGCACAGCGATTTCTCCACGACGCGGCGCTGTGTCCATCCGCAGGTGCAGACCGTGCGGGACGCCATCGAGCGCTCCCGCAACGCGCAGTCCGGTGCCAAACCCGTGCCCGCCGCGGCCGACACGGCACACGCCGCGTAGCAAGTGGCGCGGGGTAGGCACAAAACTGGGCACAATAGCAAAACGGCGGTTGGAGATCGACTGCTCATCCGCCGTATCTGTTTGAAATGTAAAAGGATTTTTGGTCGGGGCGAGTGGATTCGAACCACCGACCTCCTGGTCCCGAACCAGGCGCTCTAGCCAGGCTGAGCCACGCCCCGAACAGACAAACGAAAGCAGCCGACGGGAATCGGCCACCGCGAAGATTAGTATAGCATCTCGAACGCCCCGGTGTGCCGTGGATTCGTCGCGTGAATCCGCCGTTACGCCTTCTGCAACTTCTCCAGCGCTTCTCCCGTGGCCTTCTCCACATCCGCGTGCAAGCTGTTCCCGTGCGCGTCCATGGTCACGATGGCGGCGAAGTCCTTCACGTGCAGGTGCCACATCGCTTCCGGTATGCCGAACTCCAGCAAATGGACGCCCAGCACTTTCTCCACCGTCCGCGCATAATACTGCGCCGCCCCGCCGATGCCGTTCAGGTACACCGCGCCACATTCCTTCAGCGCGGCCAGCGTCTTCGCGCCCATGCCGCCCTTGCCGACCACCGCCCGCACCCCGTAGCGCCGGATCACGTCCGCCTGGTACGGCTCCTCGCGGATGCTGGTGGTCGGACCCGCCGCTTTCACGCTCCAGTGGTCGCCTTCCTTCAGCATCACCGGACCGCAGTGGTACAGCACCGCGCCGTGCAAATCCACCGGCGGCGGATTCTTCATCAGGTAGGCGTGAACGTTGTCACGCCCCGTGAACATCTCGCCCGAAATCAGCACCACGTCGCCCACCTTCAGCGCGCGCATCTGCGCTTCGGTCACCGGCGCCCGCAGCACCACTTCGCGTCCGGTCAGCGGGAAGCCCTCGCCGCGCGCCATCCGCTCCACCGGGCGCGACGGATCGCGATACAGCCACTTGGTGATGGCCCCCGACTCTACGTCCAGCCGCACGCCCAGCCGCCGGAACGCCCAGCAGTCGTAGGCCACGGACACGAAGAAGCTCGCCGGCAGCCGGTTGGCCGCCGTGATCTTGCAGCCGATCAGCGACGCCTTCCCTCCGAACCCCATCGCCCCCACGCCCAGCTTGTTGGCCTCTTCCATGATCGCGGCTTCCAGCTTGGCCAGCACAGGGTCGGGATTCACGTCGTCCAGCGCGCGGAACAGTTGTCCCTTGGCCAGTTCGTATCCGTGCGCGCGGTCGCTGCCGATGCACACCCCCAATGCGCCCGGCGCGCATCCCTGCCCCTGCGCCTGCCACACCGCGTGCAGAAGGCACTTGCGCACGCCTTCCAGGTTGCGGTCCGCGCGCCCCAGGTGATCCAGGTTGCAGGGCACCGAGTACTGAATGTTCTTGTTCTCGCAGCCGCCGCCCTTGAGGACCAGCTTGATCTCGATCTCGTCTTGCTCCCACTGTTCGAAGTGCACCACCGGAGTTCCCGGCCCGAGGTTGTTGCCGCTGTTCTTCCCGGTGATAGAGTCCACCGAATTCGGCCGCAGCTTTCCCAGCCGCGTGGCCTCCGCCACGGCCTCCGAAATCGCCTTGCGGATGGCAATCTGGTTGACGCCCACCGGCGTATGGACCACGAACGTCGGCATGCCCGTATCCTGGCAGATGGCCCCTTCATCGTCGTGGGCCATATCGACATTCGACAGAATGATATCGAGCGCCTGCGACGATTGCGTCGCGGGCGTTTCGTTGTTGGCCGCGATGGACATCGCGGCGCGGACGTCGGGCGGCAGGTTGGTCGACGTCTGGACAATCAGCTCAAGCAGACTGCTGGCGAGGAACTCCATAGCTCACAGTTTACAGTTTACAGTTGACAGTTGTCGGCCTCGCCAGTTCGCTGTCAACTGTAAACTCAGAAGTTCACCTTCACCCCGATCTGAATCAGCCGTGGCGCGGCCGCGCTGACCACTTGCCCGAAGCTGGCGCTCGAGATGTTCCCATTCACCGAAGCCGGCCCGAAGAATTGCCCGTGATTGAAAACGTTGAATGCCTCGACCCGCAGCTCGATCCACCGCGATTCCCCGACCTTCACGTTCTTATGCAGCGCCACGTCGCAATTCGCCGTTCCCGGACCGGAGAAAAAGCGCCTGGCCGCCGTCCCCACGCGCCCCAGCTCCGGCAGGCTGAACAGCGATGTGTCGAACGCCGGCCTCCCGTTGCGTGGGTCGGTATCGACTCCCAGCCTGCCGGGCCGATAGTCCGGCGTATCGACCCCATTGTTGTTGATGCCGTTCGGAATCGTGCCCAGCAGAGACGTATCGTCGTTGTTGTACAGCGTGACCGGCAGCCCCGTGCTGAACCGCGCGATCCCCGATAGCGACCAGCCCTCCGTCCAGGCGCTGCGGCGCCGCAGAAGTTTCTCCAGTGGCGCCTTCCAGTCGTAGCTGGCCACAAAGTTGTGGCGCATATCGAAAGCCGAAAGCGCCCGGCTCAGCCGCGGATTGAGCGGGTTCACCGCCTCCGACAAGCTGGAAGACTCATCCAGCGATTTTCCATAGGTGTAACTCAGCAGCAGTTCCAGCGACGGACCCGCGTGGTGCAGAGATAGCTCGAGCGCATGGTAGTCGGAGTTGCCGATGGTCTTCTGATAGGTGACCGCGGCAAAGTCGGAATCGAAGGGGCCGCGGGTGCCTTGGATGGTCTGGCCGGAGCGAGTCGTATAAGTGCCGCTCTCGCCGAACGGGCCGCACGTAGCCGTGCCCGGCATCACATCCTCCGGCTGGCTCAGACTCAAGCACAGCGCGGGATCGCCGGGATTCGCCGAAATCAGCACCAGCAGGTGATGCGCCTCGGCGCCGATGTAGCTCGCGCTGAGAACGGTGTCCGGGGCCACTTCCCGCTCGATCGACACCGTGTAACTCTCGCTGTAGGGAGTCGCGTTCTGGTGGAAGAACGACGGAACGCCAGTCACCGGCAGATACTGCGGCCAATCCACGGACGCATTCGGATGCTCGGCCGAGGCTCCGTGCGCCTGAATCGGTTCCGGGAACCGCTGTCCTAAGTCCTGACCGCTGGCCGCGGTTACGAACGGCGTGGCAAACAGCGGCGGGGCGACGCTGGTGAAGCTGTAGCCGTACGGCGGGTTGGCGCTCATGATCCCCGCCGACAGGCCTTCGATCGCCGTGTAGAACAACCCGTAGCCGGCCCTGACGCTGGTCTTGGCACTGGGCGAATACGCCAATCCGACACGCGGGCCGAAGTTGGTGTGCCCGGCCGGAGCCAACGTGTCGGGGATCCCCGGGTCTCCGGGAAACACCAATCCCACCGGCGCTCCGGGATACACCGCCGACTGCCGTCCCGGAACCAGCGTCTGGATCTGGTTGTACTTCTCGCGCCAGGGCGGCAGCAAGTCCCAGCGCAACCCGTAGTTGAGGGTCAGGTTGGGCCGCAGTCGCCAACTGTCCTGGCCATACAATCCGACATATCGGTTGCGCAGGTAAAAACTCTGCGAGTCGCCCTGCGTAAAGCTGCTGGCGATGCCCAGCAGAAAGTCCGCGAAATCCGAGCCGGTTTCGGTTCCCTGGAACAGGAAGGAGCCGTTGTATGTGGCGTTGGGATTGATATTCACCTGGTCGTAGTGAATTCCGGCCCCGAACTTGAGCGCATGTTTCCCGGCAACCCGCGAGAAACTGTCCGACCACTGAAACAGGTTGTTCGCCTGCGCCACGCCGGTGATATCGGCGCCGATGGTGAAGTCGTTGAACGACACGTTCTCGATGCCTTCGATTTGCGGAGCCAGCGCCACGATCCCCGGATTTCCGGCGGCATCCACGAACCCCTGTGAAGCCAGCGTCGGCCCGACGCCTCCCACCGGTTTGCCCACGTTGTTGGCCGTCCGCAAGTAACCGAGCCGCATTTCGTTGACCGCAGCCGCGCCAAAGGTGCTGGTCAGGCCCAAGCTGGCAAGCTGCGCCCGTCCCAGCGAAACTGCGTTGAATCCCGGAACATTGGCGCCTCCCTGCCCGGTCGGGTAGGGGTTGTCCAGCCGGTAATCGTCCGCGAAGTAGTATGCCGAAAGAGAGCCCCAGCGGGTGGCGCCGTCGACCCGCATCGCCCCCTTGTCGTCGCGCAGAGTCTGGTTATCCGCCGATGTCGAAAAGTTGTTGTGCCCCTGATTCGGCTCGGGAATGTAGGGCAGCAGGGCGTTCGATGGCGCCGACCAGGCGCGCTGGGGAATCTGCGCATTCGGCAGAACGCATGCTTCGCCAGTGGTGCATCCGGCGGTGTAGTACGGCTCGCCCGGCGCGACCGCATAGCCCAGTTCCTGGGACAGCAGATTCGCCCAGTACTGGCCGTCGACATGGCCGGTGAGCGAGCTGGCGATGTCCGAGAAATCGCCGGCCCGGTTCTGCAACGAAGGTACCGAGATGAGGCCGGTTTCCACGCCCTGTGTCATCCGCGACCCCTGGTAGTCGGCGAAGAAGAACGCCCTGTCCTTTCGGATCGGGCCGCCGAGCGTGCTCCCGAACTGATTGCGGTCGTACTTTGCGCGCTCGGCTGCGAAATAGTTCCGCGCGTCGAGGCTGGTGTTGCGAAGGAACTCAAACGCGCTGACGTGGATGTCGTTGGTTCCCGGCTTGGTTGTCACCAACACCTGCCCGCCGCTGAAGTTGCCATACTCGGCATTGAAGTTGCTCGTCAGCACCTGAAATTCCTGGATGGAATCCAGGTTCGGCACAATCGCCGCGCCCATGTTGAAATCTTCCTGCGCCGAGCTCCCGTTCACCGTGAAGCCGTTGCTGGTTTCTCTCTGGCCGCTCACCGACATATTGCCCGGATTCAGGTCGCCCGAAGGCGGTGCGCTGGTGCATCCCGCCATCACCACCGCGTTCGGCTGTTGGGAGCTCTGCGGGATCACCCCCGGTTGCAGGGCCAGCAGGTCCGTGTAACTGCGGCCATTGACCGGAAGGCCGGCCATCTTCGTTGCGGCGACCAGTCCGCCCATCTGGCTGTTGGCGGTCTCCACCTGGGCCGACGCTTCGCTCACGGTCACCGTCTCGCCGTGCGCTCCCACCACCAATGTGATATCCACCCGCAGCGCGGCGTCCGCGGTCACCTCCAGTCCCGTCCGCGCGTATGGCTTGAATCCGGAGTGCTCGGCTTCCAGCGTGTAGCGGCCCATCGGCAGATCCGGGAAGGCAAAGAAGCCCTTCTCATTCGTGGCGGCCCGGCGGACAACTCCGGTCTCCGCGTTGCGGGCCGCAACCGCGACTCCCGGCATGGCCGCGCCGCTCGGATCGGCAATCGTGCCCTCGATGCTTCCTCCCATGGCGGCCAGCAGAGGAGCGGCTGCCAACAGGGCAAGGAATCTAGCCAGGCGGGTACTGCGAACGTGAGCGTTCGTGTGCGACTCGTTGCCACTCATTTGCAACTGAACCTCGAAAACCCATTAAAACCCGATATGCAACTGAGTGTCAACTGAGAACCGCAAATTCGGCTAAAAAACTCTGAAAACTACTCTTGAAATGGTGACATTGCGGGGGCAGAGCCAAGTTTTTGAGAGCCTCACTGCGCCGCCACCCTTGTCCGCCATTTGCAAACTGGTTTCAGTTCAGCGCCGTTCGCGCTAGCGGTTGTAATTCGGCGTGATCCCGCGCAGCCCCTGCCACACCCGGTCGCAGGCCTCCAGCACTTCGGGCGGCAGGGGACCGCCGTTCTCCAAAGCGGCGAGGTTCTGTTCCAGGTGCTCCAACCGCGACGCGCCCAGAATCACGCAGTCCGCCGCGCTGTGGTGCAGCAGCCAGTTGAGCGAGATGTCGGCCAGGCTCCGGCCCGCCGCCCGTCCCACCCGCAGCAACTCGTCCACCGCGTCGAAATACGCGGGATGCCAGTAGCGGTCCAGGTACAGTTTGTTGTTGTCGAAGCGGGTGCCCGAGATTGGCCGCTCGCGTTGCTGCTTCCCGGTCAGCAATCCGCCGGCCAGCGGATTGTAGACCACCGTCGACACGCCGAACTCCTTGCACATCGCCAGGTATTCCTGCTCTATGCCGCGCGCCAGCAGGTTGTACATCGGTTGCGAGACGTACGGCGGCCGGTAACCGCGCCGCTGGGAGATGGTGATCGCCTGCACTACCTGCCAGCCGGCGTAGTTGGAGATCGCCGGATACCGCACCTTGCCGGCGCGCACGAATTCGTCCATGGTTTCCAGGGTTTCTTCAATCGGGACCGACCAGTCCGGCGCGTGCAGGTAATAGAGGTCGAGGCGATCGGTCTGCAAGCGGCGCAGCGAGCCTTCGATGGCCTTCCGCATGGCCGCGCGCGACAGCCCGGACTCGTCGGGCCCGTCGCCCATCTTCATGCGGACTTTGCTGGCCAGCACCACCTGGCCGCGGCGCCCTTTGAGAATGTTGCCCAAGATGGTCTCCGCCGCGCCGGCATTGTACACGTTGGCCGTGTCGAAGAAATCGATCCCGTGGTCCAGGCAGCAATCCACCATGCGCCGCGCGGCGGCCTCGCCGGCCTGCGATCCGAACGGCATGGTGCCAAAACAGGCGCGAGAGACGGTGAGATCGGTATGAGGTAAAAGGCGGCTCTGCATGACACCGCCAGTGTAACGCAGGACCGGCCTAGGCTACCGCCCGTTCCCGGGCGTCCAGCAGGCGTTGCTGGCGCGCGTACTCTTCCAGTTGGGGACGGAACCTGGGGTCGGCCACTTCGAGCAGGGCTTCCGCGCGTTGGCGCAGCGTCTTGCCGTGCAGGTACGCCGTGCCGTGCTCGGTGATCACGTAGTGTACGTCGCCGCGCGACGTCACCACACCGGCCCCCTGCTGCAGCGCCGGCACGATGCGCGAGATGGTTCCGTTCTTGGCCGTGGAGGGCAGGGCGATGATGGGCACTCCGCCCTTCGACCGCGCGGCGCCGCGCAGGAAGTCCACCTGCCCGCCGATCCCGCTGTACGGGGCGCAGCCCACCGAGTCCGAACAAACCTGCCCGGTGATGTCCACTTCCAGCGCCGAATTGATGGCCACCATGCGGTCGTTCTGCGCGATCACGAACGGATCGTTGACGTAGCCGCTCGAAAGGAATTCGAAGGCCGGATTGTCGTGGATGTACCGGAACAGGCGCCGCGTGCCGAGTACGAAGCCGGCCACCGCGCGGCGCGGGTGCAGCGTCTTGCGCGCGCCGTCGATCACGCCGGACTCCATCAGCTCGATGACCCCATCGGGAATCATCTCGCTGTGGATGCCCAGGTCTCTGTGATCGCCCAGGAAACCCAGAGTGGCTTCGGGAATTCCGCCAATCCCGGTCTGGATGGTGGCGCCGTCGGGAACCAGTTGCGCCACCCGCTTGCCGATGGCGCGATGCACGTCGGTGACCGTCGGCTGCGGGTACTCCACCAGCGGATGCGACGTCTCCACCAGGGCGTCGGCGCGGCTCACGTGCAGGAAGGTCTCGCCGCAGGTGCGCGGCATCTGCTCGTTGATTTCCACCAGCACGCGCTTGGCGCAGGCCACCACGGAATGGGTCACGTCCGTGCTCACGCCCAAGCTCATATACCCGTGCTCGTCGGGCGGCGTGCATTGCAGCAGGCAGACATCCACCGGCAGCGCTCCGGAGCGGAACAGATCTTCGATTTCGCTCAGGAAAATCGGCGTGTAGTCTCCCCTGCCCTCCTGCACCGCGCGGCGCACATTGGCGCCCAGGAACAGACCGTTGTGGCGGAAATGGCCTTCATACTCGGGCTGGGTGTAATCGGCCAGCCCCATGGTGGCCATGTGCAGCACTTCGACGTCCCGCAATCCCCCTCCGCGGCGCGTCAACGCCTGCACCAGATCCACCGGCTCGGCGCAGCCGTTATGGATGTACACACGCTGGCCCGACTTCACCGAAGCGACCGCTTCCTCCGCGGTGCAAAGACGCGCACGATAGTCCGGCATAGGCTCCCCCGTTGTCTTGGCCATCAAGCACCTCTCCATCGTGGTGCTGTAGCCTGACAATTATATTTTCAGACCTTTTCGTGCGAAAAGCAAGAGGGTTAAAAGATCCACACTGAGGATTGAACCCCCGATAGAAATGACGCCCTTGCCCTCCTTGTCCGCCATGGACCCAGACCCGGTGGCCATGCCACGCTGCCGGAATGCCGTCGGCGCCAACCATGTCGAGCACCACCTTGACGCGGCCGTGGCACTGCTTGGAAGTCCCGGCCTGCAGGCACTCAACTGCCGGATTTGGGTTCACCGATCCGGTAGCGGGCGGCGGAATTGCGCTGGGCTCCCGCGCCAGAGGCTGCGCGACCGTCTCCGCCGAAGTGCCCCTGTTGCTTATTTCCACTATTGAAGGTGTAGAGTTGAGCAAAGGCGGCGAAGTGGTGGCGAGAATCAATCGCTTAGCGGCCTTCTAGTCGCTCGCGGCATACCAGGTTTCCCAGGTTTCCACGTTAGTTCGGAGCATGTCGAAGGGTTTGGCCTTGCGGGTGGCGCGCCTGCCCGGAATAGGTAATGGGGGCGAGAGATGGAGCGCTATGCCGCCGAACCTTGGCGGAATACCGACAAGCACCAATTTACCCCCTCGTGTACAACCGTCGTTCTGTAAGTTGTTGAATCGCAGTCGCGTCTTTCTGAGCCGGTCGCCTAAGAGAGCCGATTGTCGATTATTCCAGCGGCCTATTAGTACTCGTAGATCGCCTCCGCCAGGAAATCCGGGAGAACTCGAATAGAATGGCTTAAATCAATTGACGACCATGCAGCGTCGTGGTACTCTCGATTCCGAAAATGGCGGAGATATGCCGCAGCTCATGGCCGGCATGGCTATTCCGTTCGGGCGGCATTTCTCGAAAGCTGGAGGACACAATCCGTACGCGGCCAATGTGCTTTGGATCGCGGGCTTCTAAGCGCCGACTCTTACGAGAACGCGTGTGGCCTTGTTTTGAAGGCGGATGTAGTCTGGGGCCGGTGTCGGAGGCGTCGCAAGGGGCGCCGCACGCCAGACCATCCAGATGAGCGGGCATCTTACCTGAGGATCGATAATCATGTTAGCAATCCATACGAAGAGCTGGGATCGGGCGGTTCTGGTTCTTGTGATGGCAGTTTTCGTACCTTCGCTGCGGCCGCTGAAAGCACAAGACCAAAACGCCTCGGCGGCCAACTTCAAATTCACGAAGGTGGACAGTGCCCTCCTCGACGAGGTCAACGAGCAGAATCGCCAATTGGAAAAAAAGGGTCTGGTTTTTCACGAACCGGGCGTCGAGAGCTATGTCGAGCAGGTAGGCAAGAAGCTGCTTGTCGACCAGGCGCCCCTGGAAAACGTGGAGTTCCATTTCCGGGTTCTGCGGGACCCGATGGTGAACGCATTCGCGTTTCCAAACGGATCGGTTTATGTGACTACAGGACTGCTCGGGGCGCTTGAGAATGAGGCCCAACTGGCAAGCGTATTGGGCCACGAAGCGACGCATGTGATTAACCGGCATACTTATCTCGAGAACCGGAGTATGCGTAAGAAGGTTCTGGCGATCAACATCTTGCAAGGGATTGCCGCTTCGATGCCTCAGCCTACTGGAAGCTCCGCGGGCTCGGCGTTTGGTGTGACGGTCGTCTCCATCGCCCTTGGCGCCCAGGTGGCCAGCATCTTCGTTGAGGCTACTATATTCGGATACTCGCAGGACAAGGAGCGCGAGGCGGACCGGAATGGATACGAGCTAATGAGCCGCGCGTCCTATGACCCGCGCGCGATGGCGCGAACGTTCGAACTGCTTGACGAAAAGCTGGAATTCGAGCCTATAGAAGGCTTCTACCGGACGCATCCAAAACTGGAAGAGCGCCGCAAAACGGCGCTCGAACGCTCGGAAGCCGCGAGCTTGAAGGACGCACAAATGGGGACGGAGAGCGATTACCTGGCCCACGTAGCGCCCGCAATTTGCGCCAACATCGAAGCCGACCTGAATAGCCGGCGGGCACGGACCGCGGTCGCCCGAGCGTCGCGATTGACAAAGTGGAAACCGGATGAGCCGAAATACCAGGTGCTTCTGGGCGACGCCTACCGCGGCCTGGGCGCGAAGACGGCTGAGCCGACGGAAGAGGAACAGGGGCGGCACGGGCAAGCCGAACATCGCAAGTTGTACTTCCAGATGACGGAGCAAGAGGAGCAGACGAAACTGCTGGCCAAGCCCGATGGCGGCGCAACGCGGAGCGCAAATCTCGACAAAGCGGAGAAGCTGTACATTGGGGCGATTGAACAGAATCCTAACTATGCGGATGCACATCGCGAATTGGGCTTTCTGTACGAGCAGCAGTCCAAGTCGGCGGACGCCGCGCGGGAGTACCGGAAGTATCTCGAAATAACTGCCGGCACAAGCCTTGATCGCCTGCGCATCGAGCGGAGGTTGGCCCAGTTAGAAAAGGCGATCCTGCCGCGGGCGCCGGAGCGATAGTAAGAAGTGCTGGAGAATATCCTAATGTCAAATTCACGACTATTTGTCAACACCGTGATGCTAGCCATGCTGAACGCTAGCATCGGGCTGGCAGCCACGCCGGGGTGGACCTTCATGGCTCCCAAACTGGCCACGGGCGAAGTGGAAATTCACAAGGCCTGCGTGATGCCCGCGGAGGCCAAGCTCTCCAAGCTCGGCATGAAGGGCCAGGAGGGGATGGCTAAAGAGTCGGATGCCTGGAGCTCGGCGCTGCAGGCGGTAGCGGAGTCGCACCTCAAGACATCTGGAGTGGAGATCCTGCCGAGCGGGATGTCGCAGGAAGATTTGGAAAAGAACGATGAATTGCAGCAGGTGGTTCTTAAGCTCCAGGCGAAGTACGACTCGATATCGAGGCAACTCGCAAAGCATCCGAAGGACACCCGTAAGGCCCGCTTCACAGTGGGCGATGAAGTGGCGCTTCTGCCTTGCACGGCGAATGCCGACACACTGGTCTATGTGCACGGGGAGGGACAGGTGCTGACTGGGGGGAAGAGGGCATTTGGCGTACTGATCGCCGGGCCGAAATCCTCGACGGCATCCCTGACACTTTCCCTTGTCGACGCAAAATCCGGCGACGTTCTGGCGTACATGCACTTGATCAATGCCGATAGATTCGTGAACGACTCGGAGAAAGCGTACGGCTCAAGGCTGGACAAGCTCTTCAAACAGATGAAGATCGGAAATACCGGCCAGAAGAAGAAGGCTAAGAAGAACGTGTGAGGGGACGCGAACGGTGCGCAGGCAATTCGGTGTCGGCCTGAGCGCTGTATAGGACAATACGCGCCTAAGCATTGCCGTAGGAAGTTCACAACGCGGAGCAGATCCGCGCAACCACCTCGGCCAGAGCTTTCTCGATGGCGGGCGTCAGCCGTTCGCCGAAGCCGAAATCCTCTCCGGAAACGGAGTAGAGGGTGGCTTCGGGCGCGCGGCCGAAAAGCGAAAGTGCGCCCGCCAGCAGGCCGCCGGGGGTGGAGTGATGGGTGA
>Ga0326728_10006048_pt1 | contig 33134 bp, 30 predicted proteins | sample MB3enrmetagenome_FD_207602 | JGI IMG/M metagenome (GOLD analysis project Ga0326728, IMG submission 207602) | Lab enriched peat soil microbial communities from McLean, Ithaca, NY, United States - MB31MN | ecosystem: Environmental > Terrestrial > Soil > Wetlands > Peat | place: USA: New York... | reverse complement strand
GAGGCCAACTGCGCCAAGGTGCGCTCGCCGCGAATCGCCTCCAGCGCCACCCGCGCCTTGAACTTGGGACTGTACTGCTTTCGAGTCGCCGTCATCGCTCGTCCTTTCGCGAACGCCGACTCCTAAATCTAACTTATTGGGTGGTCTGAAAAACGGGGTCCATTATAGGCCTCTCCAACACCAAGTCATGGGTGATCATTTGAGCAGCGCCCGCGACCTTGCTCGCGCGGCAGCTGTGTGGATGCTTTGCTACCTGGACCATGTGGCGCGAAAGATGTCCCACAGAGAATTCGAGTCGCTGAGTCGGGAGGATTTTCTGGCAGCACTGGACGAAAGGCCACGCTCAAAACGATTGCCCGATGCGAGAGCGCTGCCCCCGGGCTTTCCAAACGTGCCAGACTGGGCTCGCTAGCGAGTTTGTCGCCAAGGAAGAAGGCGGCGGCGTAGCTTGGCGGGGCCCTCTCGTGCAGGATTACGAACGACGAGGTCCTGCAGACCGCTGATGCTGCCTCCACTTGACCACATGGCCGCCTTTTCGGAGAAACGGCCGCCGAAAGCGGTAGGAGAAAGCGAGCAGGGGGTGTTTGGGCCACAATCTGGCATGGTGTGTGGAGGATCCGGGGTCGGAATGTTATGGAGGCAAAGGCCGATCTCTTCGTCTTCGACCACGGCGCCCGGGGCGGGGACGAGATCCGCGGAGACGATGCGGCCAGCCGGTCTAGACTGCGCCACGTATCACGCTCGGCGTTATAATGGAAGTTGATCAGGACTTTCCACGATCGGGAGAGCCAGCGGCTGTTTGCGACCGGTCGAAGTAGACGCTTTCAACGTCGTGCCCGGAGAGCCTTTCAGAAGCTCCGGATGATCGATGCGGCGGGAACGCTGGCCGATCTCGGGGTTCTGCCGGGGAATCGGTTGGAGGCGCTGGGGGGTGATCGCCGAGGCCAGTACAGTATTCGGATCAACGATCAGTACCGGATGTGCTTTGAGTGGTCGGACGGCGACGCTTATAACGTGGAAGTCACCGACTACCATTGAATGGGAGACTGAACGATATGCCCAAGCGAGTGTCGCGAGCGCCTTTGCACCCGGGCGAGATTCTGCGGGAGCAGTTCATGGCCGATTTTGGCGTCAGCATCAATCGACTCGCCCGCGACTTGCGGGTGCCACCGACGCGGATCGGCGAGATCGTCAATGAGCGGCGGTCCGTTACTCCGGACACGGCTCTTCGACTAGCGCGCTATTTCGGCACGACGGCGGAGTTTTGGATGAATCTCCAGTCGGCATACGATCTGGATGTCGCCCGCGGCTCGCTCGCGCGGATCGATAGGGACGTTCAGCCAATCGCGGCGGCGTAGCCTCGCGGCCGGGGAAGAGTGGGCTAACAGTCCAGGTCTTCGCGGTGGATGCGGAGGCCGTCCAGGCTTCCCAGGACGGTGAGGGCGATTTGGCGGGGATCGAAGAAATTGCAGGCGATGCGCTGGACGTCGCCGGCGGTGACGCGCTCGACGCTTTCGAGCAATTCGTCGAGGCCGAAGAAGCGGCCGAAATACATCTCCTGGCGGGCCAGGTTGGCCATGCGGCTGTTGGTGGATTCCAGGCTCAGCATGAGCGAGCCCTTCATGTAGTCCTTGGCGCGGCGGAGCTCTTCGTCCAGCACGAGCTCCTGTTTGAGGCGGCGGAATTCGGCCAGGATGGATTGCACCACTTTGGCGGCCCACTTGACGGAGGTGCCCGCGTAGACCGAGAGGCAGCCGGTGTCCCGGTACGGGTTCAGCTCGGAGAAGACGGCGTAGGCCAGTCCCTGCCGCTCGCGAATATTCTGGAACAGCCGGGAGCTCATGCCACCGCCGAGCAGAGTGTTCAGGACGTAGCAGGCGAAGCGGTCCCGATGCGGCAGCGGATAGGAGGGCACGCCCAGGCAGAGATGCACCTGCTCGAGGGACTTCTTGTTGCGGACGGCGATGCGGGCGTGGGTGAGCGGGGCGGCATCGGAGGGGGCGGCCTGGCCGGGAGGGAGCGCCTCGAACCGCTCGCGGGCCAGCTCGACCAGCCGCTCGTGCGAGAGATGACCGGCGGCCGTGATGAACATGTTGGCGGGCACGTACTGCGTACGGTAATACTCCTGGATCGTGCCCCGGCTGAATTGGCGCACGGTGTCCTTCGTGCCCAGGATCGGCTTGCCGAGCGGGTGCCCCCTCCAGAAGTTGCCGGTGAAGATCTCGTGGACCAGGTACTCGGGATTGTCCTGGTCCATTTTCAGCTCTTCCAGGATGACCCCTTTTTCCTTCTCGATGTCGGCGGGCCGGAAGACGGGGTGGAGCACCAGGTCGGAGAGCACGTCGAAGGCCAGGGGCAGGTGGTCGTCCAGGACCTTGGTGTTGAAGCTGACCATTTCCTTGGCGGTGAAGGCGTCCAGGTTGCCGCCGATGGAATCCACGGACTGGGCGATCTGCTCGGCGGAACGGGTGGTGGTTCCCTTGAACAGCATGTGCTCGATGAAATGGCAGATGCCGTTTTGATGGGGGAGTTCCCGGCGGGAACCGGAACTGACCCAGACGCCAACCGCGACGGAGCGGACGTGGCGCATGCTCTCGGTGACGATGCGGACACCGTTGGGGAGGGTGGTCCTTTGGATCTCACCGTCGGCGAGAACGGTATTGGGCATGGGAAACCAGTGGCGTACTACTGCCTTGATTATCCCACGTTATCTATGCGGCGCGGCGCCAGTGGTCTTCGAAGAGGCCCTTCATGGCCTCGCCGAAGCCCGCGTGGTCGAAGAGCAGGGAGGTCCAGGCCGGGAAGGTGGTCACAGGGTCGAGCAGGGCGACCAGCCCCACGCGGGAGTCGAAGAGCGCCAGTTTCATGGGCAGGGCGCCGGCGCGGCGCACCTGGACGCCCGCCTGCTCGAATTCCTCGAGGCGCTGGCGATGGGCCTCGTCGAGCGCTCCGGCCCCCAGCAGCAGGCGGCAACGCACGCCACGGGCGCTGGCCTGCTTGACCAGTTGCTCGTCCAGCGGGTCGACGGCGTAGGGCGGGCGGGAGAACTCGAGGTACTCGGAGGAGACCTCGGCGAGCATGCGGCGGTAATGGGTCGCGGCTTGCACGGGCTCGTTGACGATGCGCAAGAAATCCAGGGTGCCGCGCCCGCCCCGGCTTTCCGAGTAGGCGTTTCCGAGGTCCTCGATGAGAGCCTCCGCCGCGCGGGAATGGCCGGCCAGATGCAGCTCGATGAGCTTGCGCTTGCGAGCGAGATAGGACGGAATCGCCAGGGCGGGCTCGATGGCCGAGAAGAGCTTGGTCTTATCCTGAACCACCTGGGCGAAGCCCTTGTCCACCAGGCTGTCGAGCACCTCGTAAATCTTCTGCCGCGGCACGCTGGCGCGGACGGCCAACTCGAGGGCCTTGAAGCGGGGGTGCCCCACCAAGACGAGATAAGACCGGGCCTCGTAGGCGGTCAGGCCGAGCTCCTGCAAGCGCCGCCAGAAGTTTTGGAAAGCGGTCTCGGGCATAGCACTTACAATACCAAAGACCAGGCACGGCGGGAAAAGCGGATAAAATGATATTGATGGCTCGCTCATCCGCCGGGCCGACGGATTCGGTGGACCGCTTCTTCGAGCTCTCGCTGGTTGGACTCCTGGCTAGCGGGTACCTGGCGTTGCTGGGTTCGGCGTATCTGGACACCGGGACCGCCGTGGTTCTTGCGGCCAGCCTGGCGCTGCGAACGCTGCTGGTCACCGTCCGGCTGCGACTTCCTCTCCTGGACCGGGCCGCGAGCGCGCTCGCGATTGCCTGTATCGGCTTCTATCCGGTGGATTGGCTGCTGGTATCCCGGCAATTCCTGCCCGCCACGGTCCACTTGGTGGTGGACCTGGCGGCGCTGAAGATCGTGAGTGCGCGGGCGACGCGGGACTACGTGCTGATGGCGGCGATCGCGTTTCTGGAGCTGCTGTTCGCCTCGGTGCTATCGTCCAACCTGGGCTTCTTCCTGTTCCTGGCGCTGTTTCTGATGTTCGGGTTGGCGGCGTCCGCCAGTAGCGAGATTCGCCGCTCGATGCGCCAGCCGAGCCATTTGGTCCGGGGCGGGCTGAAGGATTTACACTGGCGGCTGGCGGGGCTGACTTTGTGGCTGGCGCTGGGAATCCTCACGCTGACCGGGGGGCTGTTCTTTCTGCTGCCGCGCACGGCCCGGGCGGCCTTCCGGAATCTGGCGCCGCAGCGGTATCGGATGGTAGGGTTCTCGAGTGAGATGAAGCTGTGGGGCGCCGGCGAGATCCGGGAGCCGCGACGGGCGGTGATGCACATACGGTTCGCCGACCGGGAGCTTCCTGCGGATTTGAAGTGGCGCGGGGGCGCCTTGACGCAGTTCGACGGGCGGCGCTGGTATAACCCGGCCGAGCCGGGACAGCCGCTGCGGGCGACGGACGGTTTGCTGAAGCTGGGAGAGCGGTCGCGAGCGGCCGGAATCCGCTACGAAGTGCAGCTCAGCCCAACCAACTCGGACGCCTTGTTCTTCGCCGGGACGCCGCTGCGGCTGCGGATCAACTCGCCGCTGGTAATCCGGACTCCGCAGGAGAGTTACCGGCTGGGCTCCGGGAACCCCGAAGGAGCGCACTACGGGGTCTACAGCGAGCTGGAAGCGAGCGAGCCGCGCCTAGCATCCGAGCTCAGCGAAGAGGAGCGCCTGGTGCACCTGATCCTGCCGCCGGTGGATGGGCGGGTGGTGGCGCTGGCCCGACGGCTCGCCGAGGGACGGGAAAGCGACGAGGCGCGCGCCCGGGCGATAGAGTCTTACCTGCGCACGCACTACGGCTACTCGACGGAGGCGCTTAGGGAAGAGCCGGCCGACCCGCTGGCCCATTTCCTCTTCGAGCGCCGCAGGGGCCATTGCGAGTACTTTGCCTCGGCCATGGCGGTGATGCTGCGGGTGGTGAACGTGCCGGCGAGGGTGGCGATCGGATATCAGAGTGGAGCGTACAACCCGGTGAGCGGGTGGCTGGTGATTCGCGCCTCGGACGCGCACAGTTGGGTGGAGGCCTGGCTGCCCGGCCGCGGCTGGACCACTTTCGACCCGACACCGCCCGATCCGAATCCTGCCGCCGACCGGCCGGGGAGCCGGCTGGGGTTCTACATGGATGCTGCCGAGACGTTTTGGCAGGAGTGGGTGCTGAGCTACAATCTGGACCGGCAACTGATTCTGGCGGCGCAGATGCAGGACTCGAGCCGGACGTTCGGGTCGCGCTGGTGGGACCGGGCGAGGTCCACCGCGCTGGACTGGAAGGAAGCGGTGGGTGGTTGGGGCCGGCGGTTCGGGCTGCTGACGCTGATCGCGGCGGTGCTGGCGGGGGCGGCATGGCGGGGCCTGCCGCGCCTCTGGAAGTGGCTGAAAGCGCTTGCGCGGGTCCGGCAGGCGCAGCGCGGGGCGGCGCGAGCTTCGGATGCCACCCTGCTGTACGCACGGATGCTGGCGGTGCTCCGGCGGCAGGGGTTCGAGAAGCCGTCTTGGATCACCCCCTCGGAGTTCGCCCGCCTGCTGCCGGCCTCGGAGACGGCCCGGCAGGTGGAGAGTTTCACGGCGGCCTACAACAGCTTGCGGTTTGGGGGAGACCGCGGGGCGGCGTTCCGGATGATGCAGGCGCTGGAAGCGCTGCAACGGGGGTAGAGGTAGCAAGATTGGGTGGGTGGTCAGTTTGCGGGTTGGCGACCATGCAGGAATTGCGGACGGATGGGTGCTACCGGCTCGAGTAACTAAGGGCTACAATATCGGCGAAGGGAGGACCTTTGGCGTATTTCGCGGATCTCGGCTCCTGCAGGTACCACGTTGACGCTTTCGACGCCGACAATTGGTCAGTTCCTCTTCGAGCAATCGGGTGGTTGGAGTATCCAAACGTATTCAGTCGCGGTGCCGTCGAAGGCTGGTTCGTTCCTAAGCTGAAGACGATGGTGGAACAGGTTCGGTCGGCTTACCCACATTATGGTTTTCGGGGAGTGATGTTCTGTTCCTTTTGTGGTGCTGCAGGGGCCACATCTCCTGGGCCGACATGGTCTCAGGAAAACATTTTCGTCCCCGGCGTAGGCGTTGTTTACGTCGCGCCTGGGGGAATCGTCCACTACGTCGAAGCCCATTCGTACTTACCTCCAACAGAATTCGTGGAAGCAGTTCTCCGGTGCCCCGACCTCCGATCAAGCGAGTACCGCGAGGCCCTTTGCCGGGCGAACATGGGTAACGAGGCTCCTCTCGAATCGCACGAGGCGTTCAGTCTTCGAGTCTCCAGATTCGGCAAGAAATGACTCGTAGTGCTGGCGATGCCTCCATTTCAAGCCTAAAGACCTTACGACGACCAGGGCCCCCCTGCCAGGTTCATACGTGGACTGAGCGAGGAAGACTTGAAGGTCACGAATTGCTCCTGGACAACGTGCCGTCCGGAAACATGGCCCACTGCCGAAGATCCAGAGCGAATTTTCCGGGCTCCATACCACTAGATGACGATGGGGATTATTCCGCTGGGTGTACCACCGGTGGCTACACTGGACCATTGGGTCGGGTTTTGCTTGTTCCCGCTGGCGGTGTGGATCCTCGTCAGCGGGCTGGACGACTTCTTCCTGGACCTGGTGGCGGCGTGGAACTGGCTTCGGCGGCGGCTGCCGGGCGCGCGTCCGGAGGCGGCGCCGGGCGAGGCCGAACTGGGAAGCCTGCCGGAGAAGCGCGTCGCCATCTTTGTGCCGCTGTGGCAGGAATACCGGGTCATCGGGCGGATGCTGGAGCGGAATCTGGCCTCGGTCCGCTACTCGAAGTACGACTTTTTCGTGGGCGCGTATCCCAACGACGAGCGCACGATGGATGCGGTGGGCGAGGCGGCGGCGCGGTTTGGGAACATCCATCTGGGGCTCTGCCCGCATGACGGTCCGACCTCGAAGGCCGACTGTCTGAACTGGATTTACCAGAACATGAGGGTGTACGAGGAGCGGCACGGCGTGCGCTTCGAGGCGATCGTGCTGCACGACGCCGAGGACCTGATCCATCCGGAGGAGCTGCGCTGGATCAACTACTACCTGGACGGTTGCGGGATGGTGCAGATTCCCGTGCTGCCGCTTCCGACGCCGGCCTGGAAGTTCACGCACGGGATCTACTGCGACGAGTTCGCGGAATACCAGAGTAAGGACGTCCCGGTGCGCCAGCTTCTGGGCGGGTTCGTCCCATCCAACGGAGTGGGCACCGGATTCGCGCGCTGGGCGGTGGAGAAGCTGGCGGAAAAGGAGGGCAACCGCATCTTCGACCCTGGTTCGCTGACGGAAGACTACGATGCCGGACTGCGGCTTCACCGGCTGGGCTGCGCGCAGCGATTCGTGCCGATCCGGCTGGTCCGCGGGGAGCCGGTGGCCACGCGCGAGTACTTCCCCCAGGACGTGGAGAAGGCCCTGCGGCAGCGGACGCGATGGGTGACGGGCATCGCGCTCCAGGCCTGGGAGCGGCACGGCTGGAGAGCGGGCTGGCGGCAAGGCTATTGGCTTTGGCGGGATCGCAAAGGGCTGATCGGAAACCCGGTCACGCTGGCCGCCAATGCGATCCTGGTGTACGGCCTGGCGACCTGGCTGTGGAGCCGGCACACCGGCGGCGAATGGGGTCTCGGCAGACTCGCGCAGCACTTGGGGGCCGCTATTCTTTTCTGGACGACGCTGTTCCTGGGGCTGGAACGTATGGGAGTGCGTTACGGGTGCGTGGCGCGGATCTATGGATGGCGGTTTGCACTCGGGATGCCGCTACGCATGTTGTGGGGGAACGCGATTAACTTCCTGGCCACCGCGCGGGCGCTGGTCGATTACGTCATGGCGCGGGCGATGGGGCGGCCGTTGGTATGGGTCAAGACCGAGCACAGTTACCCGTCGCGGGCGGCGCTGGCCAGACCCAAGCGCAGGCTGGGGGAGATCCTGGTGGGATCGGGCTACTTGGGCGAGCGGCAACTGTGGGCCGCGTTGGTTTCGAAGCCGGCGGGGTTGCGGATAGGCGAACACCTGATGGCGCTGCGTCTGATCGAGGAGCAGGATCTTTACGAGGCGCTGAGCTTGCAGCAGATGGTGCCCTTCGAGCGTCTCGACCCGGCCCGGGTGCCGCTGGGGATCGCGCGGGCGCTGCCGGCCGCCCAAGCGCGAAGGTGGAAAGTGCTGCCCTTCAAGGTCAGCGCGGGACGGCTCTATGTGGCCGGCCCGGAGATGCCCAGCGACGAGATGTTGCGCGAGTTGCGGAAGCACACCGGCCTGGAGATCCAGTTCCAGTTCGTTACGCCGGGGAACCTGCGCGAGCTGATGGACCAGTTGCTGGGACAGGAGCGAGCGGCGGGCTAGGTGCGGTAGCTGGCGTTGATGTGGATGTAGTCCTCGGTGAGGTCGCAGCTCCAGAAACGCGTCTCGCCGGTTCCTGTGCCGAGGATGACGAAGCGGATCAGGCATTCGCGCTCGTCCATCTTCTGCTTGAGCTCGCGCTCGGAGAAGTCGGCGGCGACGCCGCGATGGCAGACGCGCACGCGCTGGAGGTAAACATCCACAGCGGCGGGATCGAAGGCGACTCCGGCATTGCCGGCGGCGGATAGGATGCGTCCCCAGTTGGGGTCGGCGCCGGCGACGGCGGTTTTGACGAGCGGCGAATTGGCGATGGCGCGCGCGATCTGGGTAGCGGCGGCCTCATCCTTCGTCCCGACGACGTGAATAGTGACCAGCTTGCGGGCGCCCTCGCCGTCGCGAGCGATCTTCTCGGCCAGGTCTTCCATCACCCAGCAGAGCACTTCTTGGAACACCAGGCGCTCCTTGGCGCCGGGTTGGATGCCGGAAGCGCCGTTGGCCAGCAGAACGATGGTGTCGTTGGTGGAGGTGTCGCCGTCGATCGAGAGCCGGTGGTAGCTGCGCTCGCAGGCCGCGGCGAGCATGGGGCGCAGCATGTGCGGCGGGAGGGCCGCGTCGGTCATCAGGAAGCCGAGGGTGGTGGCCATCTGTGGATGAATCATGCCGCTGCCCTTGGACATGCCGGCGATGTGCACGGCGCCGTTGCGCAGAGGGACCTCGCCAAAGGCCATCTTAGGCACACGGTCGGTGGTGAGGATGGCGCGCGCGGCGTCGGCAAAACCGTCCTCGGAGAGGCGGTCGAACAGGCGCGGCAGTGCGCCAATGATGAGCTGGGGATCGAGATCGACGCCGATCACGCCGGTGGAGGCGGGCAGCACCCCGGCGACCGGCGCTTTCAAGAGTTTCGCTACGGCGCGGCAGGAGGCGAGCGCAGCGCGTGCGCCGGAGCGGGTGGCGCAGTTGGCGTTGCCCGCATTCACGAGAATGGCGCGGGCAACCCCGTGCGACGCGCGCAGGTGCTCGCGCGCCAGCCGCACCGGGGCGGCCTGCACGCGGTTGCGCGTGAACAGGGCGGCCGCCGAGGCCGGCGTGTCCGAGAGGATCAGGGCCAGGTCGTCCTTTTTCTCTTTCCGGATGCCTGCGTAGGTGGAAGCGTAACGATAGCCGATAGGCAGTTTCACTGGCACATCTCCAGCACTTCATTCTCGCCTACTTGATGGCCATTAAGGAAATCGGCCGCGGACATGCGCCGCTTGCCTTCGAGTTGGAGCTCGAGCAACTCGAGGGATCCGGCGCCGCAGGAAGCGAACAGCCGCCCCTTGTCGGGATGCAGCGAACCGCAGATTCCCGCGAGCGGCCCAGAGACGCGCGCGCTCCAGATCCGCATGGGATGCCCGCGGAAGCGCGTTGTGGAGCCTGGCCAGGGCACAAAAGCGCGAATGCAATTGTGAATCTGAACGGCGGCGCTGGTCCAGTCGATCCACCCGTCCTCTTTGCGCAGGACCGGAGCGAACGAGGCCTGCGCGGAATCCTGTGGGACGGGCTCGAGAGTTCCGTCCTGAAGGCGGGCCAGGGTCTCGACGAGCAAATCGGCGCCCAGAGGGGCCAGGCGGGCGCTCAATTCGAGGGCGGTCTCTTCAGGCCCGATCGCGGTCTCGGCCTGAAGCAGGATGCCGCCGGTATCGAGCCCGGCGTCGATGCGCATGGTGGTCACGCCGGTGCGCGTTTCGCCATTCGCGATGGCCCATTGAATAGGGGCCGCGCCGCGATACTTCGGCAACAGGGAAGCGTGCAAGTTGAAGATGCCGAGCGGTGGAATGTCGAGCATCGACTGCGGAATAATCTTGCCATAGCCGACCACCACCATGGCGTCGGGCTGCAATGCGGCGAGAAACCCGGCCACTTCGGGGGCGCGGATGCGCTCGGGCTGATGGACGGGAAGGCCCAGCCGCAACGCGGCTTCCTTGACCGGAGGGGCGGCGAGAGCGTGGCCACGTCCCTGGGGGCGATCCGGCTGGGTCACGACGGCGAGAATCTGGTGCCCGGCCTCGAGCACGCGTTCGAGCGAGGGGACGGCGAATTCCGGAGTGCCCAGAAAAACCAGCCGCACGCCGTTACTCCCAATCGCCGGCTTTCACGCGCTTGCGAATCTTGCGCCGGATGAGGTCGCGCTTCAGCACGCTGATGCGACTGATGTAGAGCCTGCCGTTGAGGTGGTCGGTTTCGTGAAGGAAGGCCCGGGCCAGCAGGTCCTCGCCGGTCTTCTCGAAGGTCTCTCCCTGGGCGTTCTGCGCGCGAACGGTTACGCGCCTGGCGCGTTTTACCGGCTCGCGGAACCCGGGGATGCTGAGGCAGCCCTCCTCCTCGGTCTGCGCGCCCTCGACGCGAACGATCTCCGGATTGATGAGCACCAGCCGCTTGGCAGGGTCCTCTCCGGCGGAGGGATCGATGACGGAGATGCGGCGCGAGATGCCGATCTGGGGCGCCGCGAGGCCCACTCCCTTGGCGGCGTACATGGACTCGAACATGTCCTCGAGCAGCTTGTGAAGCTCCGGGGTGTCGAACTCGGTGACGGCCTCGGCCGGAGTCTCGAGGACGGGATTGCCGTATTTGACGATCGGGTAAATCATTTAGAACTCTCTAAGTTGATCCAGATAGGCTTGGAAATTCCGCCGCGTTTCGCGGAGCGAGTCGCCGCCGAATTTCTCGAGAAACGCCTGGGCGAGCACCAGGGCGACCATAGCTTCGCCAATGACGCCGGCGGCGGGCACGACGCACACGTCCGAGCGCTCGTAAGAAGCCAGGGCCGGCTCGCGGGTGACCAGGTCGACGGATTCGAGCGGGCGGCGCAGCGTCGAGATGGGCTTCAAGAAGCCGCGCACGACGATGTCCTGGCCGTTTGAAATGCCGCCCTCGAGGCCCCCCGCGCGATTGGAGCCGCGCGTGAATTGGCGCAGCTCGCCGTTGTAATGGATGGTGTCCTGCACGGCAGAGCCGAGCTGCGCCGCCGCCTGCACCGCGGCGCCGATTTCCACTCCTTTAACGGCCTGGATGGAGACGATGGCCTGCGCCAGGCGGCCATCCAGCCGGGTGTCCCAAGCGATGTGCGAGCCCAGGCCGGGCGGCACGTTGTGCGCGACTACCTCGAAGACGCCGCCCACCGTATCGGCGGTGCGATAGGCCTGGTCCACAACTTCCTTCATCTTGCGCTCGACCTCGGGGTCCACGCAGCCCAGCACGACCTCGGCGTCCTTCTTGCTTAGCGCAACCAATTCCTCCCACGCGGCGGGGCGCTCGAGACGCACCGGGCCGACGGCGACGACGTGGCTCAGTACAGCCATCCCGAACTGATCCAGGAAGGCCTTGGCCAATGCGCCCAGCGCCACGCGGGCAGCGGTCTCCCGCGCGCTGGCCCGCTCGAGGATGTAGCGCGCGTCGTGAAAATCGCACTTGAGCGCGCCGGCGAGATCCGCGTGGCCGGGGCGCGGGCGCAAGACGGTGCGCTTCTTTTCCGCAGCGCCCTCGAAGGTCTCGACGGGCAGCGCCTCCACCCAGTTCGGCCAGTCGCGGTTGCGGACGAGAATGGCAACGGGCGAGCCGATGGTCTGCGAGTGTCGCACGCCGGAGAGGATCTCGGCATGATCGGCCTCGATCTTCATGCGGCCGCCCCGGCCATAGCCCTGCTGGCGTCGCCAAAGCTCGCGATCGACGCTTTCGAGAGACACCGGCACGCCGGCGGGCAGGCCCGTGAGGGTCGCCACCAGACATTCACCGTGCGATTCGCCAGCCGTCTCGAAGCGGAGCATGGTACGTTCTATCGTAGCGGAGAGGGCAAACTGGCGGCAACCTGGACGTTCTGTACTAGGAAGTACAGGGGGTCGCCCCCCTATAAGAGTATCCGCTCACCCCCGGGTATCTGGGCTGTAGGGCTGGCGTCCTTGGGTTACACTTACGTGTTTGGTGGGGAAGGTTTAAGGGCAACCATGGACAGGCTCGAACAGCTTGCAGGACGGCTGGCGCACGGATTCAGCGCGCTGTACGGCGAGAGTCCGGAAGACGTTCAGGCGACGGCGCCTCTGGTATCCGAACTGACCGATGAGATGACGGCGTGGCAGCAAGAGCCGGCGCAGGCTGGCCCGCTGGCCGTTCCAGACACCTCGGCGGGAAACAGAACCGCGCTGGTGGCCTGCGCCGGTCCGGAAGACCGCGGGATGGTCCGGGAGAAGTTGCGGGAACTGGGGTGTGCGGTTCTGGAGGCGGCGAGCGGCGCCCAGGCGCTGGCGCTGTGCGCTCAGCACGGCGGGGCGATTGACCTGTTGCTCGCCGACATCCTGATGCCGGACATGAGCGGGCGCGAAGTGGCCGAGCGGGCCTCGATGCTCAAGCCCGAAATGGGCGTGATCTACATGTCGGGATACGCCGAAGACGAGATCATGTTCTACGGCATTCTCGGCCCCGGCGTGGCGGCCTTGCAGAAGCCGGTCACGACCGAGGCGCTGGCGCGGAAGCTGGCGGAATTGGCCGAAGCGCAGTACGTGTAGCTCAGGCATCGACGTGCGGGCGGGATCGCAATCGACGGGGGATCAGCCCGCCGTCCTCCGGATGACCTACGAGTTCACGTGCAGCCCGAGCGCATCCCCGGCGCGCTCGCCGGTTCGTCACTCGTCCTTCCACTTCACCGTCAACCCCGTCGGGGGTACAGGTGATTTGTTCCGACGCTTACGCCCCATCACAAGGCCGGCCGTACAAGGAAGTTACCCTTCGGCCGAGTGACTCGATCAGGACGACTTCATGAAAGTTGTGGTCGGCTGGTTTGTCCCGGAGCGCATCTACGATGTACTGCCATTCGTCGTCGAGAACCGGCATACCGGCCTCACAGCCCACGATGAGAGATGTGTTCTGGCGGTACTTCTTTGACGCCTTGTCGGTGATCCTGGCCTGAATCAGCTCGATGAGTTCATCCTGGAACTCGTAGTTGTGGTACACGATCGGTTCAGACAGGATCTGTCGTGTCTTTCGGTCACGTCGGGTGCCTCGGGCCGAGAAGGAGGCGCCCTCCTTCGTCAGACGCTCGCGTACCAAGTGCTCGTTGGGGTGGACGGCCGTCGTCACCTCGAGGAACAGTTCTTGCGGGAGGAGGCCGCGGCCAACGTCGGCTCCGGTACTCAGTTGGCGGGCATCATAAGGCTGGTTTCCGCCCACCCACTTGATTCTGATGCGCAAGGCGGGGCCGTAGCGGGCCAGTATATACGAAGCCAGCGGCAAGATCTCTTCAACCAGTTTCTTGGCCCTCGGGCTCTGCAGTAACCTCAATTCGTTGATGCCGCCGCGAGCGGAGTGTACGCCGTCCAGGACGGCGTAAGCTCTGCGGCAGAAAGTCAGCCCGTCGATCAGTCGGCCATCGAGCGTTTCAAGTCCAGCAACACGCTTCCGCAGCTCCATCGCGCCGATCTCCTTACCGGTTTGCACGTTACGGGCAGTTTCACCCTATGGTAGGTGTCGCGCGGTACATGAGTCTCTCGGCCCTTCGGTGCGCCTTCGTATCCATCGCAGAGCAGGATCGCTTGGGTTTCTGTTGTGCGGCCAAAGGCTACGCCGGAGCGGAACCGCTGAGCCTCGATGCCACCCCTGGCAGCAGAGCCGGTTCTCACGGCACCGGAAGCCCGGAGGTGACCTTCCGGTGTCGGCATCAGGGTGGCTGTATTGGCCCGCGCCGCCGCGGCACGTGACCGCGAGACGTATCCTAGCTATGTGGGGCGACCTTCTCGAAGGAGGAGAAGGCGCGAGGAACAAGGTGGTTCGCCCCGGCTTCAGCGTTTGCCGGGAGAGGCCGAGCATATAGTAGGTCACGCCGAGCGCCGGCCCTAGCCCGATTCCGCGCCACCCCCCACTCACCTGCACGCGCACGTTCATCGACAGCCCGACCGCAGGCGGACCGGGAATCACTTCGCCTTGCCGGTACCCTCCACGATGCTCTGGGCGTAGTAGTTGACGATCTTGGCTTCGTTGCGGGCGATTTCGTAGTAGGCGTTGCGCAGGAGCTGTTCCTTGCGGCCGCGCAGATTGTCGCGGATGAACTGCTGCACACGCGGATCGTTGAGATCGCGCTGGCCGGCGGGTTCCTTGGAAATCACCTTCAGGATGCGGTAACCGTCCGGGCTGGGGAGGATGGGGGAGATTTGGCCGGGCTGCATGGCCAGGAGCAGCTTGCGGAGTTCGGGGCTGGATTTGTCGAACGCCGACATGGGAAGGAAACCCAGGTCGCCGCCGTTGGGAGTCGAATCGGGGTCCTCGGAGTAGTTCTCGGCGAGCATCTTGAAGTCGTCGTCCTGGTGCAGGCGCGCCTCGATCATCTGGATCTTCTTGCGGGCCTGATCCTCGTTCAGCGCCTTGTCATTCTTCAGGTTGCGCACGTTGGGCTCGGGCATCGGGGTGACCAGGATCTGGGCCAGGTGGATGGTGGGCTCCGGGCGGTTGAAGCTGGCCTTGTTGGCGTTGAAGAAATCGGTGATCTCCTTGTCGGTGATCGCGATCTTGGAAATGATCTCCCGATTGACCAGCTTCTGGATGCTCAGGTCGCGCCGCATGTTGGTCTTGAGATCGTTGGCGGTCATTTTGCGGGTCTCGAGCTGGCGCTGGAACTCCTCCTGGGTGTAGGGCGCCTTGATCTCGTTGAACTTGAGGTCCACCTCGGGGTCGGTGGCCAGGAGCCCGAGCTTCTCGGCGCGCTGGAGCATGATCTCGTTCTCGATCAGCGTGCGCAGCACTTCCATCTTCTGGATGGCCATCAGGTCGTCGCTGGGGCGCTCGGCCGTGGCGGAGAATTGCGCGTCGTAGATGCGGTCAATCTCGGCGTAGGTGATGGGCCGGTTGTTGACGGTGGCGGCCACATTGGCGGGCGCCGCCTTGTGGCAGCCCGTCAGGACCAGCAAAGCGGGCAGAGCGTAGACAAGCCTGGCAAGTCGCATGATGAGAAGTCCATTCTAGCCGATCGGCCCCTGGGAGATGGCGGCACGGAGTTTCTCCAGTTCTTCGGCTTCCCCGAATCTAAGTCCTTGGAGCGAGGGATCGATGCCCCGCAAAAGCCCGGTGAGCACGGCGCCGGGGCCGACTTCGACGAAACGGCCGCAACCGAGCGCGGCTAGCAGGCGGATGGATTCGGTCCAGCGCACGGGACTGGTGACCTGATCGATCAGGCCCTGGCGCGCATCGGGGCCCGAGAGCACCTGGCTGGCCCGTGCGTTGTTGACCAGCGGGCAGCGCAATGCGGCGAAGGGCGCCTGGTTCAAATCGATAGCCAGACGCTCCTGGGCGGGGCGCATCAACGAACAATGGAAGGGCGCGCTCACGGGCAGCAGGACGGCGCGGCGGGCGCCGGCAACCTTGGCGAGCTCGATGGCGCGAGCAACGGCCCCGGCGTGGCCGGCAATCACCACCTGATCGGGAGAGTTGAGGTTGGCGGCCGACAGCACCTCGCCCTGGGCGGCTTCCGCCAGCACAGCTTCGAGCTTTCCTTCGGGCAGCTTGAGCAGGGCGGCCATGGCGCCCTGGCCGGGCGGGACAGCCTCCTGCATGTAGCGGCCGCGCTTGCGCACCAGAGAGACCGCGTCGGCGAAGCGCAGGCTGCCCGCCGCCACCAGCGCGGAGTACTCGCCCAGGCTGTGGCCCGCCACGTAGTCCGGCTGGCAGCCATTCTCCCGGAGAACCGTGAAGGCCGCGACCGAAACGGTCAGGATGGCGGGCTGGGTGTTCTCGGTAAGCCGCAGAGCCTCCTCCGGGCCTTCGAAGCACAGGCGCGACAGTTCGTACCCCAGCTTCCGGTCGGCTTCCTCGAAGACGGCGCGGGCGGAGGGAAAGGTCTGGGCCAGGCTCTTGCCCATTCCGGCGAACTGCGAGCCCTGCCCCGGGAAGAGAAAAGCGGTCTGCATAGCGAACCACTTATTGTACGATGGAGCGCGCCTGGCCACGAGCGGGGGACGGGTCCGACCGTTACAAAGATTTACAGCGAGTTGGCAGAACCGGAGTGGGCGGCCGAGCGTCCACTACAGTGACAAGGGGGAACTGACGATGAATCGCGTGATGAGTATTGGAACCCCAAAGGAGTTCAAGGGGTGGGCCTATTGCCCGATCTGTACGCACACGGTGGAAACGCAAGTCATCGTTCTGGGAAGGCGGATGCTGGTAAAGCCGGGCCAGAGGTGCCCGCGCTGCTCTTCCGCGCTAGAAGCTGCTTGCGTGGTGCGGCACGAGGTTGCGGCGGCATAGAGACTGCTCTCGACGGCGGTCCTTCGGGGCCGCGAGCCAATTCGCCGCGGAAAACTCACGGCAGCTTGCGCTGTGTCAGGGGTTGTGGTCTAGTGGGAGAGGAGTTGCGGATGCGGAAGAAGAGGACCCCGACGGCGGACCCTGTAATCGCCAGCGAGATCCTCGACAAAGCGAAGCGGGCCGCGCATCCCGACAAACTGCCGCGCTCCTCGAAGTGCGTGATCTGCGGCGCCGAGTGCGCAGCGAACTCCTCCGAACAGCTCTGCTGGGTTTGCCGCCGCTTGAAGATCAGCGCCTGGCATGAATCGGAACAGCAGATGCCGATTCAGGAATGAAGCGCGCCGGCAGAGGCCGGATTCACACTCCTCCTCCGACTACGCCCGGGCTGGGTTCGCGGCTTCGGGATCGACTCCCAAATCGGCCAGCGCCTGACGCGCCCGCTGGGGACTGAACTGGCCTTCCCTGGACAGACGCGATAGGGTTGCGGCGGCGATGCAAGCGGCGTTCACCTCGAAGAACTTTCTCAGGTGTTCCCGGTTCTCGCTGCGGCCAAACCCGTCAGTCCCAAGAGAAACCAGCCGGCCGGGAAGCCAGGGGGCGATCTGGCCGGCCACCGCCTTCATGTAATCGCTGGCGGCGACGATGGGGCCTTGGGCATCGGAGAGAGCGGCCTGGAGATAGGGCCGTCGCTCGGGCTCGGCCGGATGGAGCCAGTTCCAGCGGTCAACGGCCAAGGCGTCGCGGCGCAACTCGCTGTAACTGGTGACGCTCCAGACGTCCGTGGGGACCTGGTAGCGCTCCTGAAGGATCTGCTGGGCGCGCAGCGCCTCATTGAGGATGGGGCCGCTGCCGAACAACTGGGCCACCGCAACGCCGCTGGGGGCCGTCCGGTAGCGGTACAGACCTTTGAGGATGCCCTCGCCCACACCCTCTGGCATGGTTGGTTGCGGGTAGTTCTCGTTATACACCGTCAGGTAGTAGAACAGGTCCTCGCGCTCCTGGTACATGCGCCGCAGGCCGTCCTGGACGATGATTCCGATCTCGTAGGCATAGGCCGGGTCGTAGGCGGCGCAGGTTGGCAAGACGCTCATAAGAAGGTGGCTGTGGCCGTCCTGGTGCTGGAGGCCTTCGCCCGCGAGGGTGGTCCGGCCGGCCGTGGCGCCTACCAGGAAGCCCTTGCCACGCGCATCGGCGAAGGCCCAGATGAGGTCGCCCATGCGCTGCAAACCGAACATCGAGTAATAGATGTAGAACGGGATCATGGGCAGGCCGTAGTTGGCGTAGGCGGTGCCGGCGGCCGTGAAGGAGCCCATGGAGCCGCTCTCGGTAATGCCCTCCTCGAGAATCTGGCCGCTCTGGGATTCCTTGTAGTACAGGAACATTTCCTGATCGACCGGGTGGTAGAGCTGTCCCTGGCTAGCGTAAATGCCGATCTGGCGAAACAGGGATTCCATGCCGAACGTGCGGGCCTCGTCGGGAATGATGGGCACCACCTGCCGGCCCAGTTTGGGGTGGCGTAGCAACAGGGTGAGCACGCGGACGAAGGCCATGGTGGTGGAAACGTCGCGACCCTGCGAACCGGTGAGCGTTTCGGCGAAATAGTCGAGCGGCGGCGCCTGGACCGGGACGAAACGCACAGTTCGCTGGGGAAGGTAGCCGCCCAGTTCCCGGCGGCGCTCCTGAAGATAGCGGATCTCGGGGCTCTCCTCGGGCGGGCGGTAGAAGGAGATGGTATGGATGCGCTCCTCGGGGATGGGAATTTCGAAGCGGCGGCAGAAGTGCTCCATCTCCTGCTCATTGAGCTTCTTCTGCTGGTGGGTGACGTTGCGGCCCTCGCCAGCCTCGCCTAACCCATAGCCCTTGATGGTCTTGGCCAGGATCACGGTGGGCGAACCGGTGTGCTGGCAGGCGCGCAGGTAGGCGTTGTAGACTTTGTCGGGATCGTGGCCGCCGCGGCGCAGCTTGGCCAGTTGATCGTCGCTCAGATCGGCCACCAAGTCCAGCAACTCGGGGTACTTGCCGAAGAATTCCTTGCGGATGTAGGCGCCATCACGAACCACGAAAGTCTGGTAGTCGCCGTCCGGACACTCGTTCATGCGCTGGACCAGCCGGCCGGACTGGTCGCGGGCCAGCAGAGGGTCCCAATCGTTCCCCCAGATCACTTTGATGACGTTCCAGCCCGACCCGGCAAAGGCCGCCTCGAGTTCCTGGATCACCTTGCCGTTGCCGCGCACCGGGCCGTCCAGCCGCTGGAGGTTGCAGTTGACCACGAAGATCAGGTTGTCCAGCTTCTCATTGGCGGCGATACGCAGGGCGCCGGTGGATTCGGGCTCGTCGGTCTCGCCATCGCCCAAGAACGCCCAAACCTTGCGCGCGGTTGGCTGGAGCAGCCCCCGCTTCTCCAGATAGCGCATGAAGCGCGCCTGGTAGATGGCGTTGATCGGCCCCAGCCCCATCGAGACGGTCGGAAACTGCCAGAAATCCGGCATCAGCCAGGGATGCGGGTAGGAGGACAGGCCCGGCTGTTCGCGCAGCTCGTGACGGAAGTTCTCGAGGTGCTTCTCGTTGAGCCGCCCCTCCAGGTAAGCGCGCGAGTAGACGCCCGGCGAGGCGTGCCCCTGGAAGTAGACCAGATCCCCGGGCTGATCTCCATAGGCTGCGCGAAAGAAATGGTTGAAGCCCACTTCGACCAGCGTGGCGAGCGAGGCGTAGGTCGAGATGTGGCCGCCGATGCCGTGGTCGTAGTTATTGGCCCGCACCACCATAGCCAGGGCGTTCCAGCGGATCAGGCTCTTCAGCCGCCGCTCCAGGGCGCGATCGCCTGGATAGGGGACCTGCTCCTCGACCGGAATGGTGTTCACGTAGGGCGTATTGACGGAATAGGAAGGCGCCGCACCGGAAACTCGCGCCCGGTTGGCCAGGTGGTCCAGCAGGAAGGAGGCGCGGGCGGGACCGGACTGGTCGACCACCTGGTCCAGCGCCTGCAACCATTCGGCGGTCTCCTGAGGATTGGGGTCCTGGGCGGGAGGTACGCTAGCCTTGAGCATATTGAGGAGTTCTACCCCCAGAATAGCGCGAGGCGTTGGAGCGCGCCTACGGGATCGGCTTTCCGCAGAAGGGGCAGAACCCGGCTTCGCGCGGCTGCACAAACGCCTGACCGCAGGAAGGACAATGCCGGTGGGACGAGATACCGCGGCGCCGCATGACAATCGCCACAATGACGCCGATCGGAAGCAACAGGAGCAGCAAGAGGAGCAGGACAAGCACCTCGGCTAAGCCGATGGACCGCATACAGGCATCATACACCGCGCCGCCGGGCCGCGACCGCCAGGGGGTGCGCTCGCGAGGCTGTTAGCCCGCGACGCCTCGACGCGCGAGGCTGGTGAACTCATCATGCGTCCACCAGCGCTTTTCTCGAATGCCGGCGGCCTCGCTAAGGACCTTATCCATGGCCCGTTGAAGGGACGTAACACGCCCTTCGGTGGCGATCTTCTTCCACAGTTTGCGGACAAAGGGCGTATGCGGTTCGATGAAGCAGAGGAATCCGTCGGGGTACTCCTCATAATTACCGCAGCCGATCCACAGGCGAAAGTGCTCGTTGGTTATGGGAACCACCCAGCCCCAATCCTCCGCTATCGGTTCTTCCGTCGCAAACCCTTCGGTCCGGAGATTGTCCCGGAGGAACTCAGCCAACCGTTTTCTCCAGAGGCCGGGGTTGACCTGTTGCTCCTCGCCATCATACGGGGGAAACCGGTCGGAACGAAACTCAACATGCGTTTGCACGGGATGCCTTATTCATTGTATCCATAGCGATCCGCATTCAATACTGTCTCTGGCCGGTTTCCACACACATCTCCCGGTGCAACGGCAGATAAGTTTCCCATCCAGGCGTAGTGTACACTACGTCACCGGGCCGCGGCCGCAAGGGGCGGTCTCGACGCCCTACCAGCGAAGCTCGACTTCGTAGGTGTCCGGGCCGCCGGTGGGGTTGTCGATCTCGAAGATCAGTTGGTAGTGGTTGCTGAGGGAGGGGTATTCGACGAGTTGCACGCGGCCGCGGCCGCGCAGCAGTTTGGCAACGGCGTTCGGGGTGTCGCCGGCGGGCAGGGCGCGCTGGAATTCCACGCGCTCTTCGGCGATCGGCGCGCCGCCCAGCACCGTGCTCATCGAAGTGCGGCCTTCGATCACGACGCGGACGCGGCCATCCACGCGGCCCGACCAGATCGCTCCCCGGCGCAGCAGCTCGAAACCGGCATCCTTGGCGGCGGTTGGCGACCAGGCCAGCCTGAAGCTGTAATCGCCGGGTCCCGCCTGCGGGTTGCGGATTAGCACGCGGGCTCGGTAGCCGTTGGATTCGCGAGGCTGCTCGAGCAGGCGGATCTCTCCGCGGCCCAGGGGCTCTTCGAGGCTCACCGTCAGCTCGCGGCTGGGCAGCGTTTTCGAGAAGTGGAATTGGCTGCCTGCCACCGGCTGGCCGCTTCGCGCCTCGGCCTCGCAGGTTTTGCCATGGCAGCTCACGATGGCCTCACCGTCCACGCGCCCGCTCCAGGCGGCCGTTTCGCGCCGGCTGCGCGGGGCCGGCCCAGTCTCATCCGCTTCCCAGAAGAAGGCGAGCGAATAGAGAGAACTGCCAGGCTGCCGGTCTTCGACGAGGACCGAAAGTGAGTAGTCGTTGTTCATGCCGGGCTGTTCGAGGATGCTGACGCCGCCCCGCCCCTGGACCACCTCAAGGCGTACCTGTTGCCGGCTCTCGGGCAGGGGCGCTTGGAAGTGGAATCGCCGCCGCTCGACCGGCAGGCCTTCCCGCACTTCTTCGGTGACCTGGTTCCCGCGGACGTGCAGGACGACGATACCGTCCACCTGGCCCTCCCAGACCAGTTGCGGGCGATCCTGGGCGGCCAGGAGAGAACCGAGCAGCGCGGTTAGAAGGAGGGCTTTGTGCATGCTATGCAATCCAGTTTACTAGGGCCGGCGATGGCGCGGGCTGTGGCGCCGGCGGGTGTATACTGGCCGTGAGTCGGAATACCGAAATGAAGGCGCTCGAGATGGCAGTAATCGCCGTTCTGATGCTGGCCGCCGAGACGGTTGCGGGCGGCTATCGGCCGGCGAATGACGACGAGGTCGAAGTCTTCGCCGCTGCGCTGAGGTCGGAGTACGCCGCGAACCACTGGAGGGCCAAGGATTCGGTCTGTTTCTCAGTCGGGGTAAAGGACCCGAGCAGGAAGTTTGTCACCGCGCTCCAGCAGCGCGGCCTGCGCGTGTGCAGCCAAGCCAGGTGGTGGGGGGGATGGGGCATGTGGGTTCTCCGTCCATTTCCGGAAGGTAGAAATCGACCCCTCTGAGAGCGCGCGGGTCCGGGTTGAATCGGTAGATCTCCGCGAGCTCAACAGCGGGCTTAGCTGTTTCGCAACTCTCCTTCGGAACGGCGAGTACCTTCTCCAAAAGACGAATGGGGCTTGGTCGATCCTGCGCTACACTCCCGATCAGACCATTCCGCACTAGCCAAAGGCCGCTACTTCTTCTTGCCCTGCGCGGCGACGGCTTCCATGGCCGCCTTCACCTTCTCGGGATCGCCCAGATAGTAACTCTTGAGCGGCTGGAGATTCTCGTCGAGCTCGTAGACCAGCGGCATGCCGGTGGGAATGTTGAGGCTGACGATCTCGTCGTCGGAGATCTTGTCGAGATACTTCACCAGCGCGCGGAGACTGTTTCCGTGGGCGGCGACGATCACTTTCTTCCCCGAGCGAACGGTGGGCGCGATCACCTCGTGCCAGTAAGGCAGGAAGCGCGCAACGGTGTCCTTGAGGCACTCTGTGAGCGGCAGCTCGCTCTCTGTGAGGTCGCTATAACGGGCTTCGTGGCCGGGGTAGCGGGGATCGTCCTTCTCGAGCGGCGGAGGCGGGACGTCGTAGCTGCGGCGCCAGATCTTGACCTGATCCTCGCCGAACTTGGCGGCGGTTTCGGACTTGTTGAGGCCTTGCAGGGCGCCGTAGTGGCGCTCATTGAGCCGCCAGGAATTGCACACCGGAATCCACATCAGGTCCATCTCGTCCAGGACGATCCAGAGAGTCCGGATGGCGCGCTTCAGAACGGAAGTGAAGGCGATGTCGAAGGTGTAGCCCTGGGCTTTGAGAACCTGGCCGCCTTCCTTGGCCTCCGCGAGGCCCTTTTCGGACAGATCGACGTCGGTCCACCCCGTGAACCGGTTCTGCTTATTCCAATCGCTCTCGCCGTGCCGCACTAAGACCAATTTGTACATGATGACCTGGCTCCTTGCGGGGCCGGGCAACCCGCCACGGGCGGCAGGCTGCCCGGTTCTCCGCCTAATGCTTGAAGGCCTTTCTTCCCGCGAACTGCGCGGTGGCCCCGAGTTCCTCCTCGATGCGGAGTAACTGGTTGTACTTGCAAATGCGGTCGGTGCGGCTGGCCGAGCCGGTCTTGATCTGTCCGGCGTTGGTGGCCACCACGAAGTCGGCGATGAAGGGATCTTCGGTTTCGCCCGAGCGGTGTGAGACCACCGACGAGTAGCCCGCCTCGGTGGCCATGCGCATGGCGGCCAGCGTCTCGGTGACCGTGCCGATCTGGTTCAGCTTGATGAGGATCGAATTGGCGATGCCCCGCTCGATGCCTTCGGCCAGGCGCTCGGTGTTCGTTACGAAGATGTCGTCGCCTACGAGCTGGATCTTATCGCCCAGCGCCTGGGTCATCAATTGCCAGCCGTCCCAGTCGTCTTCGGCCATGCCGTCTTCGATCGAAATGATAGGATACTGGCGAACCCAGTCGGCCCAGAACTCGACCATCTGCCCGCTCGTCCGTTCGCTCTTGTCGGATTTCTTGAAAATGTACTTACCCTTTTCGGTGTCGTAGAATTCGCTGGCCGCCGGATCGAGTAAGATGCCGATCTGCTCGCCGGGCTTGTAACCGGCCTTGGTAATCGCTTCGAGAATGACTTCCAAGGCTTCCACGTTGGACTTAAGGCTGGGCGCGAAACCGCCCTCGTCGCCCACCGCGGTGGAATAGCCCCGCTTCTTGAGTACGGCCTTCAAGTTGTGGAATACCTCCGAGCCCATGCGCAGCGCCTCGGAGAACCTCTCGGCGCCGTAGGGGCCGATCATGAACTCCTGGGGGTCCACCGAATTGTCGGCGTGAGCGCCGCCGTTGAGGATGTTCATGGTCGGAACCGGCAGCACGCAGGCCCCGACGCCGCCCAGGTAACGGTACAGCGGCATCCGCGTGGAAGCCGCCGCCGCGCGGGCCGCGGCCATGGAGACGGCCAGGATGGCGTTCGCGCCCAGCCGCTCCTTGTTGGGAGTGCCGTCGAGCTCGATCATCGCCCGGTCGAGGTCCGCCTGCAGCGTGGCGTCCATGCCTCCCACGGTTGCGGCGATCTCCTCGTTGATATTGTTTACGGCCTGCAGCGTGCCCTTGCCGAGGTAGCGCGCCGGGTCGCCGTCGCGCAGTTCCACGGCCTCGTGTTCGCCGGTGGAAGCACCGGAGGGAACCGCCGCCCGCCCCATGCTGCCATCGCCCAGCCAGACATCGGCCTCCACGGTCGGATTCCCGCGCGAGTCGAGAATCTCCCGTCCAACCACTCTTTGAATTTCCGTCATGTGTTAGTTGCTCCTTGAGAGAATGAGAATTACGAAGACGACTTACCCGGCCTGCCTGTTCGTGTAAGGTTCCTGCCTGGTGTAGATTTCCTGCTGGTTACAGACGACCACGATGCCGGAGTCGGTCACCGTGTAGCCCTTGGCGCGGTCCTCCTGCAGATCGTAACCGATCACGCTCGACTCGGGAATCTTCACGCCGGAGCCAATGATGGCGCGCCGGATGCGGCTGTAGCGGCCCACTTCGGCCTCGTGCATCAGAATCGAGCTTTCCACCTCGCAATAGCTGTTGATGCGCACGCCCGGGCTCAGCACCGAGCGCACCACGCGTCCGCCCGAGACGATGCAGCCGCCCGAAACGATGGAATCGATGGCCACCCCCATGCGGCGGCCTTCTTGCGCGAAGAGGAACTTGGCTGGCGGCTGCTGGAGCATGTGGGTCCGGATGGGCCAGCGCCGGTCGTAGAGATTGAACTCGGGGGTCACGGAGACCAGGTCCATATTGGCGTCGTAGTACGCCTCGAGGGTGCCGACGTCGCGCCAGTACTTCACGGTCTTGTCGTTGAGGTCGGTGAAATCGTAAGCCACCACGCGCGCTTGTTGGATCCATCGGGGGATCACGTCACGGCCGAAATCGTGGCTGGAATTGGGATCCTCGGCATCCTCCTTGAGCGTGCGCAGCATCACCCCGGTGTCGATCAGGTAGACGCCCATGGAAGCGCTGACCATGGAGGGATTGAAGATGGAGCGCATCGGGTGGCCGTGTTCCGGTTTCTCCTCGAACCCCACCACGCGGTGCTGGGCATCCATCTCGACGATCCCGAATCGGCCGGCCTCGTCGGGGGAGACCTGAATGGTCGCAAGCGTAACCTCGGCCCCATGCTCCCGGTGCCAGGAGATCATGGTGCGGTAGTTCATCTTGTAGATGTGGTCCGCCGCGAGCACCAGCACTTGCTCCGGGCTCTCCGCGACGACGCTCTGGATGTTCTGGAACACGCAGTCGGCCGTGCCCAGGTACCAATCCGCATGGATGCGCCGCATCGGGGGGATCACTTCAATGTACTCGCCCAGCTCCGGGCTCAGGATGGTCCACCCGTCCCGGATGTGCCGAGTCAGCTCCAGCGCCTTGTACTGGGTGAGAACGAGGATGCGGCGGATATCGGAGTTGATGCAGTTGGAAAGAGTGAAATCGATGACGCGGTAGATGCCGCCGAAAGGGACCGCGGGCTTGGCCGTGTGCTGGGTCAACGGGAAGAGGCGTTCCCCGACACCTCCCGCCATCAGGATGGCTAGAACATTCTCCATTCAATTCCCAAAAAAGGACGCTATAACGTGTTATATCAGAACCGCGCGCGGGCTGCACGGAGGGGCGCATCCGGGGTATGATGGAGAGTGCCAATCGTGCCGAAGGAGGTGAACGGAACTTGGCCGAAGTGGTCATCAACGACGGGGAAACCGTCGAGAGCGCGCTGCGCCGATTCAAGCGGAAGGTGCAGCAGGAAGACATCATCAAGGAGATCAAGCGCCACTCCTATTACCTGAAGCCCGGCGAGAAAGCGCGCGCCAAACAGGCGCTGGCGCGCAAGCGCAACCGCAAGAAGGCAGCCAAAACGATCGAGTAGCCCCCCTCGGTGCGAAGTACGAATCCGGAAGCGCGGATTCGTACTTCGTGCTTCCCCTCCCGCCCCCGGCCCACCGCACGATCCGCGGAGCTACGTGTGCCGGTGAAGGGTCTTCCGATAGGCCGCTAGGAGCTGTTCGCGGGCTTCGGGAGCGAGCGGCGGCGCCACGGCCGCTTCGCAGCGATGGCACAGGCGGATGGTGCGCTGGAGGCTTTCGAGGAACTCGATGCAGGGCGGGCAGGCGGCCAAGTGCGCTCGAATCTCCTCGCAACTGGCCGGGCTCAGCTCGGCGTCCAGGTACTGGGATAGCAGGGCGAAGACCTGTTTGCAATCGTCCTGGTGTTCGCCGGATTCCATGCGCCTCAACTCTCCTTCACGCCGCCTTGAACGGTCCTCAAATACTTGTCCAGCTTTTGGCGCACCGCCAGGCGGGCCCGATGCAGCCGGGTCTTGACCGACTCGGGCGTGATGTCCAACGCTTGCGCCGCGTCATCCGTACTCAACTCCTCGACGTCGCGGAGCAGGATGACCGCCCGATAGATCTCCGGCAACTCCCGAATCGCCTGGTGGATGACGTCGCGGAGCTCCGCGCGCAGCACCTGATCGTCGGGCAGCGCCGACCAGTCGGCGATTTCCAGCTTGCGATGGCCGCCGTCCCTCTCGGAGTGCGGCAGCAAGTCGTCGAGCGAAAGCTCCTGAGTGGGAGCGAAGACGCTCTTGCGCCGCTTCATGTAGCAGGCGTTCCGGGCGATGCGAAAGACCCAGGGGCGCACCCGCTCCGGATCGCGCAACTGGTCGATGTTCTCGAACACCTTGAACAGAGTGTCCTGCGCAACCTCTTCGGCATCCTCGCGCTGGCCGCACATCAGCAGCAAGTACTGGAAGATCTTGGAGTGGAACACCTCGACGAAGCGGTCGAACGCTCCCTGGTCGCCGGCCATGAGGCCGCGCGCCAGCTCGACTTCGTTCGAGGATTGCGGAGAAGCCATCCACTGGCATTGTAGCCGCCCTCAGGCCCGCGCCGCCAGGTTCGTGTTCAGCGTCATCAGGATGGCGGGCGGTTGCAGCAGCGTGTTGTGGATCAGGCAGGACTTGGCGGCTCGCAGCACGCCCGCCTGGTGCTTCTCGCCGGCGAGGCCGGGAACTCGAATCTCGATCCGGAACGCAGCCAGGCGCGCCGGCCCGGCGGCCTTGTCGGCGGAAACCCGAACTTGCAGGCCCTCGGCCGGGAGCGAGCGGGCGCGCAGATATTGCGCCGCATAGAAGGCCGCGCAGGCGCCAAGGGAAGCCAGCAGGAATTCCGGGGGCGTCATGCCGGCGTCCCCGCCGCCGTTCTCCGCGGGCTGATCGCAGACCACGCGGTGCCCTCGGGCCTGGACCTCAAACTCCACTCCGCCGCTGTAATGGACGATGGCTTCCATGAAATGCTCCACTCCTATGGATGCAGAACGCGCAGGAAAGGTGACGGCTGTCACCAGAATCGCACGGCTGCATCCTCTTCTGCATGAGACTGGCTGTTTTGTTGTTGAGCCTGCCGGTGTGGGCGCAAGGCCCGCTTTCCCTGCCGGATGCCATCCAGATCGCGCTGGAGAAGCATCCTTCGGTCGAAGCGGCCCGCGACGCGGTGAAGGCCGCCGGGACGCGGATCAGCGCGGCGCGGGGCGGCTACCTGCCGAAGCTGAACTATTCCGAGAGCTGGGCGCGCAGCAATAATCCGGTTTTTGTGTTCAGCTCCCTGCTGACCCAGCATCAATTCACCGCGGATAACTTCGCGCTGGGCCCGCTGAACCGTCCCGAAGCCCTGAACGACTTCCAGTCGCAGCTAACCTTGGATCAGGCCATCTACGACGGAGGCGAGACCCGGCTGGCGCGGAAATCGGCCAATCTGGGACGCGAGGCGAGTGTGGAGGACGAGCGGGGCAACAACATGCGCGTAATCGCAGCGGTCGAGCGCGCCTACCACGGCGCGGTGCTGGCCTCGGAGAGCCTGAAAGTGGCGAACGAAGCGGTTCGTTCCGCGGAGGCCGACCTCGGCCGCGCGGAGGCGGTCCGGGCCGCCGGCATGTCCACCGACGCCGATGTGCTTTCGATCCGTGTGCATTTGGCCTCCGTGCGGGAGCAACAGATCCGGCGCCAGGCCGACGTGGAAGTTGCGGTGGCGACGCTCAACGAGGCGCTGGGTGCGCCGCTCGACCAGGCCCACGAGCTGACGACCCCGCTCTCGGCGGTGCCGGCCAACCCAGCGCCGCTCGGAGATTACGAAGAGGGGAGCCTGGCCGCGCGGCCCGAATTGCGGCAGGCGCACCTCTCTACGGGCCTGGCCGAGGACCAGGGCGCCGTGGCGCGGGCTTCGCTGCTGCCCCAGGTGAGCGCGCGGGTGGCGCTCGAAGCCGACCGGCAGAGCTTCGCCACACGGGGCGGCGCGAGCTGGCTGGCTTCCATTTCGCTGCGTTGGAACCTGTTCAACGGGTTCGCCGACAAGGCCCGCATCGAGGAGGCTGCCTGCGAGCTGAAGCGCGCACGGGCGCTAGAGACCCAGGCCAGCGCCCAGGTCCGCTTACAGGTGCGGCGGGCGTATGCCGATCTCCAATCGGCGACCCAGCGCATCGACGTGGCCGCGGCCGCCGTCTCGATGGCCGAGGAAAGCTTGCGCATCACCAAGAACCGTTACGACAGCGGCCTCAGCAACGTGACCGACCTGCTGCGTACCGAGACCGCGCTGCTGGAGGCCAGGACGCGGCGCCTGGCCGCGATCTACGATCAGCGCCTGGCAGCCGGCAATCTCGAGTTGGCCGCTGGAAGCCTCTCCCCGAAATCCGAGGTCCTGAACTGAGATGAAAACTCCACTCTTCCCACTCCTTCTTGCCGCTGCGCTGCTGACCGGCTGCGGCAGCCCGGCGCCCGAACGGGCACAGGCGCCGTCCGCGCCGGTTCCGGTGACGACGATCACGGTTGCCTCGGCCGACTGGCCGGCCATTTACGAAGCCAGCGGCACGGTGCGGGCGCTCAGCTCGGCGGTGATCGCAAGCCAGGTGATGGGTTACGTGAAGGAGGTCAAGATGCAGGCCGGCGATCGCGTGCGCGCCGGCCAGACGCTGATCGTGCTGGACTCCCGCGAACTCGAGGCGGGCTACCGCCAGGCCGAGGCCGCGCTCGACGAGGCGCGCAGCGCGGCCGTTGAGGCGGACAACGCCGCGGCTTCCGCCAAAGCCAATCTGGATCTCGCCCAGGTCACCTTCGGCCGCATGAAGGAGCTTCTCGATACGCGCTCCATCTCGAACCAGGAGTTCGACGAAGTCTCCGCCAGGCTTAAGGTGGCCCAGGCGGGCTACGAAATGGCGCTCTCGAAGCGCACACAGTTGCAGTCCCGAATCGCGCAGGCCGAGCAGGGCCTCAAATCGGCGGAGGTCATGCGCGGCTACACGGAGATCGCGGCTCCCTTCGCCGGCACGGTCACCGAGAAGCGGGTCGAGCCAGGCAATCTGGCGGCTCCCGGCGCGCCGCTGGCGACCATCGAGCGCGACGGCAGTTACCGCTTGGAGGTTACGGTGGAAGAGTCGAGGCTGGCGGGCGTGAAACGGGGCGAGCCGGTCAGTGTAACGCTGGATGCTCTGGGGCGGACGGTTGAAGGTCGCGTTACCGAGATTGTGCCGGCGATCGACGCCGCCTCCCGCGGATTCACGGTTAAGATCGACTTGCCCGCGCTAGGGGAACTGCGCTCCGGGCTCTTCGGCCGTGCGCGGTTCTCGTTGGGCAGCCGGCGGGTGCTGGCGGCGCCGGTGGGCGCGCTTCAGGAACGCGGACAACTGGTTTCGTTGCTGGTGGCCGACGGGGGCGTGGCGCGCGAGCGGCTGGTAACGCTAGGCCAGAAGTCCGGGGATCTGGTGGAAGCGCTCTCCGGGCTGAGCCCAGGCGAGAGGGTCATCGCGCCAGTTCCCGCGGGCGTCGGCGACGGGACTCGCGTGGAGGTCCGGCCGTGAGAGACCTGGGCCTGGCAGGGAGATTCGCCCGCACCTGGATCGATTCGAAGCTCACTCCGCTGGTGATCGTGGCCTCGTTGGGCCTGGGCGCATTCTCCGTGTGGAAGCTGCCGCGCGAGGAAGAGCCGCAGATCATCGTGCCAATGATCGACCTCTTCGTGGGCATGCCAGGGGCTTCGGCGCGGGAGGTGGAAGAGCGCGTTACGAAACCGATGGAGAAGCTGCTGTGGGAGATCCCGGGCGTGGAGTACATCTACTCGACCTCCAGTCCCGGCGGCGCGCTGGCTATCGTTCGTTTCAAGGTCGGCCAGGACGAAGAGAAGAGCATCGTCAGGCTGAATCAGAAGATGTTCGCCAACTTCGACCTGATTCCGCCGGGCGCTTCGCAGCCGCTCATTAAGCCGCGCTCGATCGACGACGTGCCCATCCTGGCCCTGACCTTCTGGAGCAAGCGCTACGGGCCGTTCCAGCTTCGCCAGGTCGCCGCGCAGGTGCACGACGCGGTCAAGCAAGTGCCGGACGTCTCAGCGGCGGCGCTGATCGGAGGCCAGCGGCGCGAGCTGCGCGTCACGCTCGACGAGAGCCGGCTGGCGGCCTATTCGATGTCCCCGCTGCAGGTCTACGCTGCCCTTGGCGCATCCAACCGGCGGCTGGAGTCGGGCAAATTCTCGAGCGGCAACCGCGAGTTCCTCATGGAGACCGGCGAATTCCTGCGCACGGCCGTGGACGTGAAGAGCGTGGTGGTGGGCGTGGCCGACGGCAAGCCGGTGTTCGTGCGCGACATCGCCGCGGTCGAGGACGGCGGCGAGGAACCCTCGGACTACGTGCAGTTCGCCTCGGGAAGCAGTTTCTACCCGGCGGTGACGCTGGCCATTTCGAAGCGCAAGGGCACGAACGCCATCGATGTCGCGGACAACGTGCTGCGGCGCGTCGAGGCGCTGAAAGGGAGCGCGATTCCCTCCGACGTCGAAATGACCATCACGCGGAACTACGGCGAGACGGCGGCGGAGAAATCCAACGAACTGCTGCTGCACATGCTGATCGCCGTCGTTTCGGTGAGCGTCCTGATCTGGATCACGCTGGGGTTCAGGGAATCGCTGATCGTGTTCCTGGCGGTTCCGGTGACGCTGGCGCTGACGCTCACGGTCTTCTACCTGTACGGATACACGCTGAACCGCATCACGCTGTTCGCGCTGATCTTTTCGATCGGCATTTTGGTGGACGATGCCATCGTGGTGGTCGAGAACGTGGTGCGTCACGCGCGCCTGCCGGCCAACGCAGGGCGGCCGTCGATGGAAATCGCCATCGAGGCGGTCGATGAAGTGGGCAACCCCACCATTCTGGCGACGCTGACGGTGATCGCGGCCATCCTGCCGATGGCCTTCGTGGGCGGCCTGATGGGGCCGTATATGCGGCCCATCCCGGTGGGCGCCTCCGCCGCCATGGTCTTCTCGATCCTGGTGGCCTTCGTGGTCACGCCCTGGGCTGCGGTTCGCATCCTGAAGGTGCACGGAAGCCGAGCTCACGGCGAATCGGAAGGCCGGCTCACCCGCCTGTATCGCCGCATCATGGGGCCGTTGCTCGCGAGGCCCGCCTGGCGGTGGACCTTCCTCGGGGGAGTCGTTCTGCTGCTCGTCGGCTCGATGGCGCTGGTCTACACCGGGTTCGTCAAGGTGAAGATGCTGCCGTTCGACAACAAGAGCGAGTTTCAAGTGATCGTGGACATGCCCAACGGAACCACGCTCGAGCAGACGGCCGCGGTCACCCGCCTGCTGGCGGACCAGGTGCTCAAGCAGCCCGAGGTGGTAAACCTGCAAACCTACTCCGGCACGGCGTCGCCGTACAACTTCAACGGGCTGGTGCGGCACTACTACCTGCGGCGCGGCTCGAACGTGGCGGATATCCAGGTCAACCTGAGGGGCAAGCACGAACGCGACTTGCAAAGCCACGAGATCGCCAAGCGCGTGCGCAATCAGCTCCTTCCCATCGCGGAGCGATTCGGGGCGCGGATCAAGGTGGCCGAGGTGCCGCCGGGCCCGCCGGTGCTCGAAACTCTGGTCGCCGAAGTGTACGGCCCATCCCAGAAAGGGCAGATCGAGTTGGCGCGCAAGATTCGCGACCTGTTCAAGAGGACGCCCGGCGTGGTCGATGTGGACTGGTACGTGGAGGACGATCAGCCCAAGTACCGGCTGGTAATCGACAAAGAGAAGGCCGCGCTGAACGGCATCTCCGAGGACGACATAGCGCGCAGCATGCGGATCGCTTCGGCCGGCGAGGTTGCGGGGTTGCTGCACGTGGATTCGGAAAAAGAGGACGTTCCGATCACGCTGCGGCTGGACCGGGCCACTCGTTCCGACTTCGAGCGCGTGCAGAACCTGAAGATGCAGGGCCGGCGACCCGTCGCCTTGTCCGAGTTGGCGAGCGCGCGGCTCACGACGGAGGACAAGAGCATTTACCACAAGAACCTGATGCCGGTGACCTACGTGACCGCGGACATCGCGGGCGCCATGGAGAGCCCGGTTTACGCCATCCTCAAGCTGGGGCCGGAGATCGAGAAATTCAAGGCGCCCGGGGGCTACTCGATCGAGCAGCACATGGCGCGGCTGCCCTCCGACGACGCGCGCTACTCGATGAAGTGGGACGGCGAATGGCACATCACCTACGAGGTTTTCCGCGACTTGGGCATCGCCTTCGCCGCCGTGCTCATCCTCATCTATGTGCTGGTGGTGGGCTGGTTCAAGTCCTTCGTTACGCCGCTGGTGATCATGGCCGCGATTCCGTTCTCGCTGGTGGGCATTCTGCCCGCGCACGGCCTGATGCACGCCTTCTTCACCGCGACTTCGATGATTGGCTTCATCGCAGGAGCGGGCATCGTGGTGCGAAACTCGATCATCCTGGTGGATTTCGTAAAGCTGCGCGTGAAGGCGGGCATGCCGCTCCAAGAGGCTGTCGTCGAAGCCGGCGCGGTGCGCTTTCGTCCCATGCTGCTGACTGCAGCGGCGGTGGTAGTGGGCTCGGCGGTAATCCTGTTCGACCCGATCTTTCAGGGCCTGGCCATCGCGCTGATGGCGGGCGAAATCGCCTCGCTGGCGCTCTCGCGGATGACCGTACCGATTGTGTACTTCGTGGTGAACCGCCGGTGCCGCTAATTGCATCTTTGCCTAGTGTCCTGTCTCTGAAGTCCGCGTAATAAGTGGTGGTGGCTGTGCGTCTCTTGTACAAAGGAGTATGAGAGATGCGCACTGGCCGCCCCATTCCACCGCTGAGTTTGACCGAGGAGGAACGGCAGACGTTGCAGGGTTGGGCGCGGCGTCCCAAGTCGG
>Ga0326728_10006047_pt1 | contig 33137 bp, 37 predicted proteins | sample MB3enrmetagenome_FD_207602 | JGI IMG/M metagenome (GOLD analysis project Ga0326728, IMG submission 207602) | Lab enriched peat soil microbial communities from McLean, Ithaca, NY, United States - MB31MN | ecosystem: Environmental > Terrestrial > Soil > Wetlands > Peat | place: USA: New York... | reverse complement strand
TCCCCCCTTTGGCGATCTCGGCATACGCCAGTTCCTTGGCCTGCCCCGTCTTGGCCAGCACCTTTAACATCGCTGTCGTCAACATCGTCTTCCCGTGGTCCACATGACCTATCGTCCCCACATTCACGTGCGGCTTCGTGCGCTCAAACTTTGGTTTGCTCATGGCTTTTCTCCTCCGGGCGCACATTGATGCGCCTCTGTATTTCCTATAAACCAGCTGGGGATGGGAATTGAACCCACGACCTCCTCCTTACCAAGGAAGAGTTTTTTCCCCATCTCTAACAATCAATTCAATTCTATTTTTAAATGCAAAACAACTTATAATTAATTTCAGTTTCCGCCAACTCTTCCGCCAATTCTCCGGATAAACTGACTCCTGCCGCCACTTTTTTCATGATATTTGAGGTCCAGTTTTTCATGCTCTATGTCCTTCAAAAAGTAAGCTGGGGATCGGGATTGAACCGACGACCTTCACATTACCAATGTGATGCTCTACCAGCTGAGCTACCCCAGCATCAACCAACAACTTCCAATGCCCTACTGGCTACCCCTCCGCTGGCGGTCTGCCCGACTACGGAGCCCCCGATCGGGGGCTTGGCTTGCGCCTTCAGGTCTTCGATCTTCTTCCGGAGATCTTCTACCGCCGGCGCGATAATATCCCCTGGAACTGTAATATAGCGCTCCGCCTGCCGGTCGGTCGTGTGCCCCGTGAACTCTTTAATGATCCGCGTGGGGTACCCCATCATCGCGAGCATCGAAGGCCCCACATGCCGCATATCGTGCCAAGTCGTATGCTTCGGATTCGGCTGTCCGTCAATTTCTTTCTTGCGCCAACCAAACGCCACGCGCAATCGGTCAAATCGTTTTCTCCAATTTATAAAACTCGTCGGCCGTGGAAAACTCACCGGAATCCGAAACCGCTTTTTGGTCTTGCCGGCAATCCCTTGAAAAGAGCCCTGATCGTTGCGCGCATCCGCCGCGATCAAATCCTGCTTTCTTTGAGCCGTAATAATAGCCTTTTCCATGCCTTCCCACAACTCCCAATCGTTGGCCGCGCACCACTTGATGACTTCCACGATCTCATCCATCGCTGGCATCCGGGTCCGTTCCGATTCGATTTCGGAGGTGCCGCCATGCGGACGTAGATATTTCTCGGCCAGGCGAGCCGGATTGGATCTCGGCAGCTTCACCTTGTTTGTCAGAATATTTCCGAGTTCGTTCCATTCCTCCATCCGGTCGAAGACGCTCATGATCTCCGCCGTATAGCGGTTGGCCGTGCTGATGACCTTGAACTTTGCTCGGAATTGCACGACAGTCACATACGTAATCTCATCAAGGTATTTCCCCTTGAACCATCTTTTCATGTATTCCGCAAATCCCTTGACTTCGGCTTTGCGCTTGGCGGTCCGGCTGGGATTAACCGCCCAATGGAGCGTGTACCATGTTTGACAGGCATCTTCCCAGAGCATTCGTACTTCCGCGCCGGGGACAAACTCACTCAAATTGTTTCGGAGAATATGCTGCTTTTGTTTGAGCACCCATTCTTCGGCGGCCTTAATGGAACACTTCGCATTCTCACAAGAAGTATGGGATTTCTGAGGGCATGCGGCGCCGAAATAGCGGGAGATCACCTGGCCCTTGATCTGGACGCGCGCCTCCACCGTTCCTTTGTTGATGCGCAGATTGTCCGGAAGGTCTCCCTTTTTCCGGCCTCCCTTGCGGCGGCCGCCCATCTTCACTACGCGCTGGCTAACCGAAAGTCCTTGATCAGACTCGGTTCGATGGATTTCACAGGATGTGCTTTCGCCCATTGATCTACCTCGGATGCGATGAAATGATACTCACGTGTGGCGGGATGCCGATAGGCGGTAACAAATATGCCCTTCTTCATCCAGCTGCGGACGGTCCGCCGGTTCCAATCATACCGCCGACAAACCGTCATTAATGATAGCATCTCGGGCGCAAATTCTGGAAGATTCATGGCGCCATATCCGGAGTTACCGTTTCTCCGTTCAGATCACTTGCAACATCACGCATAAAGGACTCGCTGGAGGTCAAGTCCACAGAGGGAGGGAGATCGTTCAAAAAATGCCCAGTTAACCCCTTCCCTGCGATGATTAAGGGCCTGGATTTGGAGGCTTGCGCCAGCCTTGCCTTAACAGCTTCGCTCACTCGGCGCTTCCGCTGAGCATCGATAAATCTCAACGCTTTGGAGAGGTATTTATTGGGAGCTTTGATGCAGGTGGCTTCGTCACAATCCTGGACGACTTCGCCATCATCGCGAACGAGCGTTTGGAAGCGTTTTGCCTTCTGCGAGCGGCGCGAGGGAATCCAGATGACGTCTCCATCGGCGTCAATTCGGGATCGCCAGCTGTGATAGAAAAGGACGACCAGATGAGTCTCGCTGTACGGCCAGAGCGTCCCATCCTTGCCGCGAATCTCATAGTACCGCCATTTTTCGGGATAATTTCCCCTTCGGTATGAGGGATCCAACGAAATCTTGTATTCATCACCGCATTGGGCCATAAGGTCCATGGCTTGACTCCTTTCGGGGGTCTCACACACATGAGACCCCTCACTTGAGAGAGCCACCAGAGGCTGGATTTATTCCAAAATATTTGAGTCGGGGCAATACAGATTTTGCGGGAGTTTATGGGTAGAGATCAACGGACAGACCCGCGAGACTCAACTTCGTCTGTCACGCGAGTCTTGTATTAAAACGAAAAGTCGTCTCGTCCTCAGCGCGAAGTCTCGGTGTGAACGATCGCCTGCCAGACCTTTCGCAGATGGTCTTTCCCCCGGCATAGGCGTGACATGATCGTTCCAATGGGAATCTCGAGTTCCCTGGCGATCATTTCGTATGGGAGGCCGTGCATCAAATGCAGCTCCAGGGGTTTGCGATATCGCCTCGGAATTTCGGCTATCGCGCTTTGAAGTTCCAGGCGGAACTGTTCGTTGGCGTCGCTCTGGGCAGGGCGATCACCGACCAGGCCTGGCGAAGAAGCCGAGGCCTCTCCGTCGTCCTGACTCATATCCTCCAAGGGCGTCGTCCGGATTTGCCGGCTCTTCCGTTTCAACTCATTTTTGGCGATGCAATAAATCCATGTGTAAAAAGGCGAGTCGCCGCGGAACTGGTCGAGATGCTCATAAGCGCGCGTAAAGGCCATGGCGACCAGATCGTCGGCTTCGTCGGCATTCCAGCCGGCTTCGGACTGCATGGTTTTAAACAAATCGTCTTTGTACTGCCGGACGAATACGTCAAAGGCGCCGCGATTGCCGATCAGAGTCGCCCGAATCATGAGGACTTCGGGATTGGTCGCGCCGTCCCCCTGCGCGGTTTTGCCCGCAAGGCAGGACTTGACGCGCTCGGCCAGTTCTGGACCGTATAGAGGTTTGGAGACATAATCACTGGCCCCAACCGAAAAGCCTTTGCGCCATTCCTCGGGATGCCGGCGAACGGTCGCCATGAGAATGGGGAGCTTGGCCCAGCGCTCTTCCTGACGCAAGCTCCGGCAAATCTCATAGCCGTCCGCGTCCGGCAGATTGATATCGAGAATCAGAAGGTCTGGCTTGATTTCTTCCAGCATCCGCAAGCCCTCTTCTCCGGTGCCGGCACTGAACACGTCATAGCCTTCTTCGCCCAGCATGTCGCACACCAGCTTCTGATACATTTCCTCGTCTTCGATATGCAGAATTTTGATCTTAGCCATGGCCGATTATTCCTCCTTGATGGATCGCGACGGATTTGGATGCGGGAAACGGAACGACCGGCAGCTTGAAGTAGAACGCGCTGCCCGTGCCGGGTTCGCTGTTCACGCCGATGGTGCCGCTGTGGAGTTCAACAAGAGCCCGGCTGATGGCCAGTCCCAGTCCCGATCCTTTCGCTCCTTTGACCTGCGCCCGCGCGCCTTTGACCTGCTCAAATTTGTTAAAGATACGGTCCTGATCCTTCGGCGCAATCCCGATCCCGTTATCCTTAACGGTGACGCACACGTTCTTGCCGGAGTCCACGGATTCGAGATGGATCTCGATGCGACCTCCTTCCGGTGTGAATTTCATCGCGTTTGTAATGAGGTTATTGAACACTTGCCGGATTCTTTCCGGGTCGATCAAAAGCTTCGGCAGCGAGGGCGAGGCATTGACGCTCGCGCTGAGGCGCTTCTCTCGCAACTTCGGCTCGTAGAAGCTCACGACCTCCTGGGCTAACTGCGAAAGATCCGTCGTCCGGCGATCCAAGGACAGTTTCCCGGTTTCGTAGTAAGCCACATCGAGGAGATCATCTACATAGCGCTCCAGGCGCTGGCAGCTCTGACTGATGGGCTCAAGATGCGCCAGCCAGGTGTCGGGAGGGTCGCCGCGCTTGCGCATCACGTCCATGCGATTCAGGTAGGATTCGATCGCGGCCAAAGGCGAACGGAACTCATGGCTCACGGCGGCCACAAAATCGTCCTTGAGCTGATCGAGTTGCGCGAGCTGGCCGGCCATCGCGAGACAGCTTCGCGATAAAAAGCCGATTTCATCCTTCCGGTATTCGAGAATCCCCAGATCGATATCCCATCGGCCCCGGCCGATCTGTTCATGGGCGAGCGCCAGACGTTTGATGGGCCGCGTCAAGGAAAGCGCCATGATCAAAGACCCGACGAGCCCTAGGAAAAGCACCGACATCGCGAAGCTGGCCACGCGTTTCTGAAGTTCGACCAGGCGGGTCTCCAGCGCTGCGTCCAGGAGTTTCTGAGAGAACATCACGGAGGCCGTCCCGAGGTATCGGCGCCCGAATTTGACCGACTGGCTCAAGACCAGGGCCGAAGACGGCGTGACGCCATCGGAGGTCTTGCCGATGTTGTGCGGCTCGGAGTGCGCCTTGATTCGTCCCTGGGGGTCCACCACGCTCGCGCTGATGAGTTCCGGATTCCATTTGAGCAACCGATGCGTGTAGGTGGCCAGAAGGATATCATCCGTCGAAAAATAGGCATCCTGCGCGATCAAGACAAGGTTCTGCAGGAGTTCCTCCTGGTGGGCCTCGGCCTGCTGGCGGATGAGCTTCTGCTCGCTCCAGTAATAGAGCGCGCTCAAGCCCACAATCGCGGCAAGCAAGAGCCCCGAAACCAGTAATGCCAATTTTGGAAACAGTCGCATGACTTAACCTCCATCCCCGTCAGGGGAGTTCATTCGCCGATACCAATTCCCTCTGGACTTTGTTTAAAGCGCTCGTCACTTTCGGATTCTCCGGATCGAAGCGGAGCGCGATATGCCATTCGCGTATGGCCTGCTCCATGTCGCCCCCGACAAAGGCGATCAGTCCCGCTTCGTAGTGTTGCTGGCCGGCGGCGGGATCGGTAGGGCGTGTTTTTTGTGATTCGATCTGCTGAAGGTAGAGCTTGGCCTGGGGATGGGCCGGATCGAGCGCGAGCACGGCCTCGAAAGAGGTCTTGGCTTGGACGTAATCGCCTTTCTCAAGACTGGCGAGACCTTTAGCAAATGCCTGCGTCGCCTCTTGCCTCTTGGCATCGCTTAAATCGCTCGTGCGCTTGCGCTCGACGGCGGCTTCCGACTGGACCAGGTATTGCCCCAGTTGCGGATAGGTGGGACTGGCCAGCGCCACCTGGCGAAACGCCGAGAGAGCTTTATCAAAGTCCTGATTCTCATAAGCCGCCACGCCGTCACCAAAGAGCACTCGAATTCGGGCGGCTTCCAGTTCTTCGCTCACGTGCGCGCGGGCGATTTTCTCGTAGGACTCAAAATGGAGGAGCGCCACTTGATCAGCCGCCGCGGGTCCGGGCTGACTCTGTTCAAGGGCGCTCCGTGCCTGACCCCATGCCGTCGCGGCCGACGCATAATCCGCCTGGCCGTAGGCGTAAAACCCTTCGAGTGTTCGGCGATCGACTATGGTCAGATCCTTTCGAGTGTCCAGCGTTTGACGGATCTGGCTCTGCAGATCGCTCAAGAGGCGCAGAGCCTCGGCGTCATTGGGATTCTGCGCGAGCGCTTGGAAAACTAAATCGTTGGCCTCCGGCAGGCGTCCCAATTGCGCCTCCATCTGTGCCATCGTGCACTGCGCATGGCGATCATACCGCTGGCGGTCCTCTTCCTCGGCGTTCGAGTGACGTAGCGCCTCGTCCACGATCCGGGTATCCATCCGCCGATCTTCCAGAAGCTTTGACGTCGCCGTCAGAATTGCCAGCTCATCTTCGTGAGCCTTGTGCACTTGCTGAGCCTCCAGCTTTTTCAGGACCAGGCTGAGATAGGCATGGGCTTGCGCATTGGAGGGATCCTGTGCGAGCACATGCACGAAATGGCCCATAGCGGTCATCCAGCGGTCCTGCTGATAGGCCTGGACCCCTTGGCTCAGTTCATTGGAAGCCGTGCTCGGGGTATCGCACCAACTGGCACAGACGAGGTTCGATAAGAGAACGCAGGCGAGGATGAAAGCGGGACGCGTCATTATATGAGCCCTCTTGTTATGTGACCAGATAGTCATAAAGTGTCATCCCTTTGTTAACTTTACCGTCGATGTTTGCCACCGAAAGAGGAGCTCTTAACATAAGGTTCATTGTTTCTGGCAAAAGATAACGGTTACATATGGAGGCACATTGCTCGCGACGCCCGTCGCTCCGCCGTGATTGTGGGCGCCGTCTGTGTTGATCCCATGACGGTGCCCTGCGTCCGTTCCGGCGCCGCCGCAGCCGCCGCCGTAATCGCCCATATTGAATCGTGAACAGTACGGACCGCTGCCGCCCTCATTGTTGTTATCCGACATGGCGTGAGTCAGGTATCCGTGATTGTGCGCTCCATCCGTAGCGATCGTATGAGTATGGGTCGCCGCCCCGCCGACAGATCCATACGTCGGCCCTCCCATTGGAAAGGCATTGTCGAGCGCAGCCAGGCGCACCCAGCCGGCCGGACAGTTTGAGCTGAACATCCCGATGAAACCCTGCGGGAAGGTCGCTACGGCGTACAGGTTGGCATTCAGCGGCTGGTTCGGGCTCAGGATCTGTCCCTCCACCGATACCTGAATGAAGGGCGTGTCCTGCTCCCACGGAATCGCCGGATCAAGCGGCAGTTGGACGGCAAAGAGGCCGTTCGTCACCTGCACGTTCGCCACTGAAATCGGCGTCGTGCCGGGGATGCTTGCGCCGGAAGCATCCACGAAGCTGAACTGCATGTTCTTTGTGGTGTTCACGGGAACGCCTTTTTGCTTCAGCGTCCCTTGAAAGGTGATTTGGGTCGGCATGGCCCAGAGCGGCGCGCTGCCAAGACTGACGTACAAAAGGAAAGTCGCGATGCGTTTCATAGGTTTTCTCCAGTTCGGGTGCTCACCGGATGAGGATGAGCTTGCCGTTTTTGCTGTCGGCGGACGATTCCACGCGCCAGAGGTAGACTCCGCTGGCTGCGTGCTCGCCGCCTGACGTATTGCCGTCCCACTTTTCTTGACCGACGGGTCCGGCTAAATCGGAATGCGATAGGGTGCGGACGAGACTGCCGCTCATCGTGTAAATCTTGATCGTGCATTCGGAGGGAAGATTGGAAAAGGTGATCCCGCCGCCTTCGGTGCCCGTCTGTCCGGGACCCTCGCCGGCGTTTGGACCATGGGGACGCCACGGCACGGGAAAAACAAAGACGGCGGAGGCGTCCGTCGCGGCGCTGCCCATGAGCGCATAAACTGAGAACTGGGTCACCGCCCCGGCCACGCCCATGCCAGCCGGTCGCGTGTCTGGCATCTTGACCCAAAGCGCATGCGCGGAATCCAGGCTCCAAAGCGACAGTGTTTGGATGCGGATCGGAGCGCCCGCGCTCGCGGCGAAGCCCTGGGTGCCGTTCGACGTGATGGAGAGGCTGATCGCCTTCGCTGGTGTAATCGGTCGGCCTTGTTCGTTGTAGGCGACGATTTCTTCAAAGGCGATCGGTGTTTCATACGCGCCCCCGCTGCTTTGCGCCTTTTGCGTGGCCGCCTGCAGAATTTTTGGGTCCGCCTGAAGCGGTGAATGCACCGGGTCCTGGCTCACAAGCACGTAGGCAAAGTCTGAGAGGGTGTCCGTTGGAATATCGAGATTGAGGGACGGCGCGCCCGTGGGGCTCGGGGCCTGCGCAATGCCGGGCATGGGCAAGGGATGCAGCACCACATTTTCTTGATGAGGATCAAGCACTGTGAAAAAGTGCGTGTGAGCGGGCGCGGCCAGCGTAAACCCGTCAATCGATTGCAGGACGTTGTTGGCGACGACATCCAGGAGCGCATTGGCAGGCCAGACGCTCTGCGGCGAAATGACCACCGTGGTTCCGGCCACCACATAGGTATAAGAAGAAGGCACGATGGTGTCTTGCGGTTGACCCAGATGATCCATTACGAGGAACACCTGAATGCCGCCGGCCACGGTCGTCGGATCAAGCGGGCTCGAAAAAACGAGTTGGACAGTAGCCGATAACGGAACACCTACCTGGACGCCATCCTGCGTAATTTTATTGGAACCGACGGTTGCGTTCACCAGGCTAAAGCTGCCGACGTACCCGCTGGCGTAGCCGCTGAAATAACCGCTCATGAAATCGTAATCGCTGCTTTGCGACTCCGTGCCGGCCGCGTCTTCGCCCAGGGCATAGGCGGCGCTGTAGTCGGCGGAGGTCGCCTGGTTGACGCCCGACTCGCCGAGTAAGGCTTTGGTCAGGTCATAATCGCCGCCGCTCGCCGGGATCGCGTGGACCCAGGTCGGGCAGAGGAGAAAGGCCAGAAGCCAGCTATTCCTGAGATTTTTCTCTGAGCTTTTCATAGGTTTGTTTCATCATCTCGACCGCTTGCGGGTGCTTGGGATCAAGCTCCATCGCCTTGGTGAATTCGGCCATCGACTCGTTGTAGCGTCCCTTTTTGTAATCACGCATGCCTCGTTCAAAGGAATGCTGCGCGAGGAACACGGGATCGGGCTTGGGCGCGGCAAACCGGAGCGTGAGTCCGAAGCGCTGTGTGTTGCCGAGCGGGCCTTCGGAGGCGAAGGCGTAATCGACTTGAATGGTTCGAAAGCGAACCCCGGCGCCGATGCGCAGGCCACTGCCGAGGTCCCCTTCGGTCGTATAGCCGGCGCGCAGCACGAAGGCCTGAAGCGTCCAGATTTCCAGCCCGACGCCCAGGTTTCGTGAGCCGTCGTTCGGCTGCCTTCCGTCGACAGCCAAGGTGATGGATTCGTCGCGCCAGTTGCCGGTATAGGAAAATCCCGTGCTCAGGGTGCGAGGCAACGGAAACGATTCCTGGTCGAAGGTCATGGGTGCCCCCACGTTGCGCAGGGCGACGCCCGCTTTCCAACCATTCAGGTATTCCCCCCATTTAATGCCGGGTGCAAAAAGGAGTCCCAGATCGCCTGCGTAGGTCGTGGCCTTGACGGTATCGAGACGTTCTTGAATCCATTTGCCGGTGACGCCGGCCGAGAGCTGGGTTCCATAGCGTTCGTCATGGTAAAAATCGCGGCTGTAAGAGAGTCCCAAATCCATGTCATTGGCCCCGACGCTACCGGTCGGTTGAGCATAGGCGTCGTAGCCTTGCACGGTTCCGTAACCCAGATAGGTCACGCTCGCAGCGATCGTTCCCCAGCGCGGATGCGGGTAAGCGTAGGCGAGGTACTCTTGGGAAATGTTTTGAACGTAGTCGGTATGTGTAAAGGCGGCTTCCTGCGTCTTTAAGGTGGCCAACCCGGCCGGGTTGTAATAGGTGGCGTAGACATCGTTGGCCAGTCCCACCTGCGCATCACCCATCGCGATGGCGCGGGGACCGACGCCTAATTTCAAAAAATCCGCCGATGTCGTTCCGGGATCGGAAGCGAACAAGGGGCCCGACGCAGCCAGGGCCAGGGTGAAACCGATGAAAGTCGTTCGCATAAGATCAGGTGCCTCTACTCGAGAGAGCCACAGGACGCCTAAAATATTCCAAATGGGTCGAAAGAAGATAAAAATGAGCCGAATGGGCAAAGGCTCAACGGAAGGAATCTCCGTCAGGACGGAGATAAATCTGGGACGTTCGGGCATGACAGTGGACATAAACAAAGCATCTCCCACGACGAAGCATGGAACTGCTTGTGTCACGGACCCCTGTGAACCCGCTGGAATGATCTAAGAGTAAAGATTGTGTCTACGTCTGTGTTGGACAACATTGGCAGCAGCGTGAAGCGCCTTACTATACTTCAGCCCGGCTGATCCCGTCGAGGCCCATTTTTTCGACGGAAAAGGTGTTCAGCGTGGATGAATTTTCGAGGAATGAGACGAAGCGGATGGCTCATGAAACGAACCGATTTCACGCTCGGAATGGCGTCTCATTGATGAGCGGCTGGAAGGGGGCCCATGAGCATCTGGGCTTTAAGTCTCAATTAACTTTTTGAGAAAGCTTGGATTGTTACAGGGCAAATTCCGCGCAGCGGCAGCCGCCGACGGTGCAACGATCGTACAACACAACCTTGACGGGATTGGAAGATTTTTCGGAAGGTCGATGAAACTTTTTCGCATGATCGCAAGTGCCGCAAAGCTCTCCTTCGCGGCTGGCCTTGGCCGTCACAAGGGCAGCCTGCATATGGGCGCCCCAGAAAGGCTTGTCAGTGAGCCTCGTCAGAGGATTCACGGATTTTTCGGCGTCGAAAGGCTCAAACCATTTTTCGACAGGTCCCAATTGGGCGGCGAGTTTCCTTTTGCCGCTATAGAGTAAGTCCACGTCAAAATCCTCCGCGACATACTCACGCCAATCCTCCAAGGCTACCTGATCATCCTCCGTCCAGTCTGAGGATTGATCATCTTGGTTAATCGCTTCTACATACCGGACAAGCCACATGAGCATCAACTCTTCGGCCGTGGAGGCCAGCGCGAATGGCTCTACGGAGAATATCTTGAAGGCCATCGTGTTCAATAAGGAGACCAGCCGCTTGCCAAAAATGGGGTGCTTGTTGAGATATTTAATGCCGGCCGGCGGAAGGTCGGCATGGAACCACGTATTCTTGCTCCCGGCCCGGAGGTCGTCTAAGGCCTGATAGTATTGGTCTTGCAGCATCTCTAAGGCCCGGCCCAATTCGCGCGCCATCTTAGGCGTGAGCGGCGCTTTGCACGATGGATCACCAACCAGCATGAAGCAGACACCTCCCTTGAAATGGTCCTGGCCCAATGGCCTGGGCCGTGATTTTATCAAACATCTTCCCCCCTAGAAGCGTTCCCCCATTCGAGTGGAGGAGACGGGAACGGACTGGAGCGAGAATATGGCCCGCGACTACCGCCTCAAAGTGACATCATAAATTCTCGCGCTTCTGATTCTGTCGGAAAACTCGCGAGTTCCTGCCAGCGCTCCGGATGGTTCCCCGGGACGAACCAGACCGCCCAGCGGTCTCCCTCGTCCACAATGCGCCAACACTCCTCCGCCAGGGATGGAACATTGAGCATATCCAACCGGCCATGCCAAAAACAGTCCTCATTCGTACTGGGCTTCGGATGCGGTTTTGCAGGCAGACGGACATTTTCAAAGTCCGGATGCTGAACGGCTTCTTGGAGCGTCAAGGTACCTCTCTCTTTGTTCTCGTTCATAGGATCTCCTTTTGTGATGTTGATGTCAGTTTCCATTTTCTTGTCCCCGTCCCGATTCCCAAGCCCGGCGCAGCAGCCGCTTGGCCGTGAAGATCCGGCTGAGCACCGTCCCGAGAGGAATGCGCCGAAGCTTTGCGATCTGTTTCGTGGAATACCCCCGCACGAAATGATCGACGAGCGCTCCCCGATAGATGGCCGGAAGCCGCTTGAGCGCCAGTCTCAGTCTCCGGCAACAGGCGGCCCTGTCTAAGGCACGATCCATCAGGTCCGGCTCAATTAACGCCCTCGGCTCAAACCCCTCCATCGCGTCCAATGACAACGTTTGCTTGGAACGTAAAGCCGAATGGATTTGGTTCAGGGCGATCCGGTAAACCCACGTACTGAAGGAAGCTTCTCCACGGAAGCTTCTACGCTTCTTAAAGGCCGTCGCAAAAGCCGCCGCCGTCACGTCTTCCGCCACATCCAGATTGCCGACATAACCACGGATGCCACTGAGAACCCGATTCCGGCAGCCGTCGTGAAGCTCCTGAAAAGTCCCGGCGTTCATAGCCCCCCCTGCGACTGGGTCTTGAAGCTGTACGTGCCGGACTGAGCCAGGATCACATGGTCGAGCAACTCGATCCCCATGATCTGGCCCGCCTGCGCGATGCGCTTGGTGAGCCGGATGTCTTCATCCGAGGGCGATGGATCACCGGACGGGTGGTTGTGCACGAGCAAAACGCCCGCCGCCGCTTGTCCGATGGCCGGCGCGAAGATCTCTCTGGGATGTGCCAAAGACGCCGTGAGCGTCCCGATGGAGATGACCTCGCGGGCAATCAGTTGATGTCTGGCATTCAGAAAGAAGGCGAGCAGGTACTCCTTCTTTTTGTCGCGGATCTCAATGGCCTGAGCGGCCACATCACTCACCGATTGAAGGACGGGTTTCCCCGTATCCACCTGGTTCATTGTGCGCCGCACCAATTCGGCGGATGCCAGGAGTGCAGCGGCCCCGGCGTGGCCCATTCCGCGTAAGGACGCCAAGCGCGCCCAGGGCATTCCGAGCAATTCCTTCACGCTATGGCGTGACAAAAGCTCTTCCGGCTTACGCATCGAGAGCGACCGCATGGCCAAGGCCAAGAGTTCCGATTCCTTGAGCGCTTCCGCGCCCAGGGTCTCCAAACGCGCGATCGGACGGATCGAAACCGGCAAATCCCGAATCAATTCAGGTTGTTGAAGGGTTTCCATGGCTAGAACACCTCCACGGATTCGACGCCTTCGCGCCGGAGATCGTCGAAGTTGATCCAGACCACAGGCAGCTCGACCGGCTTGTGATACAGCGTCGTGCATCCTTTCAACGTCGTGAGGATGACGCAGGCCAGCCGACCCATTTGATCCCCTTCCAGTCCATCCAGTCCCACCTGATCGGCGATCCCGCAGGCCCATTCGTACGCCTGATCCTCAGAGGCGATGCCTTTAGTGACCAGGAGGTGCTTGACCAAGTCCTTCATGTTGTCTCGGAATGTGTTCATCGTTTTCTCCTTCGGTTGATAGTCTCGCCAAGCGTCTGGCGAGCCACTGAAAGGCAAAGGGTTGCCGGAAGGAGGTTTAACCCGGTCCTCGAAGAGGGCCGGGCGACACCCCACAGCCGTCCGTGGGGTAGGGAGTAGCGGGCGCGCTCTGACAGAACAAAATGGTGGGGCCCCGCGGGGGGCAACGATTTTGTTCTGTCAGCCCGCTATGCCTCCTTCCGGCAACCCTTAAAATTGGATCACTCGACAGCTCAATTTCCCGTCGGGCCTTGATGCGGGGTGAATTCTGCGAGCAAGGTATTTAGTCGAAAAAAAAGGCCGCCCCTCCCGGTCAAGAGAGAGACGGCCTTGATGCGGATGCTTATTTCCTTAAGCGGCTTTCTGTTGCTTTTCGTTCCAGGCTTTAATCGCGTCGGCCTTGGCCTTTTTCACGCATTCCTGAACCTTGGCTTTCTTATGTTCCAGAAGTGCGGTCATCTGGTCCGAGTTACCGCTCAGCAGGGAGAAGATCACGAGCTGCAGCAACGTATCACGGCTCTTCTTTTCAAGCGCCTCGTCGGGAAAGGCGGCTTGCTCCGCATCCGGTGACTGCACGCCCGCCGCTTCCAGGATCGGCATGAGCGGGCGGCGACGCCATTCGTCCTCCCATTGGTCGCGGAGAAGCGCCAGCAAGTCGGCTTTGTCAAACGCCAGTTTTTCGAGCGCGAACCCGTAGTATGCGGTTTCCACGTGCCGACAAATGAACGCGTCCCGTTGGCGTTCCTCGAGAGTAGGTTCGCGATACGCCGGGGCCGCCTTCGGTTCCACGAGGCCCGCCAGCTTGGCTTCTTTGCAGAGAAGCACCACACGCGGTTTTTTACCATCCCAGCGTGATGGCTTTACGATGCCATAACCGAACTGCTCAGGTTTGGTCTGCATCGCCTTTTTTATCTTCTCATCGACCTTCTCGACCACGTAAGCGCCCTTCAGCTGCCTGGGACCTGAACCGTAACCGTTTTCCATGCCCGCGCCTAGGAACTTCAGCCCGGCGAATTTCGCCGCGCCGGTCATCTGCATCTGCTTGTAGAACGCGGCGGTCTTTTTGTTGAAGCACCCGGGGCTTGTACAGAGCCCCTTGACCGCGCCGTCAAAGAGCGCATTCTGGTTCTCGGAATTAAACGGACAGGTGCTGCACGGCCCCTCTCCGGCAAACGGTTCGTCTTTTGCGAACGGGGCGGTGCTGAGGTCCTTTGCGATTCTCTTATCGACGAACTCACGCAATTCATAAACGGTGGGATACCTCTTGTGCCATTCAAGGCGTGTGGTGGCATAGGTGACCAACGCTTCCGTGTTTTTCTCCGGGGCGCGCAGGAGCTGCTGAGCGTGGCCGGTAGTGATTATCCCCTCCTCCAACGCCTTGATCGCTTTGGGCGGCAATTCGAGCAACCTCAAAGATCTATAGATCTGAGTCGTTGACTTGTCCACCTGAGAAGCCAATGTATCGACGGTATGCCCGCCTCCATCCAGGAGACGTTTGAACATCTTGGCCTCATCCATTGAGGACAAATCTTCCCGGTGCAGATTCTCCAGCGCTTGGATTTCCTCGGCCTGTTTCTCATCGACGTCCAGGACGCGCACGGGGATGACTTTCAATCCCGCGGCCTTGGCCGCCGCCAGGCGACGATGCCCCGCGATCATGACCACCTTCCCTTTGGCGTCCCTGCGTACCAGCGCGGGTTCCAGAATCCCGACTTTCTTTACGTTTTGCACCAGCTCTTCAAACTTGCCGGGATTCATGCGGCTGCGGCAGTTCGATCCCTCCACGATTTCCTCAACAGTCATTTCCATCTGTGCGGCTTCTTTCGTTTGCATGTGCTTGTTTCTCCTTGGTTTAAAGTTCTCGCCTCCAAAGGAAGCGAGTCAGACAAATAAAGAGGGCGGGCCGTTCGCCAACCGTCTGGCGACCAACCCGCCCTGACTGCGTACTACCCCCTAAACGGAAGGCGGTTGAACGCCTCCCAAGTTCTGCTGTTTAAACTCCTCTCCGAAATAATCCGGTTTAAGCCAGTATCCGAACCCGCGCCGGTTTAAGACTTCGACGAGCGAAGGGTCCTCAAGGGTTCTACGCCTGATCTCGCGGACGACCTCGCTCCCATCCCCCATCTCAAGGCAGTCGTCGAAACTTCGGGACAGACTTTTCTGCGTCTTGAGCATCCGAATGGCGATCGTGGCCCTTGACCGCGTGGACTTGGCACGAACGGCGGCGCTCATGATCGTCCACCCATGAACCATCGGACCAAGCAACCCACCCAGCGAGCCGACCGCATGCGGATCACCTCGCAGCGTTCGCAGCTGAGGACCGCGCTATCGCAACCGCACTCTTCGGGACCGCCCTCGAAGAGGCGGAAGGCCTTGGATTCGTAATAAGCCTCATCGGTTTTAAACACCCTCGCGCAGAAATCGCAGGCCAAGGACCTCGGCCCCAAACAGCCGCAGGCGGTTTCGGGTTTCTGACAGCATCCGCAGGTCTTAAGCGCCATGGGAGGCCTCCTCCGACGAGTCAACTTTTTCCCGAAGAATTGCCAGGATGCGTCCGACTTTCTCCGCCGGGACATTGTGGAAATCGATGGCAAGCTGGTCCTCGCTTCCATACTGCACCTCTCCCCAGATGTCCTCCAGGTTGAAATGTATCTTTCCACTCCGCTTTTCGGATTCTTCGAGCGCTTCCCCCTTCAACCGGCCCATGCAGGCTTCCAGTTGTCGGTGGTATTCGTCCTCTCTCCTTTGAATCTCCTCGGCCTTGCGGGCGTTCTCAAGGAAGGTCGGGAGGAACCGGCGCTGGATCTCTTTGACGATCTGATCGGCGGGACGTGTCGCGCTGACGCTGATGTTTAAGTGATTCTCCCCGTACCGGTAGATGGACGAATCATAGTTTGAATAAGCCGTGACCGTGATTCGCCCCTCATAGGGGTAGCGTCCATACGAGAATGAGACGGATGAGGACGGATATCCACCCACGTGCGCCTTCAAGTAAACGTGATTGAATCCATCCGAAGGCGGATCGGCTTTCCATCCCAGGGCCTTGCATACCGCTTTCATTTTCATCGCAACCTTTTTCGCCGCTACCTTCTCGGGATTCAACGACGGATTCTGATCTGCATTCTGCACGATACTGGGTTGAGTATTCATCGGGTTCCTCCTTTGATTAACTGGACTAGAACATCCCCGTGGCAAGGCAACGGTTTGCAATAACATCCCAACGTCTTCCCTTTGAGTTCACTCAAGCGCTTCAGCAGACCAGGCTTGGTTTTAATCCAGGCCCAGTATTTGGAGATCACCTGCTCGCGCGTTCCATGGACGCCGATCTGGAAGGGATTCCCCCATTTCGACGGCCGACCGATGTACACATCGTATGGCTGATTGATTTTCACGACGGTTGTCATAACGAATCTCTCCTTGAACGAAGTAGTCCTCGCCTTCCGGCGAAGCCACTTGCGGGTAAAGGGTTGGCGGGAGGAGGTTTAACCCGGTCGCAGAACGACCGGGCGACATCCGCCGGCTGTCTGGCGGATAGGGAGTAGCGGGCGCGATCAGACGGAACAAAATGGTGGGGCCCCGCAGGGGGCAACGATTTTGTTCCGGCTGCCCGCTATGCCTCCGCCCGCCAACCCTTACAATTGGCAAGTCGAGACGGAAGGTTAATGATGAAGTGTCTCGGGTGTGATTGTCGGAAGCTTGACTACGCGGCTTTCCAGGGGGCTTTATTCATGTCAGGCCAAAGTCGTTTGGCTTGGCTGAGTAATGTGACATGGAATTCGGGTTTTCCTTCGACAAGAGCCATCGTGGCCACCAAGGGCTGCCAATGAGCTTCAAAGGGTGGAGCGAAGGTTATGATGTAAGTGGATTCCTCGCCCGCTTTGTAAAACGCTGTCCGAAGCGATGTTAAAAGCTCATTCACCCGATCCATCCAGTGTGGTTCCTTTCCGCCGCGCCAGATACAGAGATACCAAACGGGAGGGGTCACCAGCACCGGGCCGACAAAACCCAAGGAGCGGGCCGTACGGGTTTCGCCGATGTCATACAGACCGGTGAGCAGATGCGGCGTGATCGGGGGCGGTGGAGGCACCGTAGAAGTTTAATACCACGACGAAGCGTTATCAATAGGTTTTTGACAGCTATGAGCCTGGCGTAAAGTTATGTTTTAGGTGTTGCAGATTTCCCAGGAGGAAAAGTTTTGAGCGTAGAACATCATCAGGCCCTGTGAAGAAGACTCGGGGCTGACTTACTTTAAAAAAACATACTTTCTTAAATGATACTTTAGAGGTAATTCCTATACCCTTATAGACTCATAACATGAACGACATCTTTTATTATTCCTATCAGTTGAGATTCGCGGGACGCCGTCTCCCGAATCGGGGTGAGGTCAAAATCAGTTCTCTTTTTTAAATTTGGGTAGAGGAACGGTCTTATGCCGCTTCCATCAAGGCTTGAACGAAGTCGTGCAACGCTTTCGCCTGCTCGGAATTAAGCTTTCCTGCTTCGTGTACGCGGGCGGCAAATTGGAGGGCGGCTTTATAGAGCTTTTCGTTGGGGATGCCAACATTTCCGGAAAGTACCAGAAGTTGGGAGGCAGGCAACTTCAAAACTTCCGCCAGCCGGCGAATCGTTGGAGGATCTGCCTCATAGGTGGGATCATCTTCCATACGAAGAAGCTCTTCGAGCCCGATGGCGGCCTTTGTGGCCAGCGTTTCGAGGTCTAAGTTCAGGGCCCGTCGTTGGAAACTGATCAGGGTGCCCAGGACGAAGCCTAAGAAATGCTCTCGGTGTGCCGCCTCTTCGTTAGCCATGCGCATGGAAAGACCTCCCACAGAAAGCAGTCCGTTATCCTCTTCTTTCGCACGTCGTCTGAATGTTTCTTCACTCATTCGCATGGCGCTTTGGCACTTTTGTCTCTTTTTGTAAGAGCTTTAATCCCTTGGGAGTCGTCATATATTTCTGGTTGGGGCTGTTCGGGGAATTTGGGTCCGTCATAGCCAGGAAGCCTTTTTTGAGCAATGGGTGAAGGTAATGCTTTCTAAAACTTGGCCGATGACTAAGACTCAAATAGTTCATCAAGTCCTGTTTGCTCCTGGGAGTGATGCAGAAATCCAGCAATTTCGAGCTTTGACCCGCTCGGTCGCTACTGGGTCGGTACTGGGTCGCTACTGGGTCGCTACTGGGTCGCTCGGAGCCCTCCTGATCAGAAAGCGCGGCCCATTCCTTCTCGCCGTAACGCGGGAACGCCAGATCAAAAAAAGACGCATACTTGAACTGCGGGGTGATGCCATGTTCGTTTTCGACCGCCTCGCGGATTCGCCGGATTCCGCTTCCGGCTCGTTCGACCTTGCCCACACGATAAAATAGGTCGGCGATGAGCGGATTGCGTCGGATGCTTATTTCTCCGAACTCGTTTGGATTAAGCCCCGCCGGGAGTCCGCCAGGATTGGTGATCCTGAGCCTGCCAGGGTCAATTTCCATGGAGACGTTCGCGCCGGCAATCGAATAATCTTTATGAATGACGGCATTCAAAATTCCCTCGCGAAGAGCCGCAATGGGTACTTCGTGGTGGTCAATTCGATTGAACCCCTTGATCTCATAACGCACCCGTAAATGCCTCAAGAGGAAAATTTCCGCTTGATCAGCGTTTTCCAGGAGGCCGCCTTCAAGATCCTTGCGGTCTAGAATCTCCGTTCGTGCCGGCGTCTTGTAGAGAATGCAGGTCACACGCGCTTGCGGAAGGATGCGGACCGGCTTTTTGGCGAAAAACAGGGCGCAGGCATTATTCACGATGAGGTGAGATCCCTGCCGCCTCGCCAGTTCCAGATTGAGCAATAAGCTCTCAACAGAAACACCGCGCGTAGGAATCTGGGCCATTTTCAAGAATGTGCGGAATGCTCCCCGATTGAAATCTTTCGGATAGACGAAGTTCTTGCAATCCCGACGCTCCATACCCATGGGATCTACCGAGCGTACGAAGTCCAGCAGTTCATTCCGATTCAGCTTCTGACTACTGGGCCCCATGCGAAGGTAATAGCCGGCGGAGCAACCAAACGGCTTCTCTTTGCCCTCTGGCACATGGACCATCAGAAGATCACGCCCTTCGTGCTTGAAGTGGCGTAGTTCGATTGTAAGCGGCGGATCACAATGGCGGGCAATGTCCTGGACCTGAGAAAGCAGCCGATTGCTGATCGTGATCCCTTTGATCACCTTGTGGTCCGTTATGCCGATATAAATTCGACCGCCTTCGGCGTTAGCAAAAGCGACCATCTCTTTAGCCAGGGAGTCTGAAGGCGATTCCTTGAACTCGACAAACTGCCCCTCCGAGGAGGATAGGTCCATCGCGAATTCCGGTGGAACGGCGGATGGAGACTTATGTGTACGTGATTTCGTCATCAGATTTCTGAAAGGATTTTAGCAAACCCGACTGACAACATTCCTGAGATCGCTCATTCTGACAACGGTTGCCGTATTCATTTTTTTCCTTTCCGCTTCGGCGCTTTCAAGTTTAACGGCCGCCCCAGCTCGCCTGCGGCGAGGGTCGTCGCTTTCGCGGGCTCCCGCCCGCTCAATGACGCTCCGGTGTGATGGATTCCGTCAAGGGGTTCTGGCGAGCATAAACGCTGCGCATTTATCCCTCGCCTCCACCCTCTCCGTCGGTCGCCGCGGCGACCGCAGTCGCCCAGCCCACCCCGGACTTCCGGCGTATGTCCGGCAGGGTGACGCCTTCTCAGGCCGTCCTGAACGGTCCAGGACTCCCCGCTCCCTTCGGGCCGGTCGATCCCTGGTCGGGACCGCTCAGGACTCGCCGTTTCTCCCCCGCGACTTCGCGGATAGCGGAGCATCGAACGGAGAAACGACCATGACAACCGACGGAAAGAAAGAGACAAGAACCCAAAAACACGATGAAGCGGCAAAGAAAGATACCTTCATCGATTCACCAATTCATTCGAAAGCGATCAGTATCCTGCTGACGAGCGGCCTGACGATCTTCCTGGCTTGGAAGAACCAATACTTCTATGCCTTGTGCGGCGCTTGCCTCACACTCGCGTCTGTCACCAGCGACCGGCTGAAGCGAATCAAAATCAGTCTCCGAGGTTTTCATTCCGAATGGAGCCATCCCCGTCAAAAAGGACCTCGCTAGAGTTCCTGCTGCTCAACAATCGTTTGCCAGAGGTCAGGCGCCGGATTGCAGCACGTGGCCTCGATTCCCTCGAAGGTTCGGTCTTCGTCTTCATCCAGCCGGAGTTCATAATCGATCGGGTGGCCGAGGTCGATGAGCCGGATACGCTCATAATCCTTGGCTTCCAGTGGAAGGAAGGCGGCGCCCGGATCCACGCGGAGTTCCTCATCGTCAAAGGCATAACCGCAGGCTGAGCAGGCATTCTGATAGCACCGCTCCATGAGATCATTCAAAGTTGGACCGTAATTCGGATTGATCCCTTGCAATCCCTTAAGAACCGACGCCGGCAGCTCAGTAATGCCGAAGAAGGTGAAGAATTTAAACTCTGCACAGGGAAGCTCGTACGGGTCGGGTGACGCGCCCAATGTGACCACAACATTGGTCTCTCCGCAGTGGGGGCAGGAGGCGTCGGATTTGACCCCATAAAGATCTGCATTAATGAAAGCTTTCAACGGACCTTCTTCTTGGCCATCGACGAACGCCGGGAAGAACGGACTGTCTGTATTCATGATTGTATCCTCCATTGGGTGACGGACTTTTTTGACATACCGCCTCCGCTGGCCCTTCAGTACGGACAGGGCCGGCGGATCATGCTGAAGCCTGCTTTGAGTCATCGTGAACCTCCTCGCTAACCAGCGGAACGAATGCCTATCAGCCGCCGATTTCCTGACCCTGGCTCTTGCTCTGCCCTTTGGCGAGCGATTGGATTTTGAAGGCTTCCAGGCGGAGCATCGACCGTTTCTGGCCGTCCCTCGTTTGCCAACTGCTCGAGCGCAATCGACCTTCGAGATATACCGGGCTTCCCTTGTGCAGAAAACCCTTGGCACGATCGGCCACGGCTCCCCAGAGTGCAACCGGAACGAATGACACCTGTTTCTGCCATTTGTTCTGCGCGTCCAGGTACGGTTTCTCGACCGCCAGATTGAAGTTGGCGACGTTTTGCTTGCCGATCGCCTTAATCTCGGGGTCTGCGGTGAGGCGTCCCGCGACTTTGACGTCATTGATCCTGGGCATGCGAACACCCATCGAAGCCTGGACCGGAGCCTGCGCGGGAGCCGCCGGCGCATCGGCGACCGTGGCGGCCTGCGAGACCTGCGAGGTCTGCGAGACTGCCGGGGCTGGAGCGGAAGGAGGGGCGGGCGGATTCGGGATTTGGCTTTTCTGAGGTGCGGGCTGGTTTGGCTTTTCTTTCGTCGTCTTGGCGGCTGTTTTAGTGGCCATGTGGGTTTCTCCTTTTATTGATTAATCCCCCGCGTATCTCGCGAGGGTCCTTCATGCGGCATCGGGCCTGTCATCCAGGCCGTATTGCTCGCGCAACATTGTTTTTTCTTCTTCTGTCAGATCCCGTGACGGCGGCGGCTCTGTGGACTTGAGTTCCCGAATGATCGGTTCAATCGGGGACACGGATACGGGCTGGCGGAGCCGGCTCGTAAACACCGGCTCATCGAAATAGCGGATTTTCTTGGCCCGGATAGGCGGCATGCCTTCCACCATGATGATTTCATCCTGGGGCGGCAGCTGGAGGATCTCCTGGGGAAGTAAAAGGGCGCGGGACGTCTGGGCCACCGTAAGGGTCCGCTCGGTCCCTGCGAAGAGCTTTCGGGTGGTGAAACCCTCCGTCTCGACGCGTGCCCCGTAGGTCCCGAGGTACCGGGAAATCACGTCCGCCGTCTTGTAATCTCCCGAGGCGAAGGTCACCTTGACTTTGGACATGCCGAGAAACGAATTCAAGCCCGCCTGCTCGTAGTGCCGTTCGAGCTGCGGCAAATCCTGAATGATCATCATGAAGCGCACGCGGTAGCTGCGAAAGTAAGCGCTCGCCTGTTCGAACTGCGTCATTTTTCCAAGGCTCGCGAACTCGTCCATGAGAAACAGAACTCCGTGGGGTTCCGTTTTCGGGTCCGGTTCTCTTTCGGTGAGGATGTCGGTCGCCTGCTGATAGAAAATCTGAAGGAGAGGGCGCAAACGATGCAGGTTGTTCGGCGACACCCCGACATACAGCGTGGTTTTCTCTTTTTTGAACCGCCGCAGGTCAAAATCACTGGCGGCCGTCGCCGCGTCAATCAAGGGATTGACCCACAGCTCCAGGGCCGCGCTCAAGGTCGAAAGGACGCCGCTCCGTTCCTTTTCGGCCTTTTGAATAAAGGAATTGAGCGCCATGCAGGCCACCGGGTTCATCGTCTCGCCGTCGCGGGTCAAGAGGTTCGTAATAAACTCAAAAAAGTTGCTTTCGCGAATCCGGTAGAGGATATTGCCGAAGGTCACCGGGATATCCGGTTGATCGAGCAGATGCAGCGCCAGACCGACGAGGAGCGTCCTGGCCTCGTTTTCCCAGAAATCATGTTTGGTCAAAAGCAGGTGCGCGATCTTCTGGAGATCATCGATACGAAGGCCTGGGTCTTCGCTTACGAATTGAAAGGGGTTGTAGCGGTGCGTGCAGCCTTCAGGATCGCCGGGATTAAAAAAGTAAATCTTCTGACCGTATTCGGCCCGAAAGCCGCTCGTCAGCCGGAAGTTCTCCCCCTTCACATCATGGACGATGGCGGAATCCGGCCAATGCAAAAGGTTCGGGATGACGATGCCGATCCCTTTGCCGGAGCCGGACGGCGCAAAGCACATCAGATGCTCCCAGCCGGGGACGCATAAAATTCGGCTCCCCCACTTGCCCAGAATGATCCCGGTGTCATGGAACAGCCCCGCTTTCCGGACGTCGTTCCACCGGGCCCAACGGGCATCGCCGTAGGGTTCGGATTGTTTCCGATTTTTGATCCAGACCGCGGCCAACATTCCCAAAAGAAGGCAAGCCAGCAAGCTGCTCAGATTCATCAGGAGCTTGACCGTCTTGAGACCGAAATACATCGGAAGATAATGGACCAAGGTCAACGGCGTGGCTAGGCGAAGAGGAAGGCGTCCCAGGACGCAAAAGAAAAACCCGGCCAGCCACGACCAGGCGATGAGAATCGTCAAAATTGCCGAAACCCATAACAACATTCGATAAATCCTCATGACGACACCCCCGCGTAATAGATTTCAGAAACATAGCGCCGGCCTTTCTCGGCGCGTTTGAGCTGAAGCACAATCGGAATGACCTGCCGGACGTAGTCCAGGACTTGAGCCCGCGTCATACCGAGATTGGCCTGCATGACCATGAGGGCCAACTGCTCAAAGGCCATCATCGGCGTATCGGCGTGGATCGTGGCGATCGATCCTGGATGGCCGGTATTGATCGCCCGCAAAAACGCGAAGGCTTCAACACCCCGAAGCTCGCCCATGATGATGCGATCGGGCCGCAGGCGCAAACTGGCTTCGATCAATTGCTGAGGCGTGATCTGGGCGCGTCCCTGCCCGCCGCGGGAACTCACGAGATGAACCCGATTGGGTTGCTGTAAACGCACTTCACGGGCATCTTCAACGGTAACGATTCGCTCTGCCTCCGGTATTTCGTGAAGACAGGCATTCAGGAAGGTGGTTTTGCCGGTCGAGGTCCCTCCTGAAATGAGCATGTTCATTCTCATGCGGATCGCGGTCTCGACAAAGGAACGGTAATCGTTGCGGCGGAGAAGGCCCGGCAAAACGGTGTCGTGATCCGGCGTCTCCTTGGTGGTCAGCGTGTTTTGGAAAGCGCCTTGGGTTTCATAGGCGGCCAGGTCGTACTGAATAACCGATGGTTTACGAATCGAAAGACAGAGGTCTTCGGCGGCCGGCGGAAGCACGATCTGGACGCGGTGCCCTTCCGGCAGGGTCGCGGACAAAAGCGGCTTCTCAGGCGAGAGTTCCTGATTCGTGAATTCCGCGATCAGGTCGCAGAGCATCTTCAGATGCTCGCTGTCCAAGTCGGGGAGCTCCACGCGCTTCATTTCTCCATAGGTTTCGACCCAGGCTTCCTTCGGCTTGTTGATGGACAGCTCCGTGACCCCCTCCGGAAGAAGGGAGGAGGTCAACGGCGCAAGGAAAGTGTCCAGGGCCACGCGGCTCAGAGCCAATTGGCTCATGGGATCACCTGAACACGGTTGCCGGCGACGGCGGCGGGATCGAAGTAAAGGTCGCGGGCGACGAAGACCTTGACGGCCGTGCCCGGATGAATCGTGATGGTCGGTTTGATCCGGACAAAGACACCCATCACATTGTTGGCAGCCTCATTAAATCCCTGCGACACCGAACTGCGGTATGTCGAAAGTGAATTGTTGGCGTCTTGAGCCCCGACGCCGACGGTCGCAGACGCCGCGCCAATGATGCTGAGCAAGGTCGCGGCCCCGAACATCGTGAAGAAGTGACGGTTGACGTTGCCCTCTACGCCAGCCTGGCCGAGCGGGTCCGTACCGCCAGAGTCGAGCGTGATGTCGATGCCATCCGGACGAATAACCCGTTGCCAGATGATGAAGACACGACTTTGTCCCTGAGCGGCGGATGAATCATATTGTCCAATCAGGCGCGATCCGCGCGGCAGGAGTACCGTGCGGCCCGTGTCGCCATAAATGTCTTCCGAGACGAGCGCCCGCAGCATGCCGGGCTGATCGGTATTGACGGCCGATTCCAGAACGGCGTCAATCAGTTTTCCCTGGGCGATGATGAACTCCCGGTCGCCGAGTGCCGAGGAACGGGCCTTGGCCGCTGTCGAGGGATGAAACCCCGGCGGCATGGGAACGGTCGGAGCGGCGGGGTCTGCCAAGGACGTTCCCGCTCCCGTTCCAGGATTGCCGGCATTGTTATAGATCAGGACCGGGGACTTGCGGCGCACGTCGCGGAGGGATTGGAAATCGGCTTTCTGCAGGGAGGCAGGCGAAGCGAACGTCGCAATGGCCGGCAGTTGCGATGGCATCTGCGGCATCGGCGTCGCGCCCGAATTTGTGCTCGCCATCGTATCCATGGAAGGTTCGGCCGGTTTGCGGCTTCCGCCCTTCAAAAGCGCAATGAGTCCCAATCCCACCGCGGCGAAGGCCAGGAGCGCCAGCGTGTTCCATCGGGACTCAGACCGGACGGCGCTGGGGATTTCCCCCAGCACGAGGGGTGTCTGATTGTCGTCAGGCGTCTCTTGGTCCACAATTTCCTCCGTTACGACGGATCTTTGAGCAACTTCTTCTGGTTGATCGCGGTCGCCGTTTCCTTACCGCAGCGCAAGGTAAAGAAATCTCCCAGGCGCTCGACCACCACGTACGTCCCTTCCATGCGGTAATTGACCAGACTTTCCTTGCCGTTGGCGCCGACGACGAAAATGGCCGGGAGCTCTCTCGTGCGATCAAACTCAAAATAGGTGAACTGCCCGTCGTCAAAGACGTGGAGCGGCTGGACGTTCTTCGATCCCGCGATCTTGTAATCGAGGTTAAAGCTGGGGCCATCCTTACCGGCGGCACTCGGCACGAGGGCGGCCAAGGCTTCCGTTTCGGGATAGCGGAAGCGCACCAGATAGGTGATGTCCCCGTGATTCGAAGGATTGCGTGCGCTTAAGTCGAAGATGTAAGTGCGTTTGTTCGTCACGACCGAGAGGTTCGTGCGCGCTCCGCTCGCCATCGGTTTGACGAAGAGGTGCTGGCCCGCGCCCACGATCTGCCAGGCGACCGAGTCGCCGGCGGCGATCGTTTTGATCTCTTCGGAATCCCCCAGTTGAATGTCGATCTGGTAGCCGTAATAGGCGACGAGCTTGTAGACCTGATTAACGTTGTAGACGAGGAGCTTCACGCGCGCATCCGTCACCAGCTCCCGCGGAAGACTCTCGCCGTATATGGACATGACGCACAGAAGCACACCGAAGCAGACGACTTTTCGAGACGGAATCATAGGACCTCCTGGTCGATACGGTAATGGGTCACGGAAAAACCGAGGGGATTCACAAGACGCTCCGCTTCGAGCGACGGAACCGGACCAAACTTGAAGGCCACCGTGGCGATCCAGTCGGAGGACGAGGGGAGGGAGGAGGATCGTTGCACGGTGGCCGTAAATCGGATTTGTGCGGTGCGGTCATTCAAAAAAGCGATGGATTTGATCCGGACCGTGCGCCGGGCCTCCCTCCCATAAAGGACGATCGGGCTGACCGGGTTGCTTGAGGCGATCGATTGGTGAAAGAAGCGTTCTTCTGTCCCCAAGGACATCAGTTCGACGGCCTGGTAGTTCTCAGCAAGATCTACGGGATCATAGGTCTCCCTGTCGATGACGTAGCGGGCCAGGAAGTATTTGCGGACGGCCTCGCTGTACGTGACCGGGGCATTGCCGGAAAGCGGCACAAGCGTTGTGACGGCGCCGGAGGTCTCTTCTTTAATCAGGAATGGGACAGCGGTCTTAAGCGGCACCAGGCATACCAGGGCCGCCGCCTGAAGCCCGGCCAGGGTCAATCCGGCCAGGGCCGTCACAAGCCATCGGTTCCGGCTCACATAGACCGCCTGATACCGATCGGCGTGCCAATCTCGAGCCTGGGATTCGATGGGATAAGTCCCCTTCATGACTTCTTCTCCTCAGAGGGATATGGCTTGTCGATCAGGCCCGTCTTCAGGATAGATTGCCCCACGCGTTTGCCGGCTTTGTAAGGATTGATCTTCAGCCGTTCACGAATCGGTTGCAAACGAGCCGAGGCGGCTTTCCCCCACTCGCCCAATTTTGTTTTTCCGTGCTTTCCGACGGGATGGATCTGGCTCAGCGCCGCGCCCAAGGCGAAAGCCGCTACATTGCCGGGATGCAGATGAAGGCCTCCGCCCGAAACACCGGCCGCAAACCCCGTGACCTGGTGGAGAAGCAGAAGCACGATGAAAAAAGAGAGCAGGACGAAGAAGCATTCGCGTCCGCCGTGACCGCTGTGCGAGGCCAAAGTCGTCTGTAGTCGCGCGAGCGCCTCTTGAGGTATCTTGAGCATGAGGCCCAGAACCGCGCTGGTAAAGACCGGGATCAGCGCGAAATTAAAAACCTGCCGCACATAATGCGTGAAGAAATCCCGCGTGGCGTTGAACAAGAGGAACAGAAAGAACAAAGGCGCCAGTCCCAGAAGGATCGCCAATGCCAACTTCGACAGGATCAAGAGATAGAGCGCATAGCCCACGCAAGCGAGCGTCATGTAGAAGACGCTGTAGCTTACGATCACAAAGCCCAGGGTATAGAACCCAGCCATCTGATGGATCGTATTGGCGGTCAAGATGCCTTGGTCAAGGACGTTCCCCAGCATCGCATTAGGGTCGGTCGAACCTCCCGACACAATCGCCATCAACCGGCCTGGACCATCGGTGAAAAGGTTGCCGAAATAAAGGGCGAAGAAATCCCATTGGGTGACGAAGGCTGTCACGAGCGCCATCAATAGGAAATGACGGATCGTCCGCCACAGGTCGAAACTCACACGTCCGGTCAGGTGGCCGATGCCGAAAACGGCGACGTAGAGCGCCATCAGGAGCTTCAATGTCGGCAGGAGCGCGCCGGAAAGCGCCTGGTAGGTCGCCTGCGTGAAATTTCCGATCGTGGCGTTCACTTGATTGAGGATGTCGCTGAGCCCAAGATAAGAATCCATTGTGTCTCCCTTAATTTGCGAAGAATTCTGCCTGGGCCGCTTGCCCGGTCGCGACGGCATTTTGAGAATTGCCTTGCAGATAGAGCGCTACGGCATTAGTCCGCAATAACTCGGCGTTGATCTGGGCGTTTTTAACGGCCACTGCGGTGTTCAAGTCGATCGCGGCTTTGACAGTCGTAGTCTGTTCGATTTTGTCCTTGAGCACCTGCAACTCCGTCAGATCCGTGTTGAGGCTGTTAAACGTGCCTTCTCCCGTACTCATCCCCGCCACCGCGGACCGGTAGGTATTGCCCAAAAGAGCATTCATACGCGGGTTTGTGGTTTGCATAGCGGGATCAATGGCTGGGAACTGATTGACGATTCCGGCTCGGGCGGTTTTATAGGCCGCTACCTGCGCGGCATCGCCGGGATTGACGCCGGTATTGACCATGTTGGCGATGTCGTTCCAGGAACTTGCGCCCCAGCCATTGACCGGCCCGCCCAGAGAACCCATGCCGTAATGTCCGGTTAAGGATTGAACCTGCTGCTTTAAGAGCAGGATTTGCTCCGTCATCTTTTCCAGGTTCTGCGCGTATTGCTCGGTTTGGACCAACAATTGGCTAACAGCCGCGTAATCGAGAACGGGAAGGGTCGCCTGGGAAGTCGCGGGCGTGAAGATCTCCGCCAGAAGGATGAGGACCACTGCGAACAAGACGAGACCGGCCGCCCGGTTCAACCACACCCCGAAGGGAGATCGATTACGCATGAGAATCCGCCATATATCGCGGCAGCCAGGCAGACGGATCGTCGCCGACCTCTGAACGTAAGGCATCGAGTCTTCTTACCGTGTCGGCTCGACCGGACAAAATGGACATGACATCCGGCATCCCGGAGAAATCGGCTCGGGCCACCATCGAATCACGGCCCTGTTTGAGGAGAAAATAATGGCTCTCTTTATCGAGCACCTCCTGAATCAAATGAAGCTCTTTCTCAGAGAGTTTGAAAACGCTGCGATAATCCTCGGTCGCTTTCGGATTGGGAAAATAAACGTGCGTGGCGGTCTGCTGGATAAGCGTGGGGCTGATGGTGGACCGAATTGTATCCTCAACGCTTTGAGTGGCAAAAATAAGGACCGCGTTCAACTTCCGAAAGGTCTTCAGCCAGTCTTCGATTTTCGAGGCAAATAGCGGGTGCTTAAAGAGCGCCCAGGCTTCCTCCAGAACGATCATCGTGGGGACGCCGGTCAATGTTGAGGCGATGCGATGGAAAAGGTAGAGAAGCACGGGCGGCAGGCTCTGTGGATCGTTTAGGATTTCGCCCATGTCAAAACCCATGACGCGCTGATCCAGCGACAGGGCATCATTGGCATTTCCAAAGAGATGGTGTTTATCCCCCTTGCCGTACCAGAACGCCAAACGACTCGACAGGCGGCCCGGTCCACCCATGCCGAGAAAAGGAGCGATGTTGGCGAGCGTGCGGTGATCCCAGGGAAGACGGTAATTGCCGGCGATGGCATCGGCGACACGCGCCATGTCCTCATTGGAGAAGGGGTCGCCGAAAGCGGTCAGGAGCGTTTTGAGCCATTCCGTCAGAAAGGCCCGGTTGGCCGGAGAATCCGGGAGCTTGAGCGGATTAAAACCGGAAGGCCGAGATGCGCCCAGAATGGAATAGCTTCCGCCCAAGGCGCGCAGGAAGATTTCCGAGCCGCGATCCCGGTCGAAATAAAAGAGTCGGCAATTGAATTTCCGCGCCTCGGCGCAGAGGAAGTTCAAGAGGGCGGTCTTTCCGGCACCCGTCGGGCCGATCAGCGTCGTATGTCCGACGTCCCCCGCATGGAAGTTAAAGAAGTACGGCGTGCCGGCCTGGGTTTCGAGGACCGTCACGGCCGGACCCCAGTGGTTGCCAGAGGCGCGGCCGGACGGGAAGTTATGCAGAGAAACAAATCCGGCGACGTTGGCCGTGTGGATCGTGGAGCGCCGCGCGATGTATTCGAAATTGCCGGGCAGCTGCGCCCAGAAGCAGGCTTCCATGTTGAGGTCTTCCCGAACTCCCAGAATCCCCACGTTCATCAGTTCGGTCTCAATACGCGCCACGGCGTCTTCCAATTCTTCCAAGGACCCCGTGATCGGCTGAACGGTCAAATGATGTTTGCCGAAAGCGATGGCTCCCGCTGTGGCGTCGTCCAAGGCCTGGTCGATTTCCTCGGTCTGCGAGGCGGCCAAGTCCCCGGCCTGCTCCATGCGGCGCTGCTGTACCTGCATGCGGGCGAGCGCTTCCTGGCGGTGGCTGAACACAAACGATTGGGTCAGGACAAATTCAAATGGCAGATGAAAGAACCCGTCCATCATGCCCGCCGCCGTCTGCGCTGCGTATTCCTTAATAGAGACCTGGGCCGCAAATCGTCGGCCGCGGATGCCCCGGCACTCGATGGCGTTTTCACCGAAGAAAAGCCTTTTATAAGGGAGATAGCGCGACAAATCCATCGTAGGAATGAGGATCGGCCGTTCCTCGAAGTTGATGAGCTGGGCCAGAAAAGCAAGCGGCTCCGACATGGGTCCGGCGGATGTCCTCTGAAGGGTCAAAATCCTGGGATCATAATCCGCGAGCGCGGTTTCAAAGCGACGGGAGATATCAGTCAGGTCCTTGCAGGCCGCTTCGAGCGCCGCCGATTGCTCGATTTTGTCCCGCTGGTGCGACAGCCGCCCAAAGAGGTTCTGGAAACCGGTCCAAGGGGTACGCGCGCCGCGCCGGACAATCGAGATATAGAGGTTGTTTTCAAAAAGCTGTTGGCCTCTATTCTTTTCTTTCCAGCGCCGGTTCAAGTCCTGGGCAAACCCAGGCTCGAAGTCCCCTGCTGGAAAGGCCGGCTGGCGTTTACGGATGGTGTGAAACCACAGCGCATAGTCGTTGCCGGCAATCGACTTCAAGAGGACGTTGCGGAGCTTATTTTTCAGCGCAATCTCATCGGCATCCGCGCATTCGAAAGCGAAGCCGCCGAGATGCAGGAACTGGATGAGCTGCCCGTTTTTGGTGAGGACGGTTTCATCGTTGTACAGGCAGGCATAGGGAATGAAGTCCCGGACCGGGATTTCGGCTTTGGCCAGGCACGCCCTTGCGGGGGTCGATTCAACGAGAGGAATCATAGGAAAGGGTCGTAGCTGTTGGCGCCCCAGTAATGGCGGTTCAGGCAGCGCAGGAACCGCGCGCGCGTGAGCCAGAGATCAAATGTCCGGACCTCTTTCAGGCAGACGAGATACCCAAGGCCATGCACCAAGGGAGCGCCGATCAGGAGCGGATAGAAGGAGTTGGACATAAGGAAGGCGATCATGCATACCATCCCATTGATCACAAAAAAAGGCTGGGGCACGCCCCAAACCATGGCGGGTCGCGTAAGCCCCAGAAAAAGAGGATCGGGGAGGATTTCCTTATCCATTGAAGATCGCCACGATCCGCACGCAGCCGAAGAGGCAGGCGATACCAAAGAGCACTGATCCGGCGAATGACCAGGACACTCGCCCCGCCAGAGCGAGGAGACCGACCGCCGCCACGGCCAGCGAAGCCAGAAGCGTCCCGGTCGTTCCCGTGAGCGCATTCAAGATGATTTGCATGGGCGTTTCCCAGGGCAAAGACGAGTCCGCAAAAGCGGGGTGAACGCACAGGAAAGCGATCATGATGACGCCAAACAGAGTGATGGCTTTTTGATTCATGCCAGGCTCCCGGAGTTGTCTTCAGGAACCGCGCCATCGGTCCCCAGCATTTTCTGGATGCCCTTCTCTTCCTGACGCAACCGTTTGGATTCCCGGTCATGAAGCTCCCGGTCTTCGCGCACTTCCCCGAGCAGACCTGTGAGCTTCCCGCGAAGGTCTGCCAAATCCTTGTAAATGATCTTCTGTCCGGCCATTTCGATCGTCTGCATGGATCCTCCAGTCTTCATCGGCTCTGTGCCTCTTCGCTTGAGAGAGCCAGAAGAGCCTCGATTTATTCCCATTTCCGTCAGAGAAATGATTTTCGAACCGGGGAGTATCGGACGGTGCGACGCGTCAAAGGGGGCAATGACGCCCTAAAGGAATTTCAGCGCTCAATGCCATTTCCACCCTTGGCGGGTGGCTTTGGCTCTTGGGATTTTGAAGGGGCGGGAACGTTCAGGAACTCCAAGATGGTCTGGCGGAGCGTCTTCGGCTCGGGCATGTCTTTGGAAAAGCGCTCCAGATCCGCGGCCGCCTGGAGAAGCATCGCCTGGTCCCTTTGGGATTGCCGGGCCGCCGCCTGGCGTAGTCTCGCGGCTTCGGCTTGATAGGCTTTTCGTTCGGCTTGGTTGCGTTTCTGCATGGCTTTCTCCCATGGCTTTTCTTCAACGCGGCCTTTTTGCAATTCAAAGACGGTCTCTTGGGCGGTTTCTTTCTCGGCTTTAGGAACCATCTTTCTTTGACGAAGGTGATACGGGGCCTGCTTCATCCCTTTGCGCCCGACCCCTCGCGCCGCGCGGGGCGAAACGGCCAATTCCACCCCCTCCTCCCGCGCAGCTTCGGCGTAGGTCTCCCGCAAATGGTGCAGGTCTTCTTTTCGTAGCCTGAGTTTTTTCTCTTTCTTACGGTCCTGCATCTTCATCACCACGTGGGCATGCGGATATTTTGTGTCCTCATGGATGGCGAAAACCGCTTCATGGCCCGGGAACTCCCGCTGCAAAACCTTGCGGACCGAGTTTCGGAGCGCTTCGGGATCGGAGTCGTGCGGCATCGAAAAGACCAGGTGAACGGTGTCGCGGCTGTTCTTGCGACGTCCGAAATCCCGCGCCCATTGCCGGACGAGCGCTTGCTGCTCCTGTTTGCCCGTCACGCGCTGGCCCGATTCCGTCTCAAGCTCCAGTTTTCCTTTGCGGCTGATATAGTTAATCTGTCCCAGCGCTTCGCTTCGTCCTTGCGCATAACTGGCGACTTTGACAATGGCTTGCGGCACTCCCCTGGCCGCGCGCAGGCGTTCGGGGAGGGAAAGGCCGTGGCCTTTAACCGTCCGCGATTGCCGGAAATCGAGCGCCGGCCCTTTATCTGCGGGCATCCTTTACCCAACGATTGCAGGACCGGTCAATAATCGTGACGACAGCCTCATCCACCCGGGAAACCTCGGCCCGAACCGCTTCAATTGCCGCTTGATCGTCGGCCGTGACCGAGACCTTGCCGGAGTTGATCGCCCGGACCAGTTGATTGAAATTGCGGCCGATGGCGGCCAGCTGATACGCGAGGTCTTCGAAAAGTTTCCATTCCTGGGGCAGCAGATCGGGAGGCGCTCCGATGGCCTCCCGAATCATTTTTCGCAGCAACCGGGACCGCGTTGTTTGAAGGTGCTCCGCGAGTCTCTGAAACCGCAGGTTCTCTTCATCGTTCAACCGTACATTCAGCATGTGGCAGAGAAAGTCCGACGTCTCTTTTTTGTCCAT
>Ga0326728_10006046_pt1 | contig 33138 bp, 38 predicted proteins | sample MB3enrmetagenome_FD_207602 | JGI IMG/M metagenome (GOLD analysis project Ga0326728, IMG submission 207602) | Lab enriched peat soil microbial communities from McLean, Ithaca, NY, United States - MB31MN | ecosystem: Environmental > Terrestrial > Soil > Wetlands > Peat | place: USA: New York... | reverse complement strand
TCTTAACCCCTTTGTGCTAAGAGAAACCATAGAACGGAAACTCAGAACAATTTGCTCAACACATGCACCAAATCACTCCTCTACAAACGATCTCTTCCGGTAACATTCTTTTATGAGGCAACGGGCCTGGCAGTCCGATAAAAGGCCTCCCCAGGGGCATTTTTGTGCATGATGCTCTAAGGAGGAAGTTTTCTCTTGGCAAAATAATTGAAGATACCCTTGATTCTAATTATGCGTTTTCGAATAACGCCACAATGTCGCAAGGGCCTTTGCTGCTGCTTCCGGCGAGGCGAAGATCGGTACGGACGGGCCGCAAACGGAGGCTATATCCTCAACAAACCCAGGGTGGCCGATAACGACACCGACCAGAGGTTTTCCCGGATGTTGCTTGCTCACCGATGCGATATCCCCAAACAAATCTCTTACGGCGACTCCGGCGCTCTTGAGATTCCTGATAGCCGCGTAGGGGATGACCATAACCGCAAGAACCATATCAATTTCTGAATCCGCCAGTAGCATCGGCAATAGCCGGTTGAAGTTCTGCGAGGGGCCAAGATCAAGGGGGTTTCTAACATTCATCCAGTCCGGCGCTATGTCTCGAGCCTGATTCACCGTGAAGGGGGAAAGAGGAGGCACGACGAGTCCGCCGGAGACGGCGACATCTGTTGCCAAGGCTCCCAGGCTTCCGCTTGTCGTGATAATGCCAAGGCGATTGCTCTTAGGAAATGGCTGGGTTGCGAATACCCGAACCACATCGATCAACTCGGAAAAAGTCTCTGCTCGAATCGCCCCGGTTTGAGCGAATACGGCATCGTAGATATGATCCTGTCCTGACATGGAACCGGTATGCGAGGCCGTTGCCTGTTTGCCGATCTGAGTTCTGCCGCTTTTTAATATCACAACAGGCTTATGCTGAGTCACCTTGGCAAGGGACTTCATTAAACGAGGGCCGTTTGCAGCCCCTTCAAGATAGACCATGATGACTCGCGTGGAGCGATCTTCATTGAGATATTCCATCAACTCCGATTCATCGACATCCACGCGATTGCCCAGGGTGACCGCTTTTGAAACGAAAAGACCGTGCTGGGGGAGATGGTCGAGCAGGATATTCCCGAAAACCCCACTCTGTGCGATGACCGAGACAGGTCCCGGAGTAAGGGCCTCTTCAATCAATTCCACTGAGGCGAATCTATTTTCTGTATTGATCACGCCCACGCAGTTCGGTCCGATGACCCGCATCCCGTATTGCATGGCAATGGCTTTCACCTTCTCCTGCAACGCCATGCCGCTCTCACCCGTTTCAGCAAAACCGGCGGTTTCAATGATGGTGTGTTTGATCCCTCGCTCTCCGATCTCTTCCATCACACCGGGAACGGCCTCAGCGGGAACGATCACGATGGCCAGATCAAGTGGTTCAGGGACATCCTGAACTCGTTCGTAAACTTTCTGGCCGTGTAGCTCCCCTCCCGCGGGATTGACAAGATGGAGACGATTTCCCCAGCCGTGATTCTGTAAAAAGGGCGGGATGCCATACCCGAAACCGAAAGACCTTCGCGCTCCGACAATCACGATGCCTTTCGGCTCAAAAAAATTCCGAAGGTTATCCACTGACATCGGGTCCATTCCTCGAAACATCCCCGTTGAAAAATTGCGGCTTTCTATTCTTTATCCCATAAGGCAAGCACGGTCAATAGCCTTGTCGAGCCTGCTCCCCTCTCTCTGGGGATCGAAGAGGCTAACTATGAAGATTCAAAGTGAGGTTTAAAACAAATGTTTGAATTTATCAAACAAATGTTTTAAACTTTTATTAGAGAAGGGCCGTATAGATGGTATTAGGTTCTTGATGATGACGAAAGTGAGAGGCAATTGAAAGGATGCGATGTTATGAATACTAAATTAATATTGACGGTGCTGATGATTCTGTTCGCATTGGCATTATCGGGTTGTGTAGGGTAGGCCATCTATGGGTATCCCGACTATCCATATTATTACGATTACGGATATTACCCTTATGGCTACTTTTCGTTCCACCATGATTTCGATGGCTTTCATCATTCCCATCATGATGGCCACTTTGATCGTCACTTTGGTGGACATCTTGGTGGTGGTCATGGCGGGAGAGGTCGCTCTTGATCGTCAAGCCCAGGGCAGGGCCTTTTCGACCCTGCCCTGGGTAAGCCATGCCTGAACGCTGGCTCTGGTCTTCTGGGCAGGCGGATAAAACGGAAACTGGAGAAAATTCTCTCCCTGTCGATCAGGGATGAGAAAAAGTGTTGATTCTTAGTCTATGAGTAAAATATCCAGCTTAACCCTGTAGTTTCCTAAGCAACCAAGCCATCCTCTGTCCAAGCGCTTTTACAGCCTGCATACCTTCTTCATCCTTTTCTACTTCCCCCTTATCCCTGCCAACACCAATACCTCGACCAATCACGATCATTTGCCCAGCAAGGAAAAAATGATTCATGGTGTCAAGAGTGTGTATCGCACCGAAACGACGCACTGCAACCACAGTAGCACCCACCTTGTTCTTATACATCCCGCCATTGGCCATAGATACAAAACCAGCACGATCAATAAGCGCCTTCATTTCCGCTGTCACATCGGTAAAATAGACGGGGGAACCTAAAATAACCCCCTCTGCCTTAATCATCTTCTCTGTACACTCATTTGCAATGTCATCCTTCACGGCGCAGCGCTGATCCTTATTTTCAAAATACTTATAACACGCAATGCAACCATGAATTTTCTTTCCTGAAAGCTGTACCAATTCTGTTTTAACTCCTTCTCTTTCAAGCTCACGGAACACATGGTTGATGAGGATGGTCGCATTGCCATCCTTCCTAGGGCTACCATTAAACGCAACAACCTTCATATTGTTTTTCCCCTTCCTCTCTGATTCGTTGATACGATTTCCAAAGCTCTTTGAGAAATAATTTATCTCAACTGGAAAGTTAATACAGGATGAAAGTATGAAGAGTGAGAAGAAAAGAAAGGGCTTAGGGGTCAGGGAATCAAAGCCGTATCTTCACGATAGGTGATCTGTCCTTTACCCCAGAGACACTGCCAAACGACGCGTTGGATAGCAAGCAGCAGTGCGAATTGTAAAGACCGTCTTTGTTCAACTATTGGTCTCCGATGGAAGGAACGGGCGCGACCTGGACCGCAGTTGGTAAAATGGACTCGGTGAGTGGAAAAATATTTTCTCTGGTCAATGGATCTTCTAAAAACGAATGACCAGGGTATTCACACAAGAAATTTAGCGTTTCGGGTAACTCATGGCCAGCAAGGATGATGGAAACGATGTTCGGATATCGGGATTTTACTTCTTGAGTCAACTCAGAGCCATTTTCTCCACGTAATCTAATGTTCGTAAAAGTTAGATCAAGCCGTGAAATCTCAATTTCTTGAAATGCCTCTTTCCCTATGGATGGGCTTTTTCATTTTAGATCCTACCTCTTTTAGGGAGATCTTAAGGTGCTTCGGGCACAAACCATGTGTTTTTCGCTTATCGGATCGAGGCTCTTTTGGGCCATAAACAACCCCGCACCCTTTGTAATAACAAACCTGAATCATTTTCTCACCTCCTTCGTAATAGCTCTAAAATTAAAGATATACGACTGGCTACGGTCAGGTTACCAAGAATGACTTAGTAGGTAGATAAGGTGAATCCTCTATTTTGCGGAGAGAAAGACCGTATTTTTTGGACAACAGCCCAAGTGAACCCCGTTAGAAATTCCAGCCCGGCACTCGCCGCGCAAGCGCCAGCGCAGCGGGTCAAACCCGGCCGGAATTATTCTGGGACCTAATCCCGCCGTAGGCGGGACTGCAAAGCAGAGGGGGAGTCATTTTTAACAGGGTGAATGGATCCAAACAACCAAGCGGAAGAGGGTTCTAAAACAACTGAGAAAGAGAAGGGAGTTCCGGAGGCGGAATCTTCCGAGCGAAAATAAAGTGGGAACGTGAAGGAAACGAGACCAGACCTTGACACGGGGCAGGAGGAAAACCAACCCCGAGGGCGATCAGCGGTCTGTATCAAACTGTTCTTCCTCTTCGTGGATCATTTTCTTTTTCTGCTCCGAGCCTGGGCCTGAAATGTTCATGATCAAATAGACCAATCCTGCCAGCAAGAGACCAAGGAAAAGAAGGCCGAAAAACAGTTTCGGTTTCCGGACCAAAAAGAAGAGGAGTCCCACCATAATAAGGATGACGATAATTACGTGGTTCTGAGCAAAGGAAACAAAGGAGTCCAAGAATCTTGAAAAATCCACAAAACCTCCTGACCAAAAGCGTTATACCATTTCTGGACTTGCCCTTTTTCCCCCGGGGAGTGGTTGAGGATTGGGAGGCAACAGCTTCGGGTGAAAAGGGATATAAATGTGTTGAGAGCGCGGTGAATACGGCTCCACTTCTTGATCCTCATTCGCTGTATAGAATCGTCTCGATTTTTTCCCTTAACTGAATTTACTCTACCCGCTTTTTAGCAGCCTTTCTGCCCTCATACTTATTGACAAGCACCCTATATTCTCGTGAGGTCTCAGGCCTGTACCAAGGGCCGACCCTTCATGTTTTCAAACATCGGCGTTGGTTCAAAGTGTTTCCCAATATTTGGTAGGCATGTCCTGGGCAAGCTTGAGCGCACCGTCTGCGCCCGCAAAGAGCGGGTCTGCAACGCGGGTGACCTTGCAGGTCCCGTATTCCTTCAAGGCATCCTGCAGGTACTCGGCAATCCCTCTGATGAGGCTCCCGCCACCTGCAAGGACGATGTTGTTCTTGATCTTCATCTGGAATTCGGGATCGAACCGGGCGATCATCTCCGTCGTGGTCTCGACGAGTGACGGCAGCATGCTTTCGCAGGCCCGTCGGATCTCATCCTTGATATCATGCATGACCGGTTTGCCGTTCACCGGGAGCTCCACACGAATTTCTTCACGGATATCCCGCACGAAACTGAACTTCTCCTTAAACTGCCTGACCATGTTCTTGTTGAACTTTGAGTTCGGATATTTCTCGATGAGGTAATTGAAGAGCTGTTCGTCGATATAGTCGCCCGCCGTGAGAATGGTCCGCTGGTCTTCTTCGGAGGGGATCGTTCCATGCATGATGCAGAAATCGATGGTCCCGGCACCGATGTCGATGATGAGTGCGTCGTTCAGCAGATTCATCCCGTAGGCAATCGCAAAGGGTTCCGATACCACCATGAGGGTATGCACATATTCTGCAACCGCCTTCCGGATGGCAAGCTTATTGACTTTTAGCGATTCGGCGGGCACCCCAACCACCGCATGGATCTTCTGGTCGGACTCAGGCTTTGCAAGATGAACAAGATGCCTGATGATTTCCTTGACCGCCCTCTCGCTGCTTTCGATCCCCTCCTTGATGATGCCCCGTTCAAGGGGCCTGCAGAAATCGAGGGAGAGCCGGTGCTGTAGGGCTTCGGCTCCAAAGAGTACCGGTTTGCCGACGACCTGCTCTGCGATAAAGTCCTTCGGCCAGCCGACGTAGCTCTCGATCCATTCCCGCTTGCCGTTACTTGAAGAAATCGCACTTCGTGATGTTCCAAGATCGATACCGACAAACAGGACATTCTCTTGTTTCTGCTCATCTTTTGGCTTCATGGCTAAGCGCTCCTTTACTTAGATAATCGAAAATGCCGGCTGCAAGATACCTGGCAATATTCTCTCTGTGACTCTCAGAACGGAGCTCCTGCTCCTCTTCGAGATTGCTGAGACACGAGACCTCCGCCAGCACGGCGGGTACGTCTACTCCGAGAAGGACAACAAATGGTGCCCTCTTGACGCCGTGGTTTTGTATGTCTTCGCTATGCTTCCTGCTATTCAGGAACAGATTGGCCTGGATCGATTCTGCAAGCTTCTTAGACTCCTGAAGCTTCATGGTCTTGCCAAGCTTTTCCATGACTTCCTTGAAATCGCTCAGCCCGTATTCTGATCCTGCGTTTTCTTGCTGCGCGAGCCTCAGTGTTTTTTCGTCGTTGGAAGGCCCAAAATAATACGTTTCAACGATGTTCGTGGGTTTGCGGGGCAAGTAATTGAGGTGAACCGATATGAAGAGATCAGCTTTCGCTTCCTGGGTAAGAGACACCCTTTTTTCAAGAGGCACTGTTGAATCGTCCTCCCTCGTCATGAGCACACGGTAGCAACCGCTCTTGACGAGACGGGCCTTCAATCTCTTGGCGATGTCCAGTGTCACATCCTTTTCCATAGTGCCCATTTTTCCAATGGTGCCGGTGGCGCTCCCGCCATGACCTGGGTCGATCATGATCGTCTTGATTTTCAGGTCGAGCATCCTGCTGAACGAACCATTCCGATTGTTTAGAAAGGCAACGAACTCGGAGGCGTTCGCTACGCCTTCTGAAGAAACACTTGGCATAGGAAGGAGAGAGGAGTTGGTCATACTTGGGGTCGATTCTGCTGAGACGCCCGCTGCAGAAAGGGGGGAAGTGGTGGCATTCCTGTCCGCGACAGGTTCTGCCGGCTCAGGAAGGGAAGCAAGGGGTATTCTCGTATTTGCGGTCGGTTCTGCTGGTGCGAACGAACTGTCTCTGTACTGGCCATGGATCAGGATAGCCAAGACGCAGAGCACCACAGACAAGAGAATTTTCTTAAAGGGGAAGGATACCCGACGTGATAAGGCTGGACAGCCCTTAGAGAGCATAAATAGGTTTTCTTCATATACACCGCGGAGGATGTTCTGGCGAATCTTGGAATCGTTCTTTCCGGTGAAGACGGAAATCATGGCATTATGTAAGATTAAATCAATGGGCGAAGAATTCGATACGAAATTAAATTGAGTAAGGCCTCCTGCACCCTACACGATGGACCCGGTTTCTTTCTGCCCCGCTAAGACACACCTCCTCCCTTAAAAAATCCCTCAAAGTTTAACAAGCATATATTATACCAAATTTTCAACACTTACAAGTTTCTGTTTTTCCATAGTTTTTTGAAAATATAATATTGCGAAGTGCAGAATTTTGTGGCTGAGTTCGGACAAATGGTAAAAAATTGTCCAAATTCGAAACTAAAGGCGGTTACAGAAGATCGGGAACAACCAAACGAGGAATAAAGTCTGCCCTATTCCCGGCCGAAAACCTTTTAGTAGAATGATTTCGCTCTTTCAACATTATCCGCAGGAATTTCGAAATGCATTTTGGTTGCCATGGTAACATCCCTTGTCCCTCGTGCCAGGAACGATATCCTCTTTGCTCGTCATCCTAACAGCAGCACTCTCCGTACTGGCACAGTTCATCTTCCAGATCGCAGTATCCCTCTCGAATCGAAGCACGCACCTTATCATAAAAATCCGGCGAGAATTCTTTCATGCCATGAACCGTCCGACCATGTTCCAGAACTTTCTCAAAGAGTCCTGCTTCCGTCTCCGCACAAGCCGTAAAAGTGCACCCAGACCCCAGATCTTCCCAGCTAATCATTTTGTCCATATAACAAAGACCTCCTTTCTCATTATAAGGATAATTACCACTTTCCAGGATTCAAGTGCGATGGGACTTATTTCCGCACCATCCTATTTTTCAATTCGCCATCCCTGAAGATCTTACAATCGCCCATCAAAAGTGTTAAGTTATGTTGCAAAAGGTCAGCAACACAGCTTAACCACTTCAAATTTATACAAAGGGGGAGCCAATGGGAATTCGGACAGTCGAACAATACAAACAGAGCTTGAAGGACGGACGGCGTGTTTATATCCGCGGAGAAAAGGTAGATGATGTCACCACCCACCCAATACTCGGCGTGTCAGTAGATACCGTGGCTCAGGGGTTCGCACTCACGGCTTCAGCGGACCCGGAGGTAAGAAAATTATTTGTAGTCCCTCACCCCAAAACCGGAGAACTCATCAACCGTTATTTCGTCACTCCCCGAAACGCCGAAGATCTTACGCTGCGGACAAAAATGATTCAGCAATCGATCGAACTGACAGGGGGCCTTCCTTTCGGCAAGGATATCGGCACGGACTGCCTTAACGCCGCTTTTGTCGTTGCTGGACAGATGGGCAAGAAACAATACCAGGAAAACGCAATGAATTTTCTGGAGCATGTGCGGAAACATGATTTGGCTATGTGTGGAGCAGTGACCTGTGTCAAGGGTGACCGATCGAAAGAGCCTTCCCAGCAAAAACATCCCGATTATTATCTGCATGTGGTAGACAGGAACAAGGATGGGATTGTGGTCAAAGGGGCCAAGATTCATATCACCAGCGCGCCAGTTGCCAACGAAATCATTGTGGTCCCTACGCGCCAGATGCGGGAGAGCGAAGCCGATTATGCCGTGAGCTTTGCCATTCCGGCTAATTCCAAAGGAATTGTTTTTATCTGCCGGGCCGGCCGGGGCCAGTGGACCACCCATGAGTTTCATCCCGACAACCCGGTCCGCGAACTGACCGAGGCCATGATCGTTTTCGACAACGTCTTTGTGCCCTGGGAGAGAGTTTTCATGTGCGGAGAATGGCAATTCTCCATGCTCATCGCTTACACCTTCGCAACCTTCCACCGTTTCACGGCTATCAGCTACAAGGTCCCCTCCGTAGAGGCGATGGCCGGCTGTGCGGTGGCCATGGCAGAATATAACGGCCTCGAGAAAGTGGGCCATATTCGGGACAAATTGGCCGATATCGCCGGTTATGTGGAGACGCTTCGGGCGCTAACCAATGCCGCAGCCAAAGATCCAGTTATGTACGGCGACATCGCGGTTCCCAATCCTCTCATCGCCAACATGGCCAAGCTCCATTTTTCGAGCAAATATCACGAATTCGTAAAATGGATTCAGGATATTTGCGGCGGTATTCTGGCTACGTCCCCGGACCGGAAGGACTGGGAAAACCCCGAGATTCATGACTATCTGGAGCATTATCTTGGAGGCTCGGCCAAGTTTAGCACTGAGGACCGGCTGAGAATGATCCATGCCGCTCAACGCATGCTGTGTTCCCATGAATCCGCATTTCATGAGGTGACCACTGTTCATGCCGAAGGGTCCATGGCAGCCCAGAAAATGATGATTCTGGCCGAATCGCCCTTGCGGAAATACAAAGAGATGGCGAAACGAGCAGCCGGGATTAAGAGCACCTAATAGACTCCTGTTTCACCAGCGGGGGTCAGTTTTGGAATTTTGCTCCTTTTCTTTACTGTCCGAACCCAGAAGATCATTCAGCGTTGGCTTTTTTCGATTATATCTGTTAAACTTTGTGAAAAAAAGCTCTATCATGAACTCTGCAGATTAGTTAGGAAAGGTAACAGCTATTATGAAAGCAGTCGTTTTCCACGGTATCCGCGACCTTCGAGTCGAGGTGGTGGCCGAACCCAAGGTTGGACCAAGGGAGGCGAAAATAAGGGTCAAGTATTGCGGTATCTGCGGGTCGGACCTCCATGAATACTTACACGGTCTATTTCCTCAAAGCTCGTTCGGCCATGAGGCTTGCGGCGAAATCGTAGAAGTCGGCCACGAGGTTAAGGGATTTGAAGCCGGGGACCAGGTTATTGCCGTCCAAAAAGGAGCCTACGCCGAATATTTGGTATGTCCACAGGAAAAGATGATTAAGAAGCCTGGGAATATGAGCTGGGAACGGGCAGCTGTGGTTGAACCTCTCTCCGGTGCTGCTTATGCAATCGAAAAGGGGGGGGTCCAGCCTAACGACACGGTCCTGGTGGCGGGTGCCGGGCCTGTGGGACTTATGGTTTTGCTTGGCCTTAAAGCGATTGGGGTGGAAAAGATTTTCGTAACGGACATTTCAGAAAGAAGAAGAAAAAAAGCGGAAGAGCTGGGCGCCACTTTAGTGCTGAATTCTCTGGCAGAAAAGATCCCTGTTAGAATCAAAGAGCTTTCTTCCGGCAGGGGAGTGGATGTGGCGATCGAGGCAGTGGGAATCGAAGCCTCCCTAAAAGATTGTTTGGCTTCTGTTCGCTACCAAGGCAAAGTCATTGTCCAGGGGATCTTTACTGACCGCGTTCCCGTGCATATGCTCGGATTTGTGACCCGGGAGACCACCATGATCGGTACGAACTCGGCCAATTTCTCTCTCGCGATGTCCTGGATAGAGTCCAAAGGGATCCGACCCGAGCTGATCATTACGAGAATCATTCCCCTTGAGAAAATATCTGCTGAAGGCTTTGAAGTCCTGACAAAAAAGGAAAAAGAAGAGATAAAGATCCTGGTTGCTCCTTAACCGCATTTGAAGAAGGATTCGCAGAGGGATCATAGAAAATTTAGTCAAGTTTTAACATGAAAAAAAAGATGCGCGCAGATGATCTGATACGGTCCGGCCTGAACAGGGGGCAAAGGGCACTCTCCGAATACGAGTCGAAAAAGCTGCTCGGCCTTTATGGCATCCCCGTCACGAGAGAAAAATTGTCACACAGTGCCGATGAGGCGGTATCCGTCGCGGACGGCCTCGGGTTCCCGGTGGTGCTCAAGGCTTGTTCAGCCGAGCTGATGCACAAAAGCGAGCGCGGATGTATTGAGCTGAACCTCAGGAGTAAAGGAGATGTCCGTGAAGCCTACGGGCGCATCATCCAAGGTGTCGACCTGGAGCTTGAAGGGGTGCTGGTTCAGGAGATGGTGCCGGGTCAGCGCGAATTGGTCGTCGGGTTGAACCGCGATTCCCAGTTCGGTCCCTGCGTGATGTTGGGAATAGGCGGGATCATGACGGAGGTGTTTCAGGACACCGTCTTCCGTATCGCTCCTCTCGACACGATCGAGGCGAAGGACATGGCCGAAGAGCTGCGCTTCAAAACCATTCTCGGCGCTTTCCGCGGACAGAAGCCCGTTGATATGGATATGCTCTGCCACACCCTTATTGCGGTTGGACAGATCGGATTGGAACTTGAGACGGTATCTGAGCTTGATATCAATCCCATGATCATCACTCCGGAAGGCCGCGTGATCGCCGCGGACGCCCTCGTTGTGCTGAGAAGAGACGTAAAATAATGGAATCGATTGAAGCCAGTCCCCTATACCCTATTGCCAACCCGAAAAGCATCGCCCTTTTTGGAGCCTCCAATAACGCCTCTTCGATGGGAACAAGTCTTCTCGATTCTGTTCTGGATTTGGGCTTTGAAGGTGAGATTTATCCTATTCACCTCAAAGAGAATCAGGTGCAGAATCTGAAGGCCTACCGGAGCGTCCTCGATCTGCCAAAGGTGCCCGACCTGGCCCTGATCGTGCTTCCCACACGACTCGTGTCAGAGACGATGGATGCATGCGGCAGGAAGGGCATCAAACATGCCATTGTCATTTCGGGTGGTTTTAAGGAAGTGGGCGGGAATGGCGTTAAACTTGAAAAAGACCTTATTGCTGTTGCTAAGAAACATGGCATCCGCTATTTAGGCCCGAACTGTATCGGCGTGGCCAATCCTCGCCAAAAGCTGAACACCACCTTTATGACCCTTGAAGGTGGTCCGGGCTTCATTGGCATGGCTTCTCAGAGCGGGAGTTTTGTAACCCAGATGTTTACTTATCTTTCCGACTGTGCCCTGGGATTCAGTACAGCGTTTAGTGTGGGGAACGAGGCCAATATCGACATCGTCGACTGTATGGAGTACCTTGGCGCCTGTGCAGATACGAAAGTGATTGCCCTCTATATCGAAGGCATCCGAAGAGGTCGGGCGTTTGTGGAAATGGCGAGATCGATCGTTCCGAAAAAGCCCATCGTGGCCTTCTACATCGGTGGGTCAGAAGCGGGCAGCCGGGCAGGGCTTTCACACACCGGGGCATTGGCAGGACCGGACAGGCTCTACGAAGGCATCTTCCGCCAGAGCGGGATCATCCGGGCACGATCGATCATGGAATTATTCGATTACTGTTGGGTCCTTGGCTCTCTTCCTATGAGCACAGGACGACGTGTGTTGATTCAAACCCATTCCGGAGGGCCTGGAGCTGAGGCGGCTGATGCCTGCGGACGGGCAGGTCTTGAACTTCCGTCGCTTTCACCAGAGACCATCAAAAGACTAAGACCTCTCATGCCTCAGACAGGAAGTATCAGCAACCCGCTGGATTTCACCTTTGGCAAAAATCTCACGGACTATTTCTCAGAAATCCCGAAGGCATTGCTGGAGGAGAAGAACGCAGACTATTTGCTTTTCTATTTCTTCACGCCCAGCCGGAGGCTCAAACGCATGCTAAGGCAAGCGGGTGTCGCTCCGGATCATATTCCAGAACAGACTGCGAAGCTGGTGGATTTCCAGTCCGACGCAATTCTCCGCTTGATTAAAACCCATGATAAACCTTTTGTCGGTTATACTTTTCAAAGTGTAACGGACCCCCTTTTAAGAAGGCTCGTAGAGCGAGGAGTCCCGATATTCCAAGGACCGGAGAGAGCTGCCCTGGCGATTGAGGCCGCGTATCAGTACACGTGTCTTCGGGACAAGATTCTGGCATCCGCCTCTCAATCTTTTCAGCCTTCTGCTCACCTCCCAGCTTAACTAAGTCCTGATATTTCCTCACCTCTGCTCGGATGAACCCGCGCTCAAGGTCAGAATGAGTGAGGCCCGGTCAAAGTCCCGGGCCTTTATCATTCCCAAAAGGAAGTGGACAACCTTGTTGGCGGAAAGGGGAATGATTATTATTTCATTAAGGGGCGACTAGGTGGATCTAACCAAGAATGGTAGGGTTTTGATTCCGCCCTGAGAAGAAAGTTAACATTTTTCATTTTTACCATCCCCGGCATAAGGGTACGTTCTTTCTAACGGGGGAAACGCAATATCTCTTAAAAGGAGGTGTTTAGAATGAAAAAAAGCCTTAGCTGTAGGGACATGGGCGCTGACTGCGATTTTGTCATCTGTGGGAAAACGGAGGACGAAATTCTTGACAAAGCGAAAGACCATGCCCGAAAAGAACATAATATAAGTGAGCTTACACAAGAGCTCAAGGACAAGGCACGTTCGGCAATCCGCGAAGTAGAACGCTGTTAGGATCTGGAGAAGCCACCCGATTTCATCCCGGGTGGCTTCTTTATTATAGCCATGTCGGTTTTGTGCGGGTTCTCTCTCTCAATGTTTTGCCAGTTGGTCCCGTGAGAGAAACGGGTTATAACAAAAATTAAAGAAACGAGAATAGAGGCAGATACCCTGGCAGTATATAGAAGAACTGAAAGATGGAAGTTTCCCATAGGCAGGGGATAGGCTTCGAGCCGATCCCCCAAAGATTTTAGAAACCCGCTGGAGTTTCAGAAAAGAAACTCAAATCAAAGGAAGATCTAAAAAGTCTCCCTTTGAGAAGCGGGCTTCTAAACAATAAATGCATCAGAATTGAAAGGCATCCCCCTCCTCCCAGATGGACTTTTTGAGGCAGTTCCAGTCCGAGAGCTTCTATCGAAAAGGAAGAACCCACGCCCGAAGGCAGACGTCCAAGGAGCAGATTAAATTTAACAAGATCATCGCGAAAATGCTACAGATTTTTCCAAAAAATGCAACTCAGACACTCTTTAAAAGTCCCCAGACATAATTGAGGCCAATCCATAGTGTTTAAAGAAAAGAACCATGTGATTCAGATGGCCTCTTTACCTGTTCCCCCGGAGCAAGATCCCTGGCTGTGTTTTCATCGCCTTCACCTTCGCAAAAGGATTTCTTCCAAACGAATCTCGAACCGCTGATTTTCAGCCAATGTTCTCTTCCTCGGCCCTTTGGTTCTGCCACCTCCTCGACGGATTTTGGCCCTAACCTCACGCTCCTCCAATAAGAACCCCATCTTTTCCGGACGAAACTCTCTCCCCGTCGGGTTCAGACATGTTGCTTCCTTTCCCAGCGCCACAGCCGCCAATCCCCAATCCCCTGTCACGACCACATCTCCTGCTTCGCTTAGATTCATAATCTTCACATCCGCTTCCTGAAAACCGTCTCCCACCACAAAATGATGATCCGATTCTATATGGTGGTTGAAACTGGCGACGGTCCAGACCGGGATATTGTGTTTTCGTCCAAGTCTCATGCAGATCTGCAAAACGGATTTGGGACAAGCGTCAGCATCTACCAAAATCTTCATAGAATCAAAGAATATACACCCTTTCACGATATTTTTTGAATATCAAGCCTCGATGTACCCTTCGGGGTTTACCTAACAAAAAAGGGCAGAATCAATTGCCTCTGCCCCTTCACCCCAATCCTTTCTTCCCTCTCTCACGAAGGGAGTAGGAAGGATTATGACTTATTCATCAGATACTCGTGAATCGAATTGGCCGATTTTCTTCCCGCACCCATGGCCAGGATGACAGTGGCTGACCCTGTCACGATATCTCCTCCTGCCCAAACTCGCGGCTTCGTGGTCTTTCCGGTTTCAAGGTTGGCAACAATATATCCTCTCTTATTCAGGTCCAGACCTGGTGTCTGAGTAGGAAGAAGCGGGTTGGCGCCAGCGCCAATAGCCACAACTGCCAAATCGCACTCCAATTGAAACTCTGAACCCTTGACGGGAATCGGCCTGCGTCTTCCTGACTCGTCAGGCTCTCCCAATTCCATTCGAAGGCATTCCACACCGGTTACCCAGCCGTTATCGTCTCCCAAGAACTTCGTAGGAGCTGTAAGAAGATAGAATTGAACGCCCTCTTCTTCTGCATGGTGAACCTCTTCGATACGAGCTGGCATCTCATCCCTCGACCGTCGGTAGATGACCCGAACAGTGTCCGCTCCTAATCGAAGAGCGGTCCTCGCTGAATCCATGGCCACATTCCCTGCTCCGAAGACGGCCACATTCTTCCCCCGGGCGATCGGCGTATCATATTTGGGAAAGAGGTATGCCTTCATCAAATTGGACCGTGTCAAATATTCGTTTGCCGAATAGATGCCGCAATAGTTCTCCCCGGGGACATTCAAAAACTGGGGGAGCCCTGCGCCCAAACCTAAGAAAGCAGCGTCATACTCTTGAAGCAGTTCATCGACGGTCTCAATTCTTCCGATGACGCAGTTGCACTCTACCTTCACCCCCAAACGTTCTAAATAGTTGACCTCCGACTGGACAATGGCCTTGGGAAGACGAAACTCTGGAATACCGTAGATCAGAACGCCTCCGGGTTTATGGAGGGCCTCAAAAATGGTCACCTCGTGTCCTTTAAGGATAAGGTCTCCTGCCAGGGTCAAACCGGCCGGTCCGGCTCCCACGACCGCCACTTTTTTCCCAGTGGCAGGAGCTTTTTCGGGAATCGCCACCTCCCCTTTCGTCCTCTCCCAATCGGCTGCAAATCGCTCCAATCTGCCGACGGCGACGGGTTGATCCTTCTTCCCGACGATGCACACCTTTTCACACTGGTCTTCTTGAGGGCAGACGCGGCCGCAGACGGCTGGAAGACTGTTTCGTTCCTTCAGTTTCCTGGCCGCACTCGAAAAATCGCCCTCTTTGATAAGCTTGACAAAGGCCGGGATCTCGACTTCTACCGGACACCCCTCAATGCATTTCGGTTTCTTGCACTGAAGGCAGCGACTCGCCTCCAGTTGGGCCAATTCGGGCGGGTATCCAAAAGGGACCTCATCAAAATTCCTCGCTCTCACCTTGGGGTCTTGCTCGGGCATCTTCTGCCTTGGCACTTTTGCTTTCTCTTTTTTCTCTTTTTCTTCCGCCATCTCAACCCCCCCGTTTTCCCGCCGTCGCAAATTGTTCCATGGACACCTTCTCCTCTGTAAGATAGGCCCTTTGCCGTTTCACCAGTTCATCATAGTCAACCTCGTGGCCGTCAAATTCCGGGCCATCCACACAGCAAAATTTCGTCTTGCCTCCGACGGTGACCCGGCAGGCCCCACACATTCCTGTCGCGTCTACCATGATGGGGTTCAAGCTGACCATTGTTCTAACTCCATATTCCTTCGTCAATTTGCACAGAAACTTCATCATCGGGACAGGGCCGATCCCCACGATCAATTTCACATCTTTCTGTTCATCCAAAATCTTGCGAAGGACATCGGTCACAAATCCGTGATGACCATAACTGCCGTCATCCGTCGTCACCCGCAGGTCGTGACTGGCTGCTTTCATCTCCTCTTCCAAGATCAGGAGGTCTTTCGTTCGAGCGCCAATGATGGCGATCACATTGTTTCCTGCCTCTTTGTAGGCTTTGGTAATCGGGTACATCACGGCCACGCCCGTTCCACCTCCGACGCAGATGACTGTTCCAATTTTTTCAATATGGGTCGGCCTTCCCAAGGGCCCGATGATATCCTGAATGGAATCGCCCACATTGAAGGTTCTCAGGAGGGCCGTGGACTTTCCAACGACTTGAAAGATCAGATCGATCATCCCTGTGGCTGGATCGGTCCCTGCCATGGTGAGAGGAATTCTCTCGCCAGTCTCGTCGGCTCTTAATACCACAAACTGCCCTGGCTTCGCCTTCCGAGCAATTCTGGGTGCCTCGACCTTAAGATGACACACCGTTTTCTCGGCCATTTCTCTTTTGTATGTAATCTTATGCAATCTCCTCCTCCTTTCTGATAAATCTTTTCAAGGTTTATCAAATTTCCCTTAGTGATATAAATGAACTGAATTTAAATGTCAAATTTTTATCACACTCAGAATTTCACTTGACAGATGCTCAAATTTAGTTCATAAATGAAAATATTCGAACTTTTTGATAAGTTCTTAAGATCTCCCAGGCGCTTTTTGGAAAGTCCACGGAGTTTAAATTGGATGAAGGAGAAAGAAGATGAATTTAAAACTTTATGTAGGAAATCTCCCCTTCGGAGCTTCAGAAGAAGACCTCCGGAAGCTCTTCTCTGAAGCAGGAGCAGTTCAGTCCGTCAAAATTGTTACCGATTCTTATTCAGGGAGGTCCAGAGGATTTGGTTTTGTTGAGATGGCCTCCCAAGCGGAGGCGGAGAAGGCGGTCTCCCTCGTCAATGGAAAGACCTTTATGGACCGGACCTTGATCGTGAGCGAGGCCAAGCCTCAGAAAAAAAGGGGTGGCGAGTTCAAAGGCAGAAGGGAAAGCAACAGATAACCCGATTTAAGAAAGGGGAACCTGTCTACCGCAGATAGAGGAGAGGTCATTGGAAGTTAAAGTTCAAGATAACCAGATTGAGAATGCGATTAAATCCTTAAAGCGCCAACTCGCCAGGGACGGAATCTTAAAGGAATTGAAGAAAAGAAGGTCCTACGAAAAACCCTCCGTAAGAAAGAAAAGAAAACAGCAGGAGGCGAGGAGAAGAAGGCAGAGAGCGGCTCGCAGATTTTCAAGATAAAGAGTTCTTCTCTACCATTCTTCAGCAGGCGGGGAGACTAACCCATTCTTCCCGGCGGGTTCATAGCGATCAGGAGTTTTCCTTCTTCTGTCTGGAGAAGGCCTTTTCTGGAAAGCAGGGCGATTGCCTCTGAGGAAAATGCTCCAACATCTTTAAAGTCAAGGATGACTTTCTGTATCTTAACGTTTAAAACCCCCTTCAGCCTCTCTACCAACTCTCTTGCTCCCTCCCGATCCATCGACCCTTCGAGTCTGACGAATAGGGTTTTAAACCGCTCATTATAAATAGAATAGAGCTTGAGCGTATCGGTTGCTTTTTGACCAATCCGAAGTTTCTTCTCTGCAATTTTCTCCCCCACCCGCTGAATCAAGTCCCGGGTATTCTGGAGAGGGATAGTATCGTTCATCCTCTGCAAAATTCGTGAAAGGCTTGGAAGATAACCATCCGGTGTCCTCTGCGCAATGCTTCGGTAGGCGATATTCGAAAGGACCCGAGTGAAAAATCGTTGTTGGGGATGGCAAACCCTTTTGAAGATGGAACCCCAGGAATAGCCCTCTTTACATGCCCAATTAAACCCTCGCTGAAGCGTCTCTTCGGTCATCAATCTCGGTTTGAAAACAACCGTGGCCCCATTATATTGACCCCAATCCTTATGCAGGAGCCTGCCCTCTGACTCCATCCTTTGAAACAAAGCTGTCCCGGGCAAGGGGGTGAGAATGAAGAAACTGGGCAATTCAATTCGATTCCGTTCACAAAACCGAAGCGTCCTTTCAAAGACCCCTTCATCATCATGATCCAATCCAAAAATGAACCCGGCCACGATCAAGACGTCGTGGTCGTGAACGGCTTTCATGGCTTCCTCAAATTGGTTGACTTGATTAAAGCTTTTATTCACATCCTTCAAGTTTTCTGAAGAGAGGGATTCGACCCCGATGAATAGAGAGACGCAACCGCTTTCTGCAGCAAGCTTCAGAAGCTCGGGGTCCCGGGTCAAGGTCATACTGGCCTGGCTGGCCCATTTCTTTTTGAGGGGCTTCAATCGGGTAAAGAGCTCCTTGGCATAGCGGCGGTTCCCGGTGATATTGTCATCGATGAAAACAAGAAAATCCCCTTCTAACCGCTTCACCTCTTCAATCACTTCACCCACCGGCCGACAGCGATAAGTCTTTCCAAAAAAATGGGTGACGTGGCAAAAGTCACATTGATGAGGGCACCCTCGGGTCGTCTGGACACAGTTGATCGTCATGTAAGCTTCTTTGTGAAGGAGTTCAAGCCTCGGAAAGGGAAGTTTTTCCATCGAGCAGAAGGACTCTGCTTGGTAGAAAGGTTTGAGGCATCCTTTCTTAAAATCTTCAATCAGCCCTTCCCAGACATTTTCCGCTTCGCCGATGACCACGGCATCCACATGCTCCTTGGCCTCGAGGGGAAGGCTCGAGGCATGAGGCCCGCCCATGACGACCGGGATCTTTCTCTCACGAAACCTCTGCGCAATCTCGTAGACCCTTGGGGCATGCATCAACATTCCTGTCACGCCGACCAGATCCACGTCTTCTTCAAAGTCAACGGGCTCAATATTCTCATCTGTGATTTGCACTTCGACACCCGGAGGAGTGAGCGCAGCGAGCGTGGTCAGTGTGAGGCGGGCAAACCAGATGTTCTTGATCACCTTTTGGGAATGGCTGATGTAAGGGTGGTCGTAGGCTGGATCGATTAATCGAATTTTCAAACAGGTTCTCCCATGAAATGATCCCTTCTGCGGTAAACATGGTAACGAGAGGGATGAGAAATGGCAAGTGACAGCTTAACTTAATTGTCGGGGGATGTCAATTATTTTCGATCCTATTCAGCGTTCTCCGACACATTGTAGTAGCTTGCCTTGCAGGAATCCCTTAAAAACGCGAGAGATTCTCTGACTTCATTAAAGGATTTTTTCAGGGTTCCGTACTTTGTCTCCAGATCCCTGTTCAGGGCGAGAGCTTCCTCTAATTTGGATTGCAGCTCTCGGTTTTCCTCCGAGAAAAGAGAGGCCTCTCTTTCTTTCAACTTTCCCCTGATCTTAACCACCTCATTCTGTTCCATCTGGGACTCCAGGTCGTGAATTCGATCCAAGGCTTCCTCCCTTTCCTGAGTGGCACTGGTCAAGGCCTCCCTCATCTCCTTTAATTCCTGCTGAAAGGCTTTGATTCTCTCCAAAGCGTCTGCATTCTCCTCTTGGAGATAGATCGACTCAGACTGGGACTCTTTGAGCCTCTCATGCTCTCTGTTCAGGGTCTCCACCTGCCGGCGTAATTCTTGATTATCTTGGGCTAATTGATGGATGCTCCTTTTGTAAGAAGCCAGGTCCGTCTCCAGAGCCCTTTTGGTCTGGGCTGACGCGAGAAGCTGAGCATGAAGGTCTTCGATCAGTTTCAAGACATCCAGACCTTGTTCGACCTCGATCCCTTTCTTTGGAGATTCGAAGATCACCTTCCTCTCTGCTTGCTTCTCTGAAGTCCTTACCTCCGGCATGGGCTCGAGGTGGTCTTCCTCCAGGATCTGAGGCTCTACTTCCGGTGGTGAAGGAAGGGGTTCCTCCAGCTTTCTGATCTTCGGCATCTTCTCAGCAACATTCGTATCGAACCCGTCGGCTGTGATCACCTGACTCCTTGGCTTCATCCTGCATCCTCCTCAGCCATTCGGCCCTCCTTCCTCCAACTCTCTGCGAAGGGGAAAAGAGATCACTTGATTCGTTCTCTCATGTATTCATCCATCACCCTTAGCATTTCGACAATCTTCTCCACTTCCGACTTGACCCGGTTCACCTCATCGAGAATTCGATTGGCCTTCTTCAGGTCGAGTTCCAGGGCGGACCGCACGGTCAAGGAAGAACGAAGCTCAGAATAAAGCGCATCGATTCGTTCGGCCAGATCATCCTTTTTGAGTTCCTCCACAGGCTTCCTCAAAGGAGAGAGGGAACGGGCTTCTGCAACATCCCAAGGCCTTTCAATCGGGTCTTGGTTCAGTGTGTTGGGGAATTTCTGTGCAACGTTGTTGGTAAATTCATCCGACATGATCAGCTCCTTTCGGTTCTAATATTTCATCGATCAGGTTCTGTATATCCACCGCACCCTTTGACGATTGGGCGAAGAGAAAGATCGGAGTCCCTTGGCTCGTAGCCTCTGCAATCTTTGTATCCTGGCGGATCACCGTGCTGAGGAGGTATTTGTCGTAGTGGGTTTCCAGCGCCTTCTTCGAACGTTTGCAGATTCGATGGGATTCATTGTAACGGTTCAGGAAGATGAAAATATTCTCAAAGACAAAAGAAAAATCCTCTTCGATCGTGGAGAGGGTCTCGAAAAGAATCTTGAGTCCATGGTAGGAAAGGAAATCGGCTAAGACGGGGATGATGAGATCATTGGAGGCGAGGATCGCATTGAGGTTCAAGAGTCCGATGCTGGGGGAGGCGTCCATCACGATCAGTTCATACTGTTTCTCTACGGAATTGATAAGCCTCCTCAATCGGAACTCTCTTGAATTCATGGAAAAGAGTGAGAGTTCAACGGGTGAAAGGTTGAGATTTGAGGGAATGATATCTAGTGTGGGAAGATCCGTTTTGACGATGATCTTTTCCATCTCTTCCTTTTCGATGAGGGCGCTGAACAGGGTTTTGGGAAACTGTTGACTGTTGAGGCCCAGGCACTGTGTCAGGTGGCCTTGTGGGTCCAGATCGATCATAAGTGTCCGGACTCCCATCTGGGCGAGGCGAAAGCCATAAGAGGCAGAGATCGTGCTCTTCCCTGTCCCCCCTTTGAAGTTGAGAAAGAGCTGTTTTCGGATGGATTTGAGGAGGGAAGGAAAGCCCAAGTAGTTCCGATACCTGCTGACATCCTCTGGTTTATAACAGCGTTCCTGGCTGGAATCCCTCTTTGCGGGAGGAAGAATTCCTTTTGCCTCTTTCTCAAGGAGATCGTTTTTCGAAATCCCGAGGAGCTTGGCAAAGGCCATCGGCGGGTAGACGGTGTCTCCCAAGATCTGAGCCTTTTGAATAAGGGGTAACGAATGAGTCGCCATCGATATTTTTTTCGTCCTCAATCTCGTTTCATAAGAGAAGCCTTTTTTCTCTTCAGCGGGCTGGCCGCTATTTTCTCTAAGGTTATTTTTACCCATTCTCGGAGACTTTCGTCTGAATCGGTCAAGGCCTCTATCAGACGATCTTCGCTCTCGTCAGGATAAACCGTAGTCAGAGAAAATAGAGCCGCCCTTCTCACCATTGGGTCGTGATCCCTTGACAATTCTACGAGGATAGGTAAGGCACCCTCGATTTGCGCCCACCCTAACAAGGTGGCCACTTTCCGTCTCACCCAGGTCGATTCATCGCTCAAGCATTGGAGCAGGATGTTCGGTTCGATTTTTTTCTGATATTGAAACATGCCTCGAAGCGCCGTGATCCTAACCCTTGGGTCGCTGTCTTTAAGATATTTTTTTAACAAAGGGGAAATGATGGAGCCTCGAAATTTGATAAGGGACTGGAGCGCTTCAGCCCTGACCCTCGGGTCCCGATCAGATAAAATCTCCTGAAGGACGGACAGGGGAATGGAGGGGTAGGTTTTCTCTAAATAGTATTTTATCGCCAATATTCTCACCTTCGAATCGGGGGACTTTAGATCCGCTTTCGCCTGTTTCAGAATGGCTTCGGAGGAGAAGCGCTCCGAAATATTACGTTCAGGAGGAAAAGAGAGGGCACCCGCCGTTTTTCCAGTATCACCGGAATCATAGGATGAAAAAGATTCGGCGAAGTCGGATCTCTCACATCCAGTTGATTTTAAGTAAGCCAATCGAAACCGGTCTGCCACGTTACCTTTCCTCTCCAGCCCTGAGACGCTTTAAAAGAGATTATCCTTTGAAATACTCCTTAAACTCAAGCTTCAACTGTTCAGAATATTTCTCCAAAAGCATATCCAAAGCCTCCCTGACATAAACGGACTGAGGGACCTTGGTCTTCTCAGATAATCTCTTCAAAGCCTCCATTTGTTCATCCTTGATGTATATGGTGCGTGCAACCATTTTTTGTGTCAACAAAACCCCCTATATTTGATTTAAAACACAATATAATACAATATGCTTGACCCTGTCAAGGGCAAAATATGGAATAAGATAGTGAATTTCCATCTCAAATTCAATGAATTATAATTTTTCATAAGCGCTCCACTAATTTCAAAATTTCCTCCATTAGTCTCTTTGTTTTAGCCCTAAGGGCCTCAATTTTAACCCTCAGCCTTTTCTTCAGAGCTTCCTCCTAATTTTTTTGATTGACACGCTGTTCAGGAATCTGAGACATTTCGCCTATCGGAGGAATTATTCACCTTTCATCCATCCAACGATATGTTCTTCTGAAAACGTGCTTTCTTTCAATCCATTAGCCTTGACGGTTTCACGCGCTAAATCCATTCCCTTAGATTCAAGCCGATTATAAGAAATCCAGAAGTCCCTGAGAATCACTTCAATCTTTCTTTGAGATCGGTGTTATCAAAAGGGCATGTAGCCGTTTTTGAGGGTATTTTCACTGAAAAAAGACTTGACATTTAAAAAAGAATTTTTCATAATGGGGCCATAGTAAGTTGTAAGGAGTAGTTGTTTGGATCGCAAAAAAAGCCACAAAAGTCTGAGTTCATGCTTTTGTGGCTTTTTAGTTAAGGCCAAGGGCTATTACAACTTACGGCAGTTCAGAGAAGAGGGGAGGTGAGTTGTAGTGGCCAAAGGTCGTGTCAAATGGTTTAACGAGAAGAAGGGCTATGGATTCATTTCGAGAGACGACGGCGGTGACGTATTTGTCCACTTCTCAGCCATCAAGAAGGATGGATTCAAAACCCTTTACGAAGGCGACGAGGTGGAGTTCGAGATTTCAGAAGGTCCAAAGGGCCCGCAGGCGACAAACGTAACGGTTTTGGCTTAGGTTGTATTTGGTTAAGGTAAAGGGAAAAGAGACCCCAGGTAAAACTGGGGTCTCTTTTTTGTCTGAAAGGAAAACCCATCCATGGGAGAGATCAAATCCACCTTAGAACTCGCGATGGAGAGAACAAAAAAGTTTGCCATCTCCGACAAGGAAAGAGAAGAGATGAGGCAAAAGGAGGTGCTGCAGAAGGCCGCCAGCCTCTTTCATCGGTACCGCGACGGACTTCTCTCCTTGCACGAAATTCTGAAGCAGATCGATAAAATGGAAAAGGGGACAGCGACCACCGTGAAAGAACTTCTTCTCTCTCAATGGATCGATGCCCTCTCTCTCGACGATGAAGAGGAAAAGATCTTTAAAGGGGTTGAATTATTGGAGCAGAGAAATATTGACGAGGCGAAGCAAGAGTTTCGCTCTTTGCTCTCCCGATATCAAAGGGAAAAGGAAAAGATCAAGGAGAAGGCGAGGCTCCAATTGATAGAAGCTCTGCGCAAAGATGGGATCTGCGGAAGCGCGGTCGAGCCGAAGTTCGAAGGGAACGAACTCTGGGAAAAAGAAAATGAAGGATTGAATCACTCCTTTAAGATAGCGTTGGAGGAAATCAAAGAACGACTGAGGGGTCATAAATAAGCAAAGAAACTCTGGCGGATCCACTCGAAGTTCAGAAGCACCCTTTCCTTCCCTACCACCATCTCTCCGTGACCTGGAAGCAAAAGTTCCGTATCCAAACGTGACATCCGTTCAATACTATCCTTGATTGCTTTGGAATTACCTCCCTGGAAGTCTGTCCTTCCGATGCCCCCATTAAAAACGAGATCGCCAGTGAAGAGAACCTTTCTCTCAGGCCAATAGATCGAAAGCGAGCCAGGGGAGTGACCCGGGGTTTGGTAGATATGAAAGGTCGACTTCCCCAAATCGAGCTCCCCCTCCTTCAGGTAGAAATCGACTCGAAATTCTGGCACGGGTTTCCCCATCATTTCAAAGAGGAGTTTTCCATTCTCCTTAAGGTAGTGCGCCTCCTCTTGGTTCATCGCGATCTTGATCCGTCTGTCCTTAAAGACCTCGAGGCCTTCAACGTGGTCCGGATGAGAATGGGTCACGATGATGAGATCGATTCCCTCTCCAGAAATCCCATCTTCTTCCATCTGACGAAAGAGATTGGGAATATGACGGGAATGACCAGGATCGATGAGGACCGTTACCTCTCCGCGGATCAAATACGTGTTACAGTTATTTTCATAAGCACTTTGCCAGAGGTAGGCATAGAGGTCTCTTTCAAGTTTCATCCAATCGAATTCCTTCTCATTTTTTCAATCCCCTGAGTTGCGTTCTTTCCTTCCATTAAATGATAGAGGGGGCAGTTGTCAACAAAAAGTTGAAGTTTCCATGTCCATAAATTATAGTATAGTGATGGTGTCCCAGATGGGGAGGCAGACCATGGTGGTCAAACAATATGAGGTTGGTAATTTTGCAGTATTCTGTTATCTGATTGGAGACGAGGAAAGTGGGGAAGGGTTGTTCATTGATCCTGCGGATGATGCGAAGAGGCTTCTCACGGAAGCGAAATCCCACGGTTTAGATAAAATTAAATACATCATCAACACCCATTCCCATGTGGACCATATCATGGGGAATGCCGAAATGGCAAAAATAACCGGAGCCAAGATCATCATTCATGAAAAGGACGCAAGAGATCTGGTTCGAGTCCCTTCCTATCTGCTTGAGATGTTCGGCGCCACACCCTCTCCTCAACCCGATATCCTGGTCAAAGAGGATGATGCCATTCAGGTGGGCCATGTTAAACTGAAAGTGATCCACACACCAGGGCATTCCCCGGGAGGAATGTCCCTCTATTTAGATGGGATGGTATTTACGGGCGACACCCTCTTTGTGGGCTCGGTGGGCAGAACCGATTTTCCGGGGAGTTCATGGGATGTACTGGAAGCCTCGATTCGGCAAAAACTTTATATCTTACCCGGAGAGACAAAGGTTTTCCCCGGTCATAATTACGGATCCGCACCCAGCTCAACCATTCAAAACGAGAGGCGATATAATCCCTTTGTCCGTGGATAAAGCCCGATTCCTGCTTCGCCCCAGACAATTACAGACCCGGTCTTCTCGAGATAGTTTCCTTTCCAGGGGCTCAAAACTCGAAGCACGGGCGAAGCATCCCGTAGGGATCAATTCGAAATAGTTTAAACTCTAAACACTAATCCCGCGAGACGCGGCACTAAATCCTAAGCAAATCCAAAGTCTAAAGTTCAAAATATCACAAGGTCTTAGTTTTGTGCTTTCGATATTTGAGTTTGTTTAGAGTTTAGGGTTTCGAGTTTAGGGTTCAACATCTTTCTATGGGATTGGTCCTTAACGGATTCTTCGCCCGATTTTCGAATTTCGGATTTATCAGCAACCATGCTCAAACGTCATACTCGTTGGCTCGTCGTTTTATCATTTTTTCTCATCCTTCTTCCCGTTGCCTATCTTCTTCTGATGCCCGATCTTGCAAGACTCAAAAAAGAAAATCCAAAGAAGACGGCACTCATGGAATACCGAGAGATGGCGTCGAAGGAAAAGAGGAACCGATACAGGACGGACCAGAGTTGGGTGCCTTTTTCTAAAATATCCCCTTATCTCATCAAGGCCGTCCTCATCGCAGAAGATGACAAATTCTGGAAACATGAAGGCTTTGATTACGAGGCCATTCAGAAAGCGCTTGAAAAGGACATCAAAGCTAAGAAATTCAAGCTTGGAGGGAGCACCATCACCCAACAACTGGCGAGAAATCTTTACCTTTCTCCTGAAAAGTCCCTGATCAGGAAAATCTCCGAAGCCATCATCACCTGGAGGATGGAGAAGGTTCTTTCAAAAAGAAGGATCCTCGAACTCTATCTCAACGTGGCGGAGTGGGGAGAGGGGATATTCGGTGCCGAGGCCGCTTCAAGACGCTATTTTGGAAAACCTTGCTCTGAACTGACTCCTGAGGAAGCGGCCAGGCTGGCATCCGTCCTGCCGAATCCAAGAAAATACAACCCGGTTGGAGATCAGCGATATGTGATCAACCGGTCGAACCTCATCTACGGCATGATGATACAGCGGGGAATCGTTATCCCGGATTATGAAGAGGGGACAGAAAGCTTAGAATCCTCCTCTCCGGAGGGACCGGTCTGTACCGGTCCACTCTCGAAGGAAGAGGGAGGAATAAAGGACAAACAATAAGTAAAGGATGATCCAATTAGGTTTAGCCAAAAAGAATCTCCTCGTCACAGGACTCCCGGGCGTGGGCAAAACGACTCTGGCAAAAAAACTTGCGGAGGCGCTGAAGAGCCTTCATCCGGTTGGTTTTTATACGGAAGAGATAAGAGAAGGAGGCGAGAGAAAGGGATTTGAGCTGGTCAGCTTTGAAGGAAAGAGAGGGCTCCTTTCGCATAAAGGGATCCGAAGCCCCCACAGAGTGGGTGCATACAAGGTGGACATCAAAGGCTTTGAAGATTTTCTTGACTCGATTTCATTTTCCAGTCCTCTGACATGCCTCATTATCATTGACGAGATCGGAAAGATGGAGTGTCTTTCTGACCGATTTGTAAGACTCTTGGAAGAAATTCTGAATTCTGAAAAATGGGTGATCGCAACGATCGCCTTGAAAGGGAGCGGATTGATCGAAAGGATAAAGAAAAGAGGGAACATCAAGCTCTTCGAGATCACTCAAAAGAATAGGGACGCTGTACTTTCAGAAATCTCGAAAGAGGTGAATTCGGAAATTGAAGAAGGGATTTGAAGAAGGCATTGATGTCATTGCTTATTCGGGCTACCGGGGTGAGGAGATCCCCAGGACGATCCTTTTGAGCGGAAAAAGAATCGAGGTCGTCGAAATTTTGAGGCAATGGGTTGAAGAAGGACCTGAAAACAGAAAAACAAGAAGGTTCTATCGGATCCGAGCAGGCGACGGAAACCTTTATACGATCTATTATGGCGAGAAATCCATGAAATGGTTTCACGTCAACGGTGAGTGAAAAGGTCTTCTTCGGAATGTCGCCAATCTTCATTTTACCGAAGCGGTTCATGAATTAAGACATACTTGCTATCTCTTTCGTTAACCTCTTGTATTTCTTATTGCTTTTAAGTGTACCCAGAGGAGGAATGTCGTATCTCATCTCGCCAAATATTGGGCTCCTCTGGTTGACTTTCCGCAGCCCTAATCATTATATTTTTATCAAATAGGTCCTGCAACACATCTATTTAGATAAAAGGAGGAAAGGGAGATGAAAATAAATCGTTATTTTATTTTTGTCGTGGCGGCGATTTTTCTGGGAGGGTTAGTGGTCGGATGCGGACATCGAAGGGACACCATGTCGATGACTGAAAAGATATTCATCAAGAAGATCGATAAGACCGCTAAGAAACTCGATCTTAACGAGGATCAGAAGGCGAAGTTGGAGGGGTTAAAGGCCGAAGTCCGGAAGAACTTCGAGGAAGGCCAGAAAGAAAATAGGGAAGCCTGGACGAAGATCAAAGAGGAAGCAGCCAAAGAAAATCCCGACATCCAAAACATGACCTCTCTCCTCCAGGGAATGCTTCGCGAGGAGGCCCAACGCTTTAATAAAGCCTTTGATTTGCTGCTCGGCTTCCAAAGCAATCTGAATGATGCCCAGAAGAAGAAACTCGCCCAAATGGTTTCGGAAAAAGTGAAGAAATGGGATTGAAGTAGGGATTGTTCTACCCTACTCAACCCCCGATATGTAGGATGAACAACCCTTAGGTCAACTTTGTCAAATGAAGGGATTGAAGGTTTAACTTCAATCCCTTTTATTTATCGCCGATATTCCCAGTAACCTCGAATCCAGGCCCTTTCCCGGCCGTAAGGAGTCCACCTCACTTCCCAGTGGCCCGGAACCCAAATTCTGTAAGGGCTACTGTAATAATAACCTGGCCCATAGTAAGCAGGTGGAGGATAGTACCCTGGGTAGTAGAAACCAAGGGGGCCGACCCATAAAGGCGAAGGGAAAATACCGAAATGGCCGCGCCAGGCAAAGGCGGACCCGCTTGACAGAAAAATTGCCGCCAAAATTAAACTGATCATTATTATTTTTTTCATGTTTATCCACCTCCCTAATCCTCTTCAAAATTGCAATTCCTTACTTAAATTTTACCATATTTTATATTTTCCTTCAGCAACACAAAAAACCGTGCCTACGTCGTGTTCTTTTTACTAATTAGACGTATTTTGGTGCCAAATTATTCAATCCCCTTCTCTTTATTCTGTCAGGCCCGCTACTGTGTCCGCATCAAGCTTTTTGATCACCGCTGCGACAAGCTTCACGGCCTGGTCAAAGTCATCTCGGTGGAGGATACCTGCATGACTGTGAATGTGCCGGGTAGGAACAGCGATAACAAGATTGGGCACCCCATGACGATGAAGATGAATTGCACCGGAATCAGTCCCACCGTGTTCCAACATATCGAATTGGTAAGGAATCTTCAACTTCTCTGCCGTATCCACAAAGAGATCCCGAAGTCTCAGGTTCGGAACCATACTTCCATCCCTGATCACGATCACCGGGCCCTTTCCAAGTTTTCCCTGGGCATCGTCTTTTTTAACATCTGGGACATCACCAGCAACGCCGACCTCCATCGTCAGCCCCACATCCGGCTCGACTACCCAAGAGCTTGTCCGTGCCCCTCGAAGGCCTACCTCTTCTTGAACAGTCCCGACACCGTATACCGTGTTCGGATGCTTTTCCCGGCCGAGGCTCTTGATCACTTCGATGAAGAGGGCACATCCCACCCGATCGTCAAATGCCTTCGCGAGGTAAGTCTTGCCATTGGCTAAAACAGTGAAGGGACAAATGGGAATGATCGGATCCCCCGGATTGATTCCAAGTTCTTTTATCTCAGCCGAAGAGGTGGCGCCCACGTCAATGTACATGTCCTTCGGTTCCTGAAGCTTCTTCCTTTCTTCTTCCGACAAAATATGGGGAGGTTTCGAGCCAATGAGACCGATCACATTGCCCTTCCGGGTCTTAATCACCACGCGCTGGGCCAGCATCACATGTCCCCACCATCCTCCGAGAGGACTGAATTTGATGAAGCCCTCATCAGTCACAAGTTTGACGATGAATCCGATCTCATCCATATGTCCCGCCAGCATAATCCGTGGCTTCTCCGCCTTGCCATTTTTACGACACACAATACTTCCCAGCCGGTCCTGTTCAATGGTCGTAATATCTTGAAGATGTCTCCGAATGATTTCACGAACCTCCTGCTCATAGCCTGAAATGCCTGGCGCTTCAGTCAGCTCCCGAAGCAGCTCCATGGTCTCGTCCGCCATAAATCAAACCCCCTTTCCGATTTTTTCTAAGTGATAACACCTTTAAATTTTATTATATCCAGAGAAGACAAAAATTCAAAGGGACCTATGGCTGTGTGGCTGATTAGCTGGAGCAGATCGCAAAAGGCAATCAGGAGGAAGGGAATCTTTCGAGGATTTCCTTTCCATACAAACGCTTACAGAGACATACGAATAGGTTCTCTAAGTCTCAATCTCCTCCACCCGAAAGGGAGTGCACAGCATTCCCAGTCTCATTTTTTTTACCCAAAATCTGACCATGGTAACGGTCTCCCCCCCCAGATTCACAATACTGGGAAGCTTTTCGGCATAAGTAATATCCTCACTCTTAAACTCATAATAGAATGGATTGCTACTATAAGGGTCTGGAACTAAGATGACCTTCTTGGGATCATAGAGATGCTTGAGGGGTGACCCGGAAAAAGGGACATGGGTTTTCTTCAATTCCTTCAAATTTTTTGGCATGGCATAGGTGTCTATTTCAAATCTCCTGACCTCTTGTGGGAAGTTTTTGATTACCATTTCATGCCTCCTTAGAAAATCTCTCCTCCCTACTTAATAAAATAGCATCCTCCCATTTTGAATTTCAACTGTCATGGTGCATTGGCGACGAGTAACGTCAAGGAAATGATAGAGGGGTATCTATCCGGTGGTCATTCATTTGCAGATTAAGCCTTTAAAAGACGACCTTTTACATGGCAAAAGGATTGTCTTGATGTCCCGGGGGCATAGGAGTTAAAATAGCGCCAATAGGTTTTTGGAGAAGGCTCTGACCATGTTTTGGAAAAGGAAACGCGTCGGCCTTGCCCTTGGAGGCGGGGGGGCCAGAGGCCTCGCGCATATCGGCGTATTAAGGGTGCTTGAGAAAGAGGAAATCCCTATTGATCTTATTGCGGGGACCAGTATCGGCGCCTTAGTGGGCGGGGCCTATGCAGCCGGCGCCAGCTCGGATGAATTGCATATGAAGGCGGAGGCGTATCTAAACAGTGACGAATTTCGATCTTCGACCATAAGGGCCTTTGAAGCAGCTCACGCAAAGGGTGAGATAAGTCTGGCCCAAAAAATCGAGACCTATTTAAGAAATCATTTCTATCTGATCCAGGCCATGTTCAAGCCCGGCATACTTTCCAACGAAGATTTCCGGGTCACCATCGATTATTTTATCCCTGACATTCAGATTGAGGAGACTCGGATTCCCTTTCGAGCCGTGGCTACGGATCTGGTGAGTGGCGAAGAGATCTCTTTTTCCAAGGGATCCCTACGGCAAGCCGTCATGGCAAGCTGTGCGGTTCCCGGAGCCATCATGCCGCTCAAGGAAGGAGAAAGGCTTCTATCCGATGGAGGCATCATCTGCCGGGTTCCCAGCTCTGTTGCCAGGCAGGAAGGAGCGGACATCGTCATTGCTGTGGTCGTGGACCGGGGCATCGGTTCGGAAGAGCTACGGAACGTGATGGATGTCTATCTCCGGGTGAGTGAGATCATGGGGGAAAGGCTCAAACAATATGAGCTGGCGGCCGCTGATGTGGTGATTCTCCCAGAGGTGGGAGAAACACATTGGTCGAGCTTCTCCCAGGCCATGAATCTGATCGATGAAGGCGAAAAGGCTGCGAGAGGAAAGCTTGACGAGATTCGTCGTCGCATACCCGGCCTCAAGAGGCGGTTTAGATTTAAGAAAGCCTCAAATTCAGACAGAACCTGACTCCTGCTGTCCATCACAAGAATTTCATCCTGCCTTATCCAAAGGAATCAGCATGAATTTTCGAATCCACGCTGCTCCACTTAAATCCCTTTCCCCGGGGTACGGGACGGGTTGAGTTGCCAAGAGATCATGAAGTGTTTAACCTGATAGTATGATGTTCATCAGAGAATTAGCGGAGCTTTCCAGGAGGGTTGGTTCAACAACCAAGAAAAAGGAGAAGGTTTCTCTCCTTGCCTATTTATTTTGACAGAAATGGATAGGGTTCATTTTTGTTCTTTGAAATATTGACTGGGATTTTCCATGAAGGTCTTGTAAATCCGGTAGTATTCCGTATGTTCATACGGGATCGTCTTCACGGGAGTGTGATCGAAGCTGTAAATCACAGATCCAGGGCAAGCTAAGAGAATCGGAGAGTGGGTGGCAATGATAAATTGGGCGTGCCCCAAAGCGCCCATCTCCTGAAGGAGTTTCAGAAGCTCCAACTGGCTCTTGGGCGAGAGGGCTGTTTCCGGCTCGTCCAGCAGGTAGAGTCCTTTGATCTTGTAGCGCGCCCTGAAGAAGGACATTAGAGATTGACCGTGAGATTGGGTCAACAATGATTTTCCACCAAAGTATTCGATCTGCCCCGGATTGTCTGCCTCCCACATCTCTACCAGTTCGGCAAAATTGCGGAAGATCTGTGAGGAGAAGAAGGAACCGGGAATAACGCTATCTGTCCATTCAACCTCGATATACAGGAACAACATTTCTTCATAGGGATTGGGGTCGACACGGCTGTGCTCCACTCCGCTCCAGATGTGGATATGGCATCCTCGGGCCAGAGCTTCCAACAGGGTGGTTTTCCCCGACCCGTTTTCCCCGACAAAAAAGGTGACAGGAGAAGAGAACGCGATGCTTCGAGTGCTCCGGAGAACACCGATGTTGAAGGGATAATGGTCCCGGGTTGGGTATTTCTCGGATAATAATCTCACTTCTTTGAGATGTAACAACCTAGAGAGCCTCCTGAGTTACCACAAATTTAATACATTTCAGACCACATTTGGAGTTGGTTGAGAATGCAAACGCACGAAATGGTTTTAGAGAGTGGTCCTAAAAATACGAGATATCGCTTCCTCATTTCCTGGCCGCCACACGCCCTGAACCTCACAGGGTACAGGGCAGGTATACATTCCGTGAGGTGATCATTTATCAAATGCGTTTGTAAGAATTCATTTAACTGAGAACGCCTCTATTTCATTGTAATAATTCCGCTGGGTCGTTTTTCTAACTTTTCGATACACGCCGGTTACTTGGACCTCTTGTCCCGGCCGGAGCTCCAGGCGTTCCGAGATGAAGACTTTGACACGACCTCCGGATTCCCCAACGAGTATAAACGTCGTATACTTCTCTTGAACAGTTGTTGCCTTAAATTTTAGATTTGAAACAATACCCTTGACCGAAACCTGCTTCCCATCGAAAGAATCTTTGTTGGTGACAATCTTTTCAACCGTTGTTTCCGTGGGGAAAATAGAAAATCCGCTCAGAACCATGGCCAAGGTCAAAACCAAGCCGAACAGAAATTTTGGAGTGCATCGTTTCATTTTACATTCCTCCTGTCCCGGTAGCATACATTGAATCAAGTAACATCATCCTGGACTTGCTCCCACCCTCTTGCCCGTTCAACAGCCATCTTCCACTTCCGGTAAAGAGATCCTCTCTGTTTCGAGCTCATCCGAGGAATAAACTTCCTCTTTACTCTGTAATTTTCGCCGATTTGCTCTTGATCCTTCCAAAACCCCACGGCCAAACCAGCCAGGTAGGCGGCTCCTAAGGCGGTTGTCTCCATTGTCTCCTGGATGACTACCGGAACCCTCAGAATGTCGGCTTGAAATTGCATCAAAAACTCGTTTGCGGCCGCCCCTCCATCCACCCGCAATTCCTTCAGCTTCATTCCGGAATCCTCCTCCATGCATTCCAGAACATCTCTGGTCTGATAGGCAATCGACTCT